>Ga0351878_1024_pt1 | contig 52082 bp, 37 predicted proteins | sample BONcelFGM3001D14_FD_206781 | JGI IMG/M metagenome (GOLD analysis project Ga0351878, IMG submission 206781) | Enriched cells from coal bed in the Powder River Basin, Montana, United States - BONCAT cells FGM rep3 HSBNCT.FGM.300.1.D14 ...
CGCTACGCTCAGCCCCGTGGTGCCCTGGGACAGCAGGAATTTGTACCGCTCATTGGTTTCCTCGGACGTGGCGAATCCCGCGAACTGGCGCATGGTCCACATGCGGCCCCGGTACATGTTCAGATACACGCCGCGCGTGTATGGGAATTCTCCGGGAGCGCCCAGATCGCGTGCGTAATCAATTCCAGTAATATCATCAGGCGTGTACAGGCTTTTGATTTCCTGGCCGCTGAGTGTTGTATGATCCCTGTTTTTTAATTCATCTTGGGACATGATTTTATGGATTCTCCTGTTCGAGGATTGTGTTCATGGCCAGGGCCGCAGCAGTATAGGGGTCCATGTCCCCGGCCATGATTTTCTGGTGAAACGATTTGAATACCGGATGCGTGGCCAGGAACTCGCGGTTGAGCGTGCGCTTGATAAAGAATGAAACCGCGTTGATGAAATCGTGATCCGGGCTGCGGAACGATGCGAGCTTTCCGTCTTCGCGCAGGTAGAAAAGATGTTGCTTGAGAGCATCCATGATTTCGTCAGTGCCTTTGTCATCGCGCGCCACGCTCATGACCACGGGAATCTGCCAGCCGGCGCGCGGCTCCATGAACGCCAGGCGCAGGGTTTCCGCAATCTCGCCCGCGCCGTCCCGGTCCGACTTGTTCACCACCACGATGTCCGCCAGCTCGATGATGCCGGATTTGAGAATCTGGATCGTGTCCCCTGATTCAGGCACAACGAGCAGAACAAAGGTCTCGGCCACGTCGGTGATGTCATAACCCACCTGGCCCAGGCCCACGGTTTCGATGAGAATCAAATCACAGCCCGCGGCTTCGAGCAGCAGGGCGTGCAGTTTGGTGGCTGCGGCCAGCCCGCCAAGGCTGTCCCCGGACGCCACGCTGCGGATGAAAACCTTGTCTGAAGGAAATATCTGCGTGATGCGGATACGGTCTCCCAGAATGGCGCCGCCGCTGAGCGGGCTGGTGGGGTCGATGCACAGCACGCCCACTTTGCGCCCGGCTTCCACGCCGCGTTTGATGAGATTGCCGAGCGTGGTGCTTTTGCCCGCGCCCGGGGGGCCGCTCAGGCCTATGCGCCGCGCGGGCCGGCGTTTGGGGTAAACGACCCGCATGATGTGCGGCACCTCGTCGGGTTCGCGCTCCACGCGCGTCATGAGACGCGACAGCGCGCGTACATCTCCGTTCAGCATTTCGTTTATCAGTGTGTCTGTATCTTGATACCTTGGCATTGCTCTCCTGTTTCTGTGTGAATCTCCGTTAAAACTCAATGCCCTCGCGGGCCGGAATGTCTTTCATGTACGGGTGCTTGATCTCGCGCATGTCCGTGACCAGATCCGCCATGTCCATGAGCGCGGCAGGGGCGTAGCGGCCCGTGCACACAGCCTCGGTGCCCGGGGCGCGGTTTTTTAATGCGTCCAGGACATCGCCCGTTTGAAGCAGGCCGAATTCAATGGCCACGTTCACCTCATCGAGCACCACGAGATCAAAGTCACCTGACGCGAGGGCCTGGCGGGCGCGGTCCAGGGCGCGGGCCGCTCGCGCCGGGTCCTCGGGGTCTGGTCGGCATTTATCCACAAACCCGGTGCGGCCGAATTGTTCAATCGCCACATTGGGCACAGAAGCGAACGCATGCAGTTCGCCGTAATCCATGCCCTTCATGAATTGCACCACGAGCGCTTTCCACCCGCGGCCCGCGGCCCGCATGCACAGGCCCAGAGCGGCCGTGGTCTTGCCTTTGCCATTGCCCGTATATACATGCAACAATCGTTTTTCCATTATAAAAGCAACCTTTTGCGCAAGGCATTTTCCATGCGAACAAATGCAGTTCTCGCGCACATTATATATTATGATGTAGAATATTTCATTGATGTTTGACAGACACCGGGAGGAACCAATCCATGAAGAAGAACAAAATCACAGTAGTGGGCGCAGGCAACGTGGGCGCCACAACCGGGCAGCGCATCGCGGAAATGCAACTTGGCGACGTCGTGCTCGTGGACATTGTTGAAGACATGCCCCAGGGCAAGGCCCTGGACCTGACCGAAGCCGCACCCGTTCTGGGCCACGATTTCGCAGTCACAGGCAGCAACGGCTATGAGGCCACCGCGGGATCAGATATCGTGGTCATCACCTCGGGCATCGCCCGAAAACCCGGCATGAGCCGCGACGACCTGCTGCAAACCAACGTGAAGATCGTCAAAGACGTGACCAGCAAAGTGGTGGCGCAGTCTACGAACGCCATTCTGATTATCGTATCCAACCCCCTGGACGCCATGACGTACGTGGCGCACAAAGCCAGCGGGTTCCCGCGCGAGCGCATCATGGGCATGGCCGGCGTGCTGGACAGCGCCCGGTTCCGCGCGTTCATCGCCATGGAACTGAATGTGAGCGTGGAAAATATTCACGCATTCGTGCTCGGCGGCCACGGGGACAGCATGGTGCCCAGCACGCGCTACACCACCGTGGCCGGCGTGCCCGTTGAGGAACTCATTCCCGCGGCCCGGCTCCAGGAGATCGTGCAGCGCACGCGCGACGGCGGCGCCGAAATCGTGAAACTGCTCAAAAGCGGCAGCGCCTACTATGCCCCGGCCGCGGCCATTGCTGAAATGGTGGAATCCATGGTCATGGACAAAAAGAAAATCCTGCCGTGCGCGGCCCTGTGTCAGGGCGAATACGGCATTGACGGCCTGTTCGTGGGCGTGCCCGCCAAGCTCGGCAAAAACGGAATTGAAAGCATCTTCGACATCAAGCTCAGCGATGAAGAAGCCGCTGCACTGAAGAAATCAGCGGACGCCGTTGAAAAACTCTGCCGTGAAGTGGATGCCATGATGTAAGTAATCGCTGGATTTAATTCCTGATAATCGAGGACACAGATGAAGAGAGTATCAAGACGACAATTCATCAAGCACAGCGCGGGCGCGGCGGTTGCGCTCAGCCTGGCGGGAGCCCTGGACCTGGGGCTGAATGTGCGGCGCGCTGTGGCTGCTGCGGGCGGTGAATCGCCGTTTCGCGGCATCGTGAATCTGAAATGGCCGCTGTTCTCGCAGCCCGCCATGCTGCAACCCGGAAATTCTTTGCCGATTCAACTCAAAAGTGCTCTTACGGAAATGATTTCTGCGCAGCTTGTGGCTCAGGATGGTTCAATTACAGAGTTGAACATTAAGGAAGAGGGCGGTCCAGCGCTTCCCAAAGGTCTGAGCCCCGGCGTGTATGGCTTGCGCGTTGTAAGCGGGAATGCACCCGGCGCCAAGGATTATTACGAGTTTGAGGACGAACAGCCCCGCGCTGTTGCCGTGTTCCCGGAATTCAAGGATGATTTCGATTTTGTGTATTTCGCGGATATCCATTTCGGCGAGCACGACGGCGTGCTGCCGGACACGCCCGTGACCCCGCACATGGCGGAGCACTACAAACTGCGCGCCAAGACGCTCATGGAGATCCAGAAACGCGCGCCCGAATTCATCGTTCTGGGCGGCGATCTGCACCTGTATCCGAAAAGCTACCACCTCGCGTTTCCGGAAAGTTACGCGTTTTTAACGCATTACCTGCGCAGCCCGCTTTTCATCGTGCCCGGCAACCACGACGTGTACCATATGGAAGTTAAAGAGCGCGGCGGCGAACACGTGTACGCCGGCAAGTACTGGGATAAGTATTACGGCCAGCGGCACCATTCCTTTGATTACGGCAAGCTGCACGTGGCCTGCCTCAACACCTCGGACTGGCCCGATGAATTCATCCACTGGGGCACGGAAACCACCACAACCGGCACCCTGCTCAACGCCGGGTTCCAGCGCGAGCAATTCGACTGGATGAAAGCCGACATCGAGGCCGCCACCGCGGCCGGGCGCGAATCCGCTATCATGTGCCACATTCCCCTGCACAACATTATCTCCGGCAAGAAACTGGGGCTGCCCGCTGTCAAACTGCCGGGCGCTCCCGAAGGCGCGGTGTTCGATCTGTTCAATAAAAACGATGTGAACCACGTGTTCGTGGGCCATCTGCACTATAACGATGAAAAGGTCATCGCCGACGGAATCCAGGAGCACCTGGTGCGCAACGTGGGCGGCGACTATTTCGAGTCCCCGTCAGCGGGCTACGCCGTGGTGCATGTGCGCGGCGGCCGCATCACCGGTCATGATATCGTTGAAGTCAGTCTTTGATTTGTTGTTGTTTTGTATCGTATGAGGATATTTATCCACCAGGCAATACCGCGTGTCTTTGCGCGGTTTTGCCATAAAGGTTTTTGGGAAGGTGTGGAAACCCTTTTTACAAAAAGGGTTTCCATGCAAATAAAATGCATTTGTACTAAAGGACCATCTTTTTTATGATTCTCGGCGTGGGCATTGATATTGTTCACAACAACCAGATCAAGAAGAGCATCGACACCTACGGCGCGCGCTATCTGGACAAGGTTTTCACCGCGGACGAGCAGGCGTACTGCGGGGCGCGGCGCGAGCCTGTGCCGCATTATGCCGCGCGTTTCGCGGCCAAAGAGGCATTCATCAAAGCGTGCGGGCCGCGCCTCACAAGGGCAGGGCAGATCATGCGCAATATCGAAGTGGCGCTTGATGAAAGGGGCTGCCCCTCGTTCCTTGTGTACGAACAGACTTTGCTTGAAATTCCGCCCCAAGCGTTCCGCACCCACCTTTCACTGACCCACGACAAAATGGTGTCCGCAGCCGTTGCCATTCTGGAACAGGCATAACCAATGCATCGGACTATCAGACAATAAACGGTGACCACACAATGAAAAATTTTATGCATCTGATTGTTTTCGCGGCCCTGTGCGCGGTCCTTGCCACGCAGCCCCAACCCGTGCTCGCGCAGCAATCGGCCACAGCAACGAATCACATTGAAGCCACCACGCAACCGCTTTCCCCGCCCGTTGCCGGAATTGCTGACACCACGGGAACCGCGTCCGCTACCATGCCGGATGCATCCCCACAGGGACCCGGCGAACTGTATTTCTCGTTCATCAGTTCCGCATATTTCATGGAAAAGCAATGGGGCCAGGGCATGGCGATTGAGGGCATCAAACGCATCGCGGATGTGGCCCACGCGCACGGCGTGCCTGTGACCTGGCTGGTGAACGCCAAATCCGCGCAAGCCGCCAAAGACCTCTTTACCCAATACCACCAAGCGTATGGCGATGAAGTGGGGCTCATCCTCACACCCAGCGCCGCGGAATCAGAACCCTGGGGCGGCGAGTCATTCTACATGCGCCGCAAGCTGAGCCGGGACCAGATTCTCAAATGGGCGCAGGACGAAATCGCATCCATCAAGACAAGCCTGCCGTGGGCCGAGATCACCATGGGCGGGGGCGGGCACCGCTCAAAAGCCATGATCCAGGTATTTGAGAAACTGGGCCTCAAAGCCGTGTGGGGCCACTGCTGGGAGCAGACCTATACCGACGGCATCAGCGACCGCGGCGCGCCCTGGGGTTTTTATCATGCGAACACCGAAGCGTACAAAACTCCGAACACAAAACCCGGCGGGCTCGTGGCCGTGGAGTGGACCGCGCGCGACCTCAACCTGGCGTTCCGCACGGGCAAGCCCGAGACATTTTCCACGGACCCCGACGATGTGCGGCGCGGCAACATCACCAATCACCGCGATATCACTTACTGGAAAGCGCTCGTGGACCAGTACCGCCGCAACGCGCGCTATAACGCCATGGTTCCGCTCATGGTGCACCAGGAAGCCCACGAGATGGAATGCAGCGCCACCATCTGCGTGAATAAAGAAGATGTGATTTCCAATGACGCGGACATGCTTGATGAATTATTCAAATACGTCAAAGAATCGGAAATTAAAATTGTGCCCGCGGCCCGGGCCGTGGATGCATATCGAAAATTTAACCAGGCCACGCCCCCCACATATGCGCTGTTCAAAAACCTCGCCCCTTCTTTCAAGGAAATGAATCCGGGCCTGTACGAGGACGTGGCGGGCAACCGGGAAATATTCGTGTATTATGATAAAAACGGTCAGCTCTTTTTCGACAGCGGAACCGTGGGCCCGTCCTTTGTGCGCACGTACATGGGCGCCACGGATGCGCAAATGGAAGACGCCGAAGTGCCGGGCATCGAGTATCCGCCTGTGCCGGCCGTGAGTGAACAGGTCATGCCCGGGCGCTTCATCTATCAGGTCACCGTGGATTCCCCGGAAAAAATGCCATACGGCATCGCCCTGTGGGGAGATTTCGAAGGCTGCGCGTTTGTGTCCCAAGGTTTACCCGGACAGAAGGTTCTGCCCGGGGCGCTGGCCTTTTCCCCCGTGATCCTGCAAGAGGGCGCCAACGCGTTCCAGCTCATTCTGGAATGCAAAGGCCCGCAGTGGGAATGGGAATAATGGATCGCAGCAGCAATTAATTTTCATTGAGGCAAACGCCCGGCACGCATTTGCCGGGCGTTTGCCCGCCAAAAAGTTTTGGGAAGATTCTTAAGAAACACTTTTTCAAAAGGGTTTCTTAAGCCGTCGGAGACGCCTTTTCCCTTTTCCTATCCTCAATAATGCGTCAGAGAGCCGTCGTGTTTAGCCCGGCGCAGGGCGAAAGCAATGAACCACAGGCTTATGGGCAGGAGAATCGCAGTGAGCAGAGTAAGCTTCAGCAGGTCCGGGGCAAGTTCGCCAAGGGGCGCGCCGCGGATGATGGCGTCGCGCATGAGGCGCAGGGTGTACGTGATGGGCAGAAACTCGGCCAGGCGCTGCATGGCGGCGGGCATGACCTCGATGGGATAGTACACGCCGCCCAGCAGGATGGAACCGAAACTGAAGAACATGTTCACCGGGTCGCCGCGCTTGAAAATAATGATAAACCCAGCGGACAGCATGCCCAGGGAACTGAATGCGGCCAGCGACAGCAGCATGATCACGGGCACAATCCACAGGCTTTCCCCGGTATACTTTGCACTCAGGAATAAGATTCCCATCAGAAAATAAACAGTCAGATGAAAACTGTCATACAGGAAATTCCACACCATTTTGGAGAGCAGCACCACGGACAGGCTCGTGGGCGTGGTGAGGATGAATTCGAGCGTGCCCAGCATTTGCTCGGTGCGGATGGCATTGGAAAACGTGCGCATGCCCGTGTTGATGTAGCCCATAAACGCCAGGCCGATGAGCACGAACGAGAAATAATCGCCGTTGTACTTTTCAAGCGCGGGTGCGGCGGCGCCGGTGTCGCCCCCGAACACCTGGGCCACGAAAAAGAAAATCAGCGTATACATGACCGTGGAAAAGAATTGCAGGAAAAAACTCAGGCGATAGCTGACTTCCTTGAGGAATTCCTTGTGAACGAGCAGAGCGATTTTGTAGAGTGTATACCGCATTAAACCTCAGTGGGCCGAGAAGCCGTTGTCTTCGGGACCCGCGGTCTGGCGCAGGAGTTGCCGCAGGTGATCGGTGTTGTCGGGTTTACCGAAGAACAGAACGCGGCCTTTATCAAGCAGGGCCACGCGGTGCGCCACGGATGCGGCCATATCCAGGTCGTGCGTGGCCACGAGCAGGGTCATGCCCTGGCGCGCCACCAGTTCGTCTGTGAGAAACGTTTTCAAGCTCTCCTGCAGCAGAGGGTCCAGGCCCTTGTTGGGTTCGTCCAGCAGGAGCACGCACGGGTTGTGCAGGATGCTGCGGGCCAGGGCAAGGCGTTGCTTCATGCCCGTGGAATAATTGCGGAACGCGATATCGGCCTTGTCCGCGAGTCCGAACTGGCGCAGCAGAATATCCACGCGCGGCTTGATGCTGTGCAGCGGCATATTTTGCAGCACCGCGAACAGGTGCAGGTTCTGGCGCGCGGTGAGGCGCCAGTAAAATGAGCGCTCGTCTCCGCCAGCAAGGCCGATGCTGCGGCGCACGTCCGCAGCCCGCTGCATCACATCATGCCCGTTCACCGCAGCGTCGCCCGTGTCCGGGGTCACCACAGTGCTGAGAATTTTCATGAGCGTGGATTTGCCCGCGCCGTTGCGGCCCACCAGAGCCACGATCTCGCCGGGCGCCGCGTCTATGGAAACCTGATCCAGAGCCACAGTTTGCGTGGCCCTGCGGAACGGGTTGATGCTGGCCGACCGGAATGTTTTGCAGACATTGTGTACTTGCAGCATAGTTATTCAAATATAACAGAAACCCCGGCATGAACCAAATGCGCGGGCAAAGAATGTGGCTTGTGATGGTGAATCAATAGGGGAATGAAGTGAAAATAGTGAAATAATTGGGCTTGCTCGATTTATCGGTCTGGTACGTAATTGTTTTCACCGACGAGAAGGAATCCGCGTAGTTAAATGTCGTAATAGTATTGGCCAGCATATCGGAAACATAAACCGTTGTGCCGTATACGGCCATGTCCGAGAGCAGGGAATTGGCGTCTGAACTGCCTGAACGCACCGAGAATTCCAGCCCGTAAGCTTGCGATGCGCCGCCTTTTATGGTCTCCCATGGTATGGTGGACACAGTGCCGTCACCGGAATTGAGCACTATCAGGGTTTTTCCATCTGAAGACAGGTGCATGACCGTGGGGGCGTCGCCGACCCCGATGGACCCGAGATCCGTTGCGGTTGTCGCGGCCGTGTCGCTGATATCGTATATTTTAACGTTGTCAGATCCCTTGCAGGAAATAAATACATACTTGTCGGCATTGGCATCGCCGGAAGGCTTGTATATCACGGGGTTGCTGGGGTTGGTGCATCCGGACAGGCTCCATGCCGTGCCGTACTCATCCAGGGTGGTGGTGTCTATGAGGGACAGGGAGGCGCCGCCGTATTGGGGCACAACCACGGTGGCGCCGTCGCTGGTCATATCCAGGTCCACGGGCTGGGTAATGTTGCGCACGTATCCTTTGACCTCGCCGGCTTCTTCCTCTGTGAAGATGAACTGGTACGTGGCGAGCGTGTCCACCAGATCCGTATCGATCATGGCCACGGAACTCGAGTCCAGGCCCGTAACGTACAGCACGCTGTTGGAAGTATCCCAGAACATTTGACGGGCTGAGGACAGAGAGCGAATCTTGCCATCCTGTTTCATGCCGTTGAGGCGCAATTCCTTGGTTGCTGCGTTTGTTGTGAGGTCAATGAATGTGACTTTTGTGCCGGAAAACCCGGTTGTGGGGTCCGTATCCAATTGAGGCAGGGGAGACAGGCGGCAGCCTGAAACATTGTCATGGGATACATACAGTTTTGTGTCGGCGCTGTCCACGGCCAGGTGGCGCGGATTGCAGGACACGCGGATATCGGCGATTGCGTCCATGGATGCCGTATCAATAATGGATACGGAATTGCGTACATTATTGGCAACATAGAGGCGCGTGCCGTCTGCGGACACGGTTACATCCGTGGGGAAGCTGTAATCGCTGACTTTTTCAACACTGGGATCTGAGGATCCGCCCGAGGAATTGCCGCACGCCACCGCCAGCAGGGGCAGGGCCGCAAGCAAAAGCATGTATGAAATCAAGCGGTTTATCTTTTCAAGCCTTGCGGAGCGCATTGTCATCAGAAGCTGGACTCCAGTACGAGCAAAAATTTGTTGCGGTCAATGACCGGGAATTTATCCTGGCTGACTTTGCCGGTTGTGTCGTCGACATCCATGTCGTTGGACTCGTATATACGGTCATAGGTCTGCTGATACATGAGTTTCAGGGTGGTCGACTCGGTCATTTTATAGCGGAATTCATTGTAGAAATCATAATATTTGCCCTGCGGCACCAAGTCCTGAATGATTTGCTCGGCGGGGTTGAGTGCAGTTGCCGTGGGGTCGCGGAACTTGAGTCCGAATGCGATGTCCGTAATGCTTAACTTGGTTTTAAAATATCCGCGTTTTGATGTTTGCCAATCTATTGCATAACTCTGCATGGAGATCAAGGCTTTGAGGGCGAGCAACTGGTCGTCTCCGGCTTCTGCCGTGCAGTCCGTGATTCCATTGCCAACAATTTTATCAATAATATTTCCGTTATCATCTTTGATTTCTAAGAAATTCGCATCCACACAGTGGGGGGGGATCACGAGATTGGCTTTGGTATAGCCCCAGTTGAATGTGATTTTATCGCTGAGGTAATGTTTATATCCTGATGACCAAGCATCGATGGAAATTTTGCCGGTCCTGTTATTGATCCGTGACAAAGCATTGTTAAGAGGACCCATTGCGGTTTGTTTTGAGGACAGGGTGCTGAAACTGCTGGACAAAGCTCCCAGATCGAAGTAAATTGGCTTGATTTCCTGCAATTTTACGTATAAAGAAGAAATTTCATTTGTATTGGGCAATTTATAAACAGCTCTGCCTACGTATCCTTTCATGCTTTGCAGTGAGATGGGAAGGATGGAACTCATAGATCCTATATCAAAATCAGAATCTCCGGCAAAGGCTGAAAGGTCGACGTCGGCAAAGAATTCGGGGCCAAGATGTACATAACCCAGTGGGAATATTGTGAGTGGCCCTTTGTTGTAATTCAACAATACCAAAAAGCCGTCGTCCTGATCGTTGCGTTCCTTGGAATCCCACCAGCATACATTTTCCATGGCTGGATCATCAATATTGCACGAGTCGAAGGTGTCGAATGGTTTGAGCACCTTGTACCCTTCGCGGTAATAGGAACTGTGGGCATATTCACCCATGAGCGTTGTGTTGGCCATGACCGGGTAGAGCACGAACACGCTGGACACGCTGTTTTTTACGGGCGGAAGGCAGAACATATCCGTGGTGCTGATGTCCGAATCAGGATTTTTATAATCAAACGAGTCATAAGCAAAAGTCAGGTCAACCCAGTTGCCAACTTCGCAGCCCGGGAAGTTCGTGTCCTTGTTGTCAAACATCATGGTGCGTGTGAGATTGATGCGCGACGATGGATTCCCGAACAGGCTTGTTTCCACAGATGCTCCGTAGCGGTAGCGGTCATATTGATCCTGATCGAAATATGTGGTGTTGTAATCAAAATTATTGTCGCTCTCGTAATCGGGCAGGAAGAAAGGCTCCTTCTGGTGCAGCTTTTCGCGCGCCCCGAACACAGTGATGCTGTAATCGTTGAGCTTCATGGAAGCGGTGATGCCCTGCATGGGCTTGCCCATGACAGTGAAGGGCGAGAACAATACTTTGATATCGCCGGCCGTGAGGCTGGTGAGTTTGAAATTACGGGGACTGTTTTTGTCTTCCGTGGAATCCTGGTACTTGATATACATGTTATTGAGGGTCAGGGCAGTGCCGGAGCCTTCAATGTTGCGGCGGTATGCCGAGGAAAGCTGCTGGCGCCAGTATTCATACATGGCGGTGCCGCTTGTGCTGATGCTTGGCGCTGAAGTGCGGTCCCCGTCCAGGTTGCGCATGCCGCCCAGGCGGGTGCCTGCGATAAGCGAGCCGCCGATGGTGAGATCCTGGTCGGGCTCGGGCTGGCTCGTGAAGTTCAACTCCAGCACATTGTACATGTCCGCCACGCGCATGTTGCAGCGTTCGTAGCGCCCGCCGTCCGAGCCTTCATAACAACCGTCGCCGGTAACCACGTCCTCGGAATAAAGGAAGAAGCGCTCGCTGCCGGTGATGTTGAAGCGTTTGTTTTCGTCCTTGAGTTTGTCGATGTCTTTTTCATTGCGCAGGGCGATTTTATTGGTGTCCTTTATTTGCTTATCCAGGTCCTTGCGCATGTCCTTGAGTTCTTTTCTGAACTCATTGACCAGGTCCTCAAGTTCGTCGATTTGCTTCATGGTCAGGGAGAAGCGGTCATCCATGGAATCGGCGACCACCTGGCGGACTTCATCAAGGAGTTCGGCACGGAAAATTTCGAGGTCGTTTTTTTGGGATTCTTCGCCCATGGCGCGGGGCTGGGTGCGGGAGATGCCCATGCGGCCAAGAGAGGGCAGGTCCACGCTCACGCGTCGCGTGGGGCTGATCACCGCTTCGGGCGGCGCAATGGAACTGAGCGGGGGGCCGGTGTTCGCCAGGCCCACGGCCTGGTTGCCGGAACCCGTGGTGTACTCGCGCACGGGCTGGCGCCCGGTCTGCTGCCACGACAGGTAATTGTCCAGCATGCGGGACACGAGCATGGCCAGCTCGTAGCGGGTCACCACCTGGTCGCCGCGGAACATTTCTCCCTCGTACCCGCGCAGCAGGCCGGACTGCACCAGATCCTGCACGGACCGGTACGCCCAGTGGTCAGGGGGCACGTCCTGAAACGGCGATGTGCTTTCGCGGCGCACATCATCCAGGTTTTCCAGGAAGTTTTCATCTTCATAGATGTAATTATCGTATCGGATTTCTGCAATTGCGGGCACAGTGACCGCTATGCACACGAGTACAATGAATGCAGCGGTTATGTGTTTCCAGGCGGACAGCGTTATTCGCACCATAACGTCCTGTTTATCGTCAGGCAGAATGCCTGTGTCTCCTATGCTGATGAGCCGCCGTGCAGCGGGCGGTTGTTATCCGGCAACGATATATCAAACAGAAGATCTACAAATTCCTGCAAATTGTATACTATTTTAGTTTCAAGATCAACAAGCATAAATTTTCCCGAATCAGAAAAAAACATGCGCCGCATGGCGCCGGGCGGTATGCGGGGCGGCCATTTCCGGCCGCCCCGCCGCACAATCGTCATTCACAGGCCATTTTCGGGTCTGCGAGGCATTCACTGTACAGGTTGAAATTCTGGAAGTACGCGGTGGTGCAGATGCTGCAATCGCTGCCCATGGCCTTGCCGTGAACCACAAAGTCGCTGCCGTCTTCGAGCACATTGATTTTAAAGGAACCCGGATCGCAGGCTTTTTCCACCATGTTTTTAACCCGGTTCAGGCATTGGCCCGGCATGCAGTCGTAGAAGATGGGCATGTACTGCGGCAGGTTGGCGCCCGAGGGGTCCACGCCTTCGTAGGACATGGACTCCTGATCAAAGGAATAGGCGACCATGCCATTCTTGACAACACCGAGCGCGTTGGAGCAGGCTTCGAAATTCTTTTCCACAATGATGCCGCGCGCCCAGTTCAGGCCCTGGCCGTGGGGCAGTTTCACAATGGCTTCGCGGTCCAGGTCCTGGGAAATGTCCAGGCTTACGCGGTCCGGCAGGGCGCGGACCGAGATCTGGCCTTTGCCCACAATGCCCATGACGCTGATGAGGAAGTCGCCCTTGGCGCGCTCGCGGTCGCGGATGGCTTTGGGCTTGGTTTCATCATCCGCGCCCACGTACAGGATATCTTCGGCGAACCGGCGGGCCTGCTGGGGATTCACGCTCAGCTTGAACGTGGCGCTCTCACCCGAGGACGAGCCCTTGCCCCCGGCCATGAATTCGTCCAGCACTTCGGGGTGCAGGCTGATGAAGGCGTGGCTGCCATCGGCGCCGATGAGCAGGCGGATGTCCTCGCCATACTGGATGAGGGTGGGCAGGCGGATGGCCACGAGGTTGTCCGAGCGGCGCTCCACAGCCATGTTCTCGCCCGCTTCCACCAGGGCTTCAACATTGCCTTCGTAAAGTTCATTGGCCTTGTTCTGGTTGTTGATGGCAACGGCGCTCTCAAGCACCTGCACGATGTAATCAAAGTCCGTGACTTCGACTGCGGCGATGAACTTGGGAATGTACCCAAAGGTTTCGCGGTCATACATGATGTCGAGCAGGGCGAACCCGGCTTCGGAACCCAGTGCGCCCGCGATGCCTCCAATGCTTGTGCCCATTTCCGCCAGATTGTTGCGCAGGGCCACGGTCCCTTCATCATTGGCTTTCATAATTATGTTTTCATTCACATTGATCATGATGTCGCTCAGGTTGCTCAGCGACGTGTACAGGATGGCGTCGTTGGTGCGGATAAGGTTGTCTATCTCATGAACCGACGACTGGTACTGGTACAGTTTCTGGATGAATTCCGTGTCCGCTACTTTGTCGGGATGCAGCAGAACGTCCAGGGACAGGCGCGGGGAAATGCCGTCAAAGGATTCCACGAGCAGCACGCCGCGCACGGCCCGCAGTTCTTTGGCCGCGAGTTCGAGATTTTCCAGCTTTATCTGGTCCGGGGATTTTTCCTCATAGGATTCCCATGCGGACATATCCGGCTCATCCGCGGCCAGGCTGTCGGCGGATTCCATGTCTCCGGGTTCGCCGGGTTCCGCGAAATCATCAGACGCGTCTTCCATATCCTCGGCCATTTCTTCGCCTTCAGCCATTTCCATGGCGTCTTCGCCGGCGTCTTCGATGGTTTCTTCTTCTTCGTAAGCTTCATCGCCGTTTTCGTCACCCATGGCGGCGCCTTCATCCCAGGAGGATTCCTGGCCCCATGACTGATCTTCGTAATTCATTTGCGATTCAATCATCATTAACGTGTTATCGATCTGGTTCTGCACGATACTGCCCATGAATTCCCCGCTGGCGTAGGCGTAGATCGTGTATCCCGCGGGGATATCGCCGTCCATTTCATCCATAAAACTGTCGGATTTGTTTGTGGCGGCCTCTGCGATTTTCATGAGGTAGGGCTGGCTCGATGTGATAACCATGGCGCCGTTGACTTTGGCGAGCATCACATCCAGGCCGGGCGCTTCTTTGTTGTTCGGGTCGGCCATGCTGAACAGCCTGTATTCGATGCCGTTGAGTTTCTTTGTTCCCTTGTCTTTAATGCGCAGGCCGCTGATGTTGGCCTTGTTGAGCATGAGGAAAATCCGCGCCATGTTTTCAAGGGCCTTGCTTTCATCGGTTGTGCTGATGAACATGGCGGCCTGGGGCATGTCCTCTTGTTCGCCGGGCATGTTGCCGAGTGCGACCGCGAACTCGCCGCCGTACCAGCCGTCAAAGAACAAGCCAATGCTTTTGACGCCGATCACGGCCAGCTTGGCCAGGTCCACCATTTCAGAAGGCGCTGGCATGGCGGCTTGTTTTTCCATGCCGTTGGATTCCATGCCACTTTCGCCGTAGGAATCCAAATCTTCCAGATTGTCGGCTTCCCAGTCTTCGCCAGGCATGTCTTCCTGCATGTCTTCCGGCATGTCTTCGGAGGACGGGACCTCCGGTGCGGTTGCCATGGAATCCTTGACTTCCTGGATAAAGGCCCAGGTTTCCTTGACGCGTTCGGGAGTAATCAGCGCGGTCAACAGGCTTTTATAAACGTTAATCGTGTTTTTTGTGCTCGTGGACATGACTACAGCGGGACCGGCCGGGATAGCGCCGGCGAGCGGGGCCAGCTTTTTATCCTGCACCGCCGCGGCCTGGGTCTTGATTTTGCCCGTGAGTTCTTCAAGCGGGAGCTTGTGCACGCCCACCACGGACACGTTCTGCACGAGTGAAGCCTGGATAATGCGCGGTGTGGAGGACAGGGATACTTCGGTGGGACCGTACACGTCTGCGAAACTGGCCACATACTGCACGGCCTTGAGGCTGGGCAACTGGTGCAGCACTTTGTTGAGGCCCTTGGGAGCGTTCATGGTCATTTGCACATTGGCCATCTGCGACGACGCCTGGCCCTGGCTCTTGGCCATATGTGTTTTAAGTGTTTCCTCATCCATGCTCGCGTACAGGAACCGGTCCCTGTACCCGATGACCGGCTTCATGCCCTCGGGCAGTTGCACGTGCGGGGGCAGAATAACGGCCCATGTGTTGTCGGTTGTCTTTTTGATATCCATCTTCTTGTTGATGCTTTTGAGCAGTTTGGCCGCAACCTCGATCACAACGTCCTTGTCATTCACTTCCAGGGCGCCGATGGCCTCCAGTTTCATGAGGCCTTCCCTAGTCACGGTGAAATCAATAATGGAACCGGCCATTTCTGAGCCCAGGGCGTTTGCGAGTTTTTCCAGGCTTACGCCCAGTTCTTTTTCAATGTCCTTGCGATCTTCGGGGGAAATTTCCGCGATCATGGACTTCATCATTTCGTCGATATTGTTTACGGACAGATACATTAATGAATCTTCAGAATCAATGCGGTTGCCCACACGGTGTATGGACGGTTCATAAGCGGTGAGCTTGGACAGAATCCTGGTGTCCTTGAGTTTTTTCTGGTCAAGCACCAGGCCCACTCTCATTTCCGGCGACAGGTCCGAATAGGACAGGCTGTACAGGGCGCCGCGCACGGCCTGGGACTCTTTGGCCAGCATTTCATCGGCGATGGGAATGTTCAATTCTTTCATGAGTTTGGCGCGGTCCGCGTAAGCGTACATCACGTATTTATCGGAAATATCCAGTTTGCGCATGTCGGCCAGTTGCTTCTGGCGCTCGGTGCGCTTGCCGTTAATCGAAGAGACGGCGGTTTTCACCATGTCCTGCGAGGGGCTGACAACCAGCGCTCTTTTGGTGGATGCCCAGCAGAACTCACCCTTTAAAACCTCGGGATTCTCGTTGCAGTGGATGGTCACGCCATCAAGCTTGGTGTCCTTGAATTTGATTTTTTGAGCGCGGATGCGCTTGGCTTCGGCCGGGGAGTCCTTTTCCGCGGCCAGGGCGGATTCTTCCTTGATGAGTTCCAGCATTTTGGGGAAGTTCTTCTCGGCTTTTGCCTGGTTGTGCGAACCGATGAGTACGGCGAACTGCGGATCTTCAGCTTCCGGGACATTGCCCACCACCAGGATTTCGCGTGTGAGCCACGGCCACGCCAGCTTCACCATCTTGCCGGGCATGCCCGATCCTTCCTCTTCTTCTTCATCGCTGGCCATGAGATCCTGGAAGCGGCCCAGGCCAATGGCGCGAATGTATTTGTAACCGGTGTTGCCCGTGTTATAAAGGTCAATGGAAACAACGATGGCGGCCTCGTCGGGTGCGAGTTCCACAAGCGGTTTGGGCGCCATAAAGGGGCGTAGCAAGGCTGCGTACATCAGGGCCACGAAGCCGATGAGCGCAACAGAAACTCCGAGCGCGATTTTGCCGACATTGGATTTGCTGGACTTTCCGGACATGAAATGCCTCCAGATTGATATTTGCCCGCACATAGAACGGGCGCAAACGAACAGCATAAATAATAACATCGGCATGGGCCTTTGTAAACGCCCAAATTGCACAGCCGCGCGCTCTGACTTGACGATGCATCCGGCACATGACTATTCTTATTTATGTGGTATCGCCGGGAGTTCGCGGAGACGCCTCTGTTATATAAAAGGATTCATTAAAGGAATTTTATGAATAACAAAAATTTTGTACTGTTGTCGGATAATGGGAGCGAACTGCTGTTTTCCATAAACGGGGATCTGGAACAGGGGCACCTCAGCGAATTCAGCCGCGTCATGGAACAGGAACTCAAGAAGAAACAGGATTGCGACATGATTCTGGACATGGACAAGTGCCGTTTTGTGGACAGCGGCAACCTGGGCGTGATATCCCAGGCGCACCGCGACCTGTCCAGCCGCGGCCGCAAGCTGCGCCTCATCAACGTGCAAAAAGGCGTGGCCGCCACGTTGTCCTGCACCAGCCTGGATAAGATTTTCGATATTGAACTCAAAAACAACCGTTAGCGTGATTTATGAACATTATCCTGTTCTACACATTTGAAATCGGGCTGCTGGCGCTCGCGGTCATTGCCGTGGTTTTCGCATTCCTGGAAGCGACCCGGCCCGACCCGGACTCGGACCCGGCCCGTGCGGAGGACAATGAACCCGCTCAAGATTAGCATCACCGGAGTGCGCGGGGTGGTGGGTGAAACCCTGACCCCGCATCTCATCGTGCAATTCACCCAGGCCTTTGCAACGTATGTGGGCGGGGGCGCGGTTTTCGTGTGCAATGATGCGCGCCACTCGGCCGCCATGGTGCGCTCGGCCGTGCTCAGCGGCCTGCTGGCCACCGGGTGCGAGCCCGTGGATTTCGGCGTGTGCCCCACGCCCAGCATGCAGTTTGCGCTCATGGGCGCGAACGCCTCCGCAGGCATCGCCGTGTCCGCGGGCCATAATCCCGAGGCCTGGAACGCCCTGCGCTTCATTCGCGGCGACGGCATGTACTTCAACGCCCAGCAGGGCGACTCGCTCCTGGACGTGTATCACTCCGCGGCTTATACAAAAGCCGCATGGGATGAATTCAAAACCGTCCGGATTAAGGCGAACCCGTGGGACGCGCATCTGGAAAAAATCCGCAATGCGTTCGATACGGCCCGCATCAAAAAACGAAAATTCCATATTGCCGTGGACACGTGCAACGGTGCCTGCAGCCAGCCGGCCACACGCCTGCTCGAATCCATGGGCTGCAAGGTTACGGCCATTCACGACCAGCCCGGCCGGCCGTTTCCGCATGACCCCGAACCCACGCGCCAGAACATGCAGACCCTGCGCGCGGTGGTGCGGGCCACGGGCTGCGACGCCGGGTTCATGTTCGACACAGCCGGGGACCGGTTGGGCATTGTCACGGACAAGGGCGACGCCCTGTTCGAAGAACTCACACTGCCCCTGTGCGTAATGCTGCAAATGCAGGAAAACCCAGGCGTTGTGATCACCAACCTCAGCACCACCCGCGCCGTGGAAGATGTGGCGCACGCCGCAGGCGCCAGGGTTATCCGCACCCCCATCGGCCAGGCCTATGTGGCCGAAGCCGCCTATAAAAATAAAGCCGTGATCGCGGGCGAGGGCAGCGGCGGCATCATCCTGCCGGCCGTGCAAAATAATAATGACAGCATGGCCACCATGGCGTTTCTTCTGCACCACATGGCCCGGCGCCGCGCTAAAATCTCCACGCTCGTGGATAAAATTCCGCATTATGAAATGTGCAAGCACAAGGCGCCCATGGATTTCACGCGTATCTATTCCGCAATCCAGCGCGCGCGCCTGGACGCGGCCCGCATGTTTCCCGGCGCAAGGCTCATTTTGGACGACGGCGTGAAACTGGAATGGCGCGACGCCTGGCTGCACCTGCGGCCCAGCAATACCGAATCCGTGATCCGCATCATCACCGAAGCGCGCACTGCCGCCCGCGCCGAAAAACTTCTGCAAGCGGGCTTGGAACTGATTGCCTGATTGATTTTCCGCGCCACACACGCAAAGGGGACGCCCAACACTTCTTATGAAACCGGTCCAGACACTTAAGATCAGCATCTCCGGGGTGCGCGGCGTGGTGGGCGACAGCCTCACGCCCGACCTGCTTGTGCGCTTCGCCCAGAGCTTTGGCACATATGTGGGCCGCAACACCGTGGTCATCGGCCGCGACACGCGCACCAGCGGGGAAATGGTCAAGCACGCGGTGCTCAGCGGCCTTATCAGTTCAGGCTGCAAAGTCGTGGACCTGGATATCGCGCCCGTGCCCACGGTGCAGTTCATGGTGCGTTACCTGCGCGCGGCCGGGGGCATCGCCATCACAGCAAGCCACAATCCCGTGCAGTGGAACGCCCTCAAATTCATCCGCGGCGACGGGTGTTTCCTCAACCATTACCAGGCCCGCGAACTGATCGACATTTACCACCAGGGCGAATACTGCACCGTGGGCGGACGCGACATGTGCGAGCCCAAACGCAACACCCGCGCCACACGCCTGCACGGCGACGCTATCCTCGCCAAAATCGGCAAGCTTCCGGCGCAGGGCAAAAAACCCGTGGTGGTGGTGGACAGCGTGAACGGAGCCGGCTCGGTCATGGCCAAGCCGTTTCTCACGCGCCTCGGCTGCAAAGTCATCACCATCAACAGCACCCCGGACGGCATTTTTCCGCGCCCGCCCGAACCATTGCCCCAGAACCTCACGGCCCTGTGCGACGCGGTGCGCCGCCACGATGCGGATATCGGTTTCGCCCAGGACGCGGACGCCGACCGCCTGGCCGTTGTCTCGGAAAAAGGCCTGCCCATCGGCGAGGACTTCACCCTGGCCCTGGCCGTGGATTATGTGCTCTCACAGGAAAAAGGCGCGGTTGTGGTCAACCTGTCCACGTCCCATGTGATCGACCACATCGTGAAACGCCACAAGTGCAAATTGCTCAAAAGCAAAATAGGGGAAATCAACGTCACCGAACTCATGATGCAGGAGAACGCGATCATCGGCGGAGAAGGCAACGGGGGCGTAATCTACCCGGCCGTGAACATGGGGCGCGACAGTTTTACGGGTATGGCCCTGATCCTGCACCACCTGGTGAGCAGTAAAAAAACCGTGTCCCAACTCGTGGGCGCCATGCCGCGATACGTCATGCACAAAGCCGCGGTGCCGTGCCCCCAGGACCTGGTCGTGGAAGTCATGGACACCCTGGCCCAGGATTTTTCCGGCAGCAACGTGGACCGCACCGACGGCCTCAAGATTCAAACCGGCAAAGGCTGGGCCCTGATGCGCCCAAGCAACACCGAGCCCATTTTGCGCGTGATCACAGAAGCCGAAACCGCGGACGAAGCCGAAAAAATCAACAATGGATTCCGCTCACGCGTGGAGCAAATCATCAACTCTGCGGGCGCGCATTAAAACCCGCAATACCACCTGAATCACACAAAACACTCAAAAGGCAACCAAAGCCATACATTTATTTGACAGGGTTTCAGAGCCCGAACATAATATGATGCGTGCCGCAGGCTGCCGCGGTTTGCGGCCTTGTGTAAGATGTACAATCCATAATTTATATAAAAGAGAAGCACAACAGGACAAAGGAGAACAGAGATGAAAAGAGTGCAGAGTGCAATTGTGCTTGTGCTGGCCGCCGCGGCCATGGTGTGGAGCGCTGTTCCGGCCCGCGCCGTGACCGCTGAAGAGGTCATGAAAAAAGCCGAGGCCGCTTACATGGGCCTCAAGAGCTACAGCTACACCACGAACAAGGAAGGCCTGGACACCTTCGCCAAAAAACAGGCGGAAAAAATGCAGGACGCCAACAAGAGCCTTGCCGACAGCGCGGGTGTGGAAGTGGAAGAAAAGAAAACCACGGGCGCGGACAAAATGACGTATGCCATGTATAACGTCAAGTTCGCAAAACCCTATATTCTGCAGATGCAGATTCTGCGCCTGGACCTGGCCCCGGACCTGGTTATCAAAGGGAAAATGACGTACAACTCGGCCAAGGATCCCAAGTCCTGGTACGCCAAGCTTGAACTCACTCCAGCGCCCCTGAAGCGCTCGGTGAAAAAGGACGACGCGTCCGGGTTCCTCACCATGGGCTGGTCCACAACCCTTCTCGACATGCAGAACTTCGCAGCCAATGGAAAGGCCAAGTATGTGGGCGAAGAAAAGGCCCTGGGCCAGGCCTGCCACGTTATCGAAATTTCATTCGGCGACTGGAGCAAATTCAAGCCCATCACACCGGACTGGAAAAAATGGCAGATCCCGGCTGATATCCAGCACCTGGTCAAGGAAAACCTGGCCGACCCCAAGGAAAAGAAATACTCCAAGGTCAAGTACTGGATTTCCAAGAAAGAAAATTTCATCATCCAGGTGGAAAAGTTCCGCAACGGCAAATTCTACTGGCGCGACAATTTCACCAAGATTAAGACCAACCACCTCACAAAAGAGGATTTCAGCACCAAATAAACAGCAACCGCAAATGAATCATCGCGGGGCGCCCATCCGGGCGCCCCGTTTCATTTTATGGGGTTTTTATTATTCTGGATCGCTGTGTTGTTCAAATGCGATTCTATCGGTGGTTTGATTCCTTGTTAATGGGCCAACAGCATGTACAGGCCGGACGCAATCTGAAACAGGAACAAGGCAATTCCCAACATGTTGCAGGCCGCGTGTGTGTACTTGAGGCTGAGCGGCGCGTGGCCTTTGGCCATGCGCGATCCCGTGAGGCCTCCGATCACAAACAACACGGACAAGGCAACGCCGGCTGCGAGGTGGGGCAGGGCGTGGCCCGGGTCAAAGCCGTCGAGCGCAAAAATGAGCAGCCCCCCACACAAGCCCAGGATTGCCGCAACAACAAAAATCCTGCCTTTGGAAACATGCATGGCCCAGGTGAAACCGAATGGCGCTGTCTTCCATACGCCCGTGGTTGTCAGGAGTCTGTGCAGTCCTGACAAACCCATGGGTATGCCCAGCAAAAGAAAAACCAGCAGATTAAAAATGCCGTGTCCCGTAAGCAGATATTCTATTTCGCCTTCTTCATGATCCGTTTCATGTTCTCCGGACACGGCATGCGTACTGTCGGCGCGCTCCTGCTGCGCATGCGCAGCAGGAGCATCACGTTTGTGATCTTTATCCTGCGCCGCACTCATGCTCATCATGGCTCCTGTAAAAAGCATTGCGAGCAATGTTGCCGCCGCCAATTGATGTGTTTTCACGAATAGAGCCCCTTTGAAACAGACAATCCGAAAAAGCGCCTTTTATTTCAGGCCCGGGCCCACGGGGTCTGTGAATCGGCGGCGGGGTTTGGCCGGGCGCAGGTCTTTGGCCTTTATGTTTTCGATGTTTTCGATTTCGCTGTAAAACACGCGTCCGTTGTACGCGCCCTTGAGCACGGCCCATGGCGCGGGCTGTGTGTCCCCGGCGCCGGCGCCTGTGAAGGTGAAGGAATAAGAGCGCTCCTGGCCCGCGGGAACCGCGAAGCCCTGCATGCGCGGGAACACGTCTGTGAGTGCGAACTCGTCCACGAGCCCGGCGCCCCAGGTTTCGAGCGGGGTGATGAGGTACAGTTCGCCCTCCATGGCCTGGGCGTTGGGGTTGCGCAATGTCACATGCACCTGGTCGCCTTCAAGTTTCGCGGACACGAGTTCGATTTTGTGGTCGCCCACTTCAAGGATGTCCTGCAGTATCTGGCCCTGGCTCATGGTCTGCACTTTGATGATGCCGTCGCGGCTTGAGTCCTGGAATACAATGACGACTTTTTTGGTGAAGGACTGCCCGGGCTGGAGTACGTAGTCAAACTCAGAAGGCACGGCGGACCAGCCCGGAGGTGTGAGGATGCGGGCCGTGCCGTCCACCTTGCGGTCAATGTAATCGTTGTTCACGAAGACCTCGATTTCGTTGACGCTCACGCCGCCCTGGGAGATGTGGATTTTCGTCTGAATATCGCCGCGCACGCCGATGGTCACGGGCAGATAGCCCATGGGCGCGGCGCCGTTGTTGTGCAGCCAGAAGCGTGTGTACACGGGATTGAACGGCTCGGTGATGGGGCCGAGGCTGGCGGGTATTTGCTGGGGCGGAATGTTTTGGGGGGTAATGGCCACGGTGCGGATATCGAATGCGTCCATGCCCAGGGCCAGCACGCCCACATCCACCTGCATGCGCCCGAAATCGGTTTGTTCCAGCATATTGGTCCACAGCGCTTTGCGGATGCCGGTGAATGCTTCCACGGTGGCCTGGGCGGGATAGCCGCTGGCCTCGTAATAGCGCAGCATGATATTCTGCCTGGCGTCCTGGGGCTCGAAGGCCAGGGACGCGGTGGGGTTGCCGCGCGGCTTCATGGCGGTGAGCACCAGGGAGTCGCCGTGCGTGGTGAGGAAGCTCATGCCCTGCCTGGGCAGGTCCCCGATGTGCTGGGTGATCTGCGTGGCGATGAGCGGATTGTTGTATTCGTAGCCGGTGCGGTACAGGCCCGCGTCGCGCCAGTTGCCCTGGTGCGGATACAGGGCGTAGGGGAACACGGCCGTGCGCTGCTCGGGAATGAACGGGAACGCCAGGCGGCGGAAGAACGAGGCCGTGTGCATGAGCGCCATGGCCATGGTCCCGTCGTTTTCGATGCTGTTCATGACCGTACCCTTGTTGAGCAGGGCCACGCCATAGTTTTCAACTTGCTGATCAGAACCCGTTTCATTAACCGGCGCGCCCAGGGTGATGACCGCGTCCTCGTCGAAATCCGCGACCAGGGAGTCCACGGCGCGCGCGAGTTCTTCGTCGTTGAGCGCCTTGATAATGAGCAGCGGAACCGCGGGCCAGTCCTTGGGCGACGTGGGGTCGAGCACGAACAGGAACGCGAATCCGTTGTTGGTGACTTCGGATTCAAACGCCTCCACGCGCTGGGGGTCGAGTTCCCTGAGCACTTTACGGGTAAACGCGTTGCTGGTTCCGCTGTTCACGGAGATGCGGAACGCGGTGCCGAATTTGAGGTCGAAATTCATGTCTTCGGGCATGGTGGAATCGGAGCGGGGCAGGGCGGCGCGGCGTTGCGCGTCGGCATCGTCGAACCACGGCGTGGAGGGGATGCCCTTGCGGATCAGAGAAATAATGAATTTATCCGCGGCCGCGCGCGTGCCGGCCTGGTGGTCCGTGACAATGCCCATCATGCCTAGGGCGAAGCTGGCCTGCACCGCGCCGTCCCCGCCCCTGAACTCGATGAGCCCGCTGTGGCTCTGGTCCAGCCACTGGTACGCGGCCTCGGCGCCGTGGTCGCTGTAATTGCGCATCTGCCACGTCTGGTAATTGAATTTGCCCTTGCTCTTGTGGCGCACGAGCGCGCCGTAGCGCTCCTCGAACACGGGCACGGCATTGGCCACGTCCACGGGGAACCCGACCACGAACATGTCGTCGGTATCGCGGTAATCCACGATGCGCGTCACGAAATCGATGCGCTGCAGATCCTTGTATAGAATGATTTCCTGCACCTTGCCGGTATCGCCCACGGCCCCGGAAATGATGAGCCGCTCGCTCACCGCGCTTGTGCGTTTTTCCACGGTCGCGGGTTTTTCGCTCGAAAATTTTTTGTCGCCCGTGGTGTAGACCTCCCAGGGCGGCTCATTGCGCGTGGGGTTTTCCTTGAGCGCGACCAGGTCGTTGCCCAGGCCGTTGGCGGGGTTGATGATCTGCTTGTTATTGATTTTATCGAACAGGCTCACGATGCCGCCGCCTTTTGCGGGGTCGACTTCGAGTTTGAAGTACTGGTTTTCGATGACATTGCCGTCGGATTTTTGCGGCACCGTGTTTTCGGGCATGTTGTCGGACGGCGCCGCGAAGTACATGGTGTAGCCCATTTCCGGGACTTTTTCAGCCAGGAACAGGACCGTGGCCGTGTTGGTGTCCCGGTCCGCGCGTTCAATTTCAAAGGGCACCATGGCGCCCACGGCGTCGGTGATATAGAACCCGCCCGGGGGGGTGTCGCCGAAATCCACAACCGCGCGCACCACATCTTTGCGCCCCCAGTTGAGCTGGTTGAACACGGCGATGGGAATAGCATTCGCGGGAACGCCCGACGGGGGCTGGGTGTTGATGAACTGGCCGATGTGCGCGATGGATTTATCCACCACTTCCACGGCCAGTTCCAGGGACTCGCGGTACCCCTGCATCAGGTCCAGGAATGATTTGTCATTGATGGTTCCGGTAATTGCGTCGTGGTGCTGGCCGAACAGGAGCTGGCGCCAGGCCTTGTCCAGGGTGATGTCCGGGTACGTGGCGCCGAACACAGAAGCCACGGTACCGAATTTCTCGGCCGTGATGATGGCGTTTTCCGCCAGGCGGTTGCCTGTTTTTAATGACACGCGCGACAGGGCCGTGCCCTGGTGGTAGTAGCTCATGTCGCGGCTGGTGAGCGGAATGTCGCCTTCGCCTTTTTGCTGTTGTATGTTTACCTCTTTAAAAAACTTTTCGCCGCCGGTTCCTGATACATCGATCATGGGCTGCAGCTTGCGCAGGTAATCGTTTTGACCGGCGAGCCAGGCTGTGGGGGGCTTGAAGTCCGAGGCGTCCAGGCGGCAGTCGTAGTTCAGTCCGTAGGATTGAAACTCTTCAAAACTCGTGTACAGGTTGGTGCGAAGCATTTCCAGGCTCTGGCTTGAAATGCCATAAGCGCCGCGCTTGTGCAGCACCCCGGTGCCGTCCAGGGCCGCGTGGCGGAAAATGGGCGGGAAGCCCACGATGCCCTTGGACCACATGGCGCCCTGGCCTCCGGTTTCCAGCACAATCTGCGATAACTGCGCCACATGCCCGAAAATATCCCAGCCCATGTATACCGTGGGGTCGCTGCCCAGCACATTCTTGTGGAACAGCTTGCCGTATAGAATATTGCGCACCAGGCCCTCGCCGCTGATGAGCTTCTCCACAGGCTGGTTGTACGCGCCGCCCGTGCCAACGCGTCCCTCTTTAATCATCTGCTTCAGGGGTTCGCGCAGTTCGGGGTACATATCGAAGAACGGTTTCAGATAAGAGATTTCAGAGAGGTACGCGCCGTAAGACGGGTCGGCCTGGGCCAGGAGCACGTTCTGGCGCGCGCTGCCGATGAGCGCCACCGAGTAATCGCGCTGATCCTCGATCCATACGGGATCCGCATGAAAGCCCGGCACAAAGTAAATGGTCTGGTCGAGTTTTGGCAAATCCTTGCTGACCATAAATAGCGCGGGCACAGTAAGGGTCTGGCCCACGACTGTTGCGGTGATGCGCGCGTTAATAGACTGCCCCGCCATGTTGGATGGCACGGGCAGGGCAAGGTGCAATGTGGCGTAAGAATCAGCCGCCATATATAAGCGGGTGGAATCTTCGCCGTTCTGTTTATCGCTTTGAATCTTGACTTCCACATTCTCGATGGGCTCATTGCCGCTGTTGGCCACAGTGACCGCAAACTCCATGGCCGGGAACCGCGCCGTGCCATGGAAGAATCCCGTGGGCTGCAGGTTGGTTTGCAGGAAAACCGGGGTGTTGGCCACGCGCTTCATGGGGCCGGCCTTGAGGCTCATGCACAGGCCCGAGCCCGTGGACAGGACCGGGGACACCGAGCGCACAAAGCCGATGATCTCGGGCAAAGGCTGCTGCAGGGTTTCCGCGGCGCGCTCGTAGCGCAGGCCGCCGAACTTGATGAGCAGCACGTTGAGTCCGCTGTTTAACTGCACAAGCAGTTTTTCGCGGCCCACCTCGCCCAGGGCCCCGGCGGGGCTGCGGCGCACCAGCTTATGGTTCACCCACACGGCCGCGCCCGTGAGCGCTTCAATATCCAGAAACAGGGCCGAGGCTCTGTCCGCGGAAATGTACACGGACGCATACATGGTGCTTTCGGGCATGCTTTCATACAAAGGACCCAGGTCCGTAAGCCCGGAATCCGTGGCAAGTTTCATCCATTGCACTTCGCTTTTGTCGCCGCGCGAATGCGCCATGCCCACTTCAGGCTCAATTCCGGCTTCCCCGCCCTTGTCTTTGAGAAAATCCGTGTCCGACAACTGCGCCCTCTGGGCCACCACCATGCCTGTGAACCCGCCGGGCACGCCCGCGGAGAATTTCCCGATTACCATCCACTGAGGGATGTAACCCTTTTGGTTGATTTCATCAAGCGTGACCGTGACGCGCTCGCCCGCAACAGCGGCCGTGCACAGGCACACCAGGAGTGCGAATAAAAAAGCAGTGGTCCGTTTCATACCGAACCTCCCCAAGTTTGGTTGATCTTCAATTCGAGCATTTCGCTCAATTTTCACATATTATATAACAAACATTTAAAAACAATCAAACACAATTGATTTATTACAGACGTTTTTATTTCAATTAAATATAAATGCGTAAAATTAGCGACTTTTGAGCAATCAGCCCTGGTGTGGCCTTGCTTGTTCGCCATCAGGAAAAAATGGCCGATGATTTTCCGATTGCCTATTTTGTGGTAAGGTTTATGTAATGAGAACCGCCGGAGGATCCATGAAAAATAAAGCGGAAAATGCAGTCTTCACTTTTTTCATGTTGATCTTCGCGTGTGTGGGCGGCATGTGCCTGGTGTCATTGAACGGCTGCGGAGGCGGCGGAGGCAAGAGCGCGGCAAAATACGATGCTTCGGCGGTTCAGCCCCAGCAGGCCACCACAACCCAGGACGACACCACCGCGGCCACAAGCGCCACATCCACGGCAGGCGCGCTCTGCGACAAAAGCAGCGGCGTGAGCATTTCCTGGTACGCGGAACACTATGGCGACGGCCGCCTCGTGGATCTGGATTACCACGGGTATAATCTCGCGCGCCAGGTGGAAGTGCGCGGCATCGCCACCGGTGAAACCGTGATTGTAAAACCATTCGGAAACGCTTCGTCCTCATTTGCCACCACAACCTCAAGCGCCACGGGAACCGCCCTCACAGCCACGGATACCACTCTGTTCGCTACAAGCATCACCCCCTATAACGGATACGCCGTGAGCAGCATCACCCTGGAAAGCGCAACCGACAGCCAGGGCGTTCCCTATTACCGCGGCTGGATCCATCTGCCGCCCTGGGCCGAATCCAGCCAGCTTCCGGACCGCATGGTCTTTATGCCCATTATTACGTGGTCCGGCGGCAGTTACACGGCGTGTGAAACCGCGGAGAAACTGGAAATCGGCGCCAAACACTGCTATGGGCTCACGTACTGGGACGCCGATTGCCTGCCCGCAACACCCACAACCCAGGTCACTCCTGCGTCTGGCACCACAGCCATGGCGTACACTGTGAATTGCGTGGCCGGCCCCGGCACGGTCTATGCCATAGAAGCGCGTTGCGACACCGCATCCGCGTGGACGCCCGTGTGGGAAGGCACATCCATTCAGTGCCGCTATGCCGCGGCCGGCACATATACCCCCGCGTGCCGGTTCGACTACACGCAGGCCGATGATGCGGACGAACCCATCACCGTCACCGCGCCCGCGGCCGCGGCCCCGCGCATGCGCCCCGGCGCCGTGAGCCTGCTGCCCCTGCGCAAGCGCTTCGTGTATCTTGCGCCGCCTGCATGATGCGCGGCCCGGTTTTCATTGGAACCTTCCAAAGTGATATTCATATACTATGGTGTCAGTAAAGGAATCGCGAAAGGAGTGCGCACATGGCACTGCTTGAAATCAAAGATGTGGTATTAAGACTCGGTGGAACGCCCGTGCTTAACCACCTGAATCTGGAATTCTGGGAAGGGCACGTGCACGCCCTGGTGGGTCCCAACGGAGCCGGCAAGTCCACCCTGGCCAACACCATCATGGGCCTTTTCGGGTACACGGATTTTGAGGGGGACATCCTGTACAACGGCGAATCCCTCAAAGGCGTGCCCGTGGACGAACGCGCGCGCCGCGGCATCACCCTGGCGTGGCAGGAGCCCGCACGCTTCCAGGGCCTGTCCGTGCGCAAGTACATCCGCGCCGGCGCAAAAGATAAAAGCGACGAACGTGTGGACCAGGTCCTTGTGAAAGTCGGCCTCGACCCGCGCACGTACCGCAACCGCGCCGCGGACCGCACCCTCAGCGGCGGTGAGCGCAAGCGCGTGGAAATCGCTTCCCTGCTCGCCATGGAGCCGCGCGTGGTGCTCATGGACGAGCCGGACAGCGGCATCGACATCCAGGCCATCAACCATATTTTTGAAGCCATCAGGTTTTTCAAGGAAAACGGCGCCACGGTCATTCTCATCACGCACAGCCTGCCCGTGCTGCAGCAGGCCGAGCACGCGTTTCTTCTGTGCAACGGCCGCCTGCGCGACAAAGGCACCGTGGACAAAATCGAGCACTATTTTGCGGAAAACTGCATTATGTGCGAAACCCCGAACGAACCCGAAAAACGACAGGGAGAATGGCAATGACTCTGGTCGATCAAAAGGAAATCGACGCCATATGGCAGTCCATCGGCATGGACAAGCACCAGCACGAAGAGGACGTGGTCAAGATCACGGTCTCGGGCAACCGCGTCATGGGCGCGCACCTGCTGCCCGGCGTGGAAGTGGATGCCGATGAGAAACCCGACGGCGTTTCCGTGCATTTCCGCATTCTGGACGAAGCGTTTATCGCAAAACCCATCCAGTTGTGCTTCGGCGTCATGCCGGAAACCGGGCTGCAGCACATCGAGCTGGATTTGAATATCGGCGCCAATTCGCGCGCGTCTGTTGTGGCGCACTGCACATTCCCCAATGCCGTGGACGTGGTGCACCGCATGGACGCTGTGATCAACGTGGGTGAAGGCGCGTGCTACAGCTATTTCGAGCGCCACGTGCATGGGCCCAACGGCGGCGTGACTGTGATTCCCAAGGCCAAAATCAACATCGGCGAGCGCGCGCGCTTTAAAACAGAATTCGAGCTCATCAAGGGCCGCGTGGGTGTCATGGCCATCGATTACGAAGCCGAGTGCGCGGCGCACAGTGTCATCGAACTCGTGGCGCGCATCATCGGCGCGGGCAACGATAAAATCAAAATCAATGAAACCGCACACCTGCGCGGCGAACATTCCCGCGCGTTTCTGCAATCTTATCTCGCCCTCAAACACGATGCCGTGGCCGATGTGTACAACACGGTCACCGCATATGCGGACGGGGCCACGGGCCATGTGGATTGCAAGGAAATCGTGCAGGGCCGCGCCGTGGCCCGCGCCGTGCCCATCGTGGAGGTGCGCCACCCCGGCGCACATGTGACCCACGAGGCCGCCATCGGCAGCGTGGATTCCAAACAACTCCAGACTCTGCTCGCACGCGGCCTGGACGAGGAAGCCGCCACCGACCTCATCATCGAGGGCATGCTCGGTTGAGCCGCAGATGCCGCAGATAATGAAATAAGAAAAAGAAAAGGCTTGTGTCTTCGACGACTTAAGGAACCCTTTTGAAAAAGTGTTCCTTAAGAATCCTCCCAAAATTTTTTCTGGGCAAATGCCCGGCAACAGGCGCGCCGGGCATTTGCCTCTTTGAATCATTGCTGAGAATTTTCAGTTATTTGATTCCATAGCGTTATGCATTGTTTACAAATAAACGGGAATGAGTAACTTTCCCGCAAGAGCCGTTGCAAAGTATGCCATTCTGGTTGTGTTATGAAAAATGCAATATTGCCACATTTTTCAATTTGCCGGTCCTTCAATTTGCTTAAAGCGTCAGCCCATCAATTTACTTTGAGCAATGAGGGGTTACAACCTTGCAGAATTCCGGAGTCCGGCAGTCTGCATATGCCACGTATCAACTCAGCGTATCGATAATCCATGTCTTTCTTCTGCGGCCCATGAAACCGTGTCAAAGGCATGCAACTCCTTGTGCGATTCCTTTATAATGAATCATGCTTCAGGATCTGCCGTTTCAACTCCAGTCCGACTACGAGCCCAAAGGCGACCAGCCCGCGGCCATCGCCCAGCTTTTGGATTCATTGCGCGCGGGCAACAAATTCACAACCCTTCTGGGCGTGACCGGCTCCGGCAAAACCTACACCGTGGCCCAACTCATCCAGCAGATTCAGCGGCCCACGCTCGTAATCGCCCACAACAAAACCCTGGCCGCGCAACTGTGCAACGAGTACAAGGGCTTTTTTCCGGAAAACGCCGTGGGCTACTTTGTGAGCTATTACGATTACTACCAGCCCGAAGCCTATATCGCGGTCACGGACACGTATATCGAAAAGGATGCGAGCATCAACGACGAGATTGATCGCATGCGCCATGCGGCCACGCAGAACGTGTTGCTGCGGCGCGACTCCCTGGTCGTGGCCAGCGTGTCCTGCATCTACGGCCTGGGCTCGCCACAGGATTATGAGTCCGTGTGCATGCGCCTGGAAGCGGGCGGCGAATATGACCGCGACGCGCTGATCCGCGATCTCATCGACATGCAGTATGACCGCACGGATTATGACCTGGAAAGCGGGCGCTTCCGCGTGCGCGGCGGCACCATCGAACTCATCCCCGCGGACCGCGAAACCATCGTGAAACTGGATTTCATGGGCGACGACCTGGAGCGCATCTCCATGGTGCACCCGCGCAGCGGCGAGGTGGTGGAGCGCCCCGAGGCCATGCTCCTTTTCCCGGCCACGCACTACGTGCTGCCCCCGGAGCGCCTGTCCAGCGTGCTGCGCAACATCACCGATGAACTCAACGCCCGCTTCAAGGAACTGCGCGCCCAGGGCAAGGAAGCGGAAGCCCACCGCATCTGGGAACGCACCCAGTTCGACATGGAAATGATTCGCGAGATGGGCTACTGCCACGGTATCGAAAACTACTCGCGCCACTTCGACGGCCGCAAGCCCGGGGATCCGCCCTATACGCTCATCGACTATTTCCCCGAAGATCTTCTCGTGATCATCGACGAATCGCACGTCACTATTCCGCAACTGCGCGCCATGTCCAACGGGGACCGCAGCCGCAAGAACAGCCTGGTGGAGCACGGGTTCCGCCTGCCCAGCGCATACGACAACCGCCCCCTCGCGTTCGAGGAATTCGTGGCGCGCGTGCCCCAGGTGGTGTTCGTGAGCGCCACGCCCGGCCCGTTCGAGCGCGAGAACAGCACCATCATCGCCGAGCAGGTTATCCGCCCCACGGGCCTGATCGACCCAAGCGTGGATATCCGCCCCACAAAAAATCAGATGGACGATCTGTTGAAGGAAATTAAAAAGGTCACGGACAACAAGGAACGCGTGCTCGTGACCACGCTCACCAAGCGCATGGCCGAGGACCTGACCGAATTCCTCCTGGACCGCGAGATCAAAGCCCGGTACATGCACTCGGATATCGACACACTGGACCGCATCGGCATTATCTTCGATCTGCGCCAGGGTGTATTTGATGTGCTCGTTGGCATCAACCTGCTGCGCGAGGGCCTGGACCTGCCCGAGGTGTCCCTGGTGGCCATCCTGGACGCGGACAAAGAGGGCTTCCTGCGCTCGGATGTCACCCTCATCCAGACCATGGGCCGCGCCGCGCGCAATGTAAACGGCCGGGTCATTCTCTACGGCGACAAGATGACCGACTCCATGCAGCGCGCCGTGGATGAAACCAGCCGCCGCCGCAAAAAACAGATCTCCCATAACCGCAAATACAAAATTCAGCCCGAAACCATAAAATCCCGCATTCATGACCGCATGGCTTCAAGCACCTATCATGTGAGCGACAAGCGCGTGCAGGAAATTGCCGAGCGTATCGGAAAAGAGGCTCTGCCCGATATTTCCCTCAAAATTGATGAACTCGAAAAAGACATGTGGAAGGCCGCGGATGATCTGGATTTCGAAGCCGCCGCTGCCCTGCGCGATCAAATCGTAATGCTGCGCAAAAAGCTCAAAAGCAAGGGCGAAACCTTGTTTAAATGATTTTGTCTCCGACGGCTTAAGGAACCCTTTTGAAAATGGGTTCCTTAAGAATCCTCCTAAAACTTTATGGCGGGCAAATGCCCGGCTTAAGGCGCGCCGGGCATTTGCCTCATAAAATATTATGTGCTCCCAGTAAAAATTATATTTCTTGAAATTCGGTGACTTGCATATGAACAAATCGTATTGGAATTGGATATCGGAGCTGATTTCCTGAACATGGAACCGTTTACCTTAATAAGGTGTACTTCTTTATAGAAAACAAAGGCATGCGGAAAATAGTTAACTGCGCCATGGCCAGCGGAACAACTCAATGTGGCTTTTACTTAGTTTTTTAACTAGATATGTTGATATGATCGCACTAAAGAACGTAGATAAATAGAGTAATAGTTTGATAATTTGCAAAAATATAACGTGGATGACATTATTTATCAATAATTTCATAATATAGCTATTATAAGCTGATTGTGATGAAATAATGCATCTTGATTTTTCCACAATTTCCGTTAGAATATTAGCACTCGTAAGGTTAGTGTGCTAAATTCATCACACAACATAAGCAACTGAGAGGAGGTTCACAACATGAAACTGGTACCGTTGGGAGATCGAGTAGTTCTTCAGCGACTCAATGAAGTCGAGGAGAAGACAGCGGGCGGCATTGTGCTGCCCGACAGCGCCAAGGAAAAACCCCAAGAGTGTAATGTAGTCGCAGTGGGGCCCGGCAAACTTGATGACAGTGGCAAGCGCATTGCTCCGGATGTTAAAAAGGGCGACATCGTTATTATCGCCAAGTGGGGCGGCACGGAAATCAAGATTGGCGGAAGCGAATACGTCATCGTCAGCGAAGACGACATCATGGCAAAAGTCGAGAAATAATCGGACTTACTAAGGAGGGACGATCTTATGGCCAAACAACTGGCATTCAACGAAGAAGCGCGCCGCGCGCTCGAGAGAGGCACCAACATTGTTGCCGATGCCGTACGCATCACACTCGGGCCCAAGGGCCGCAACGTAGTTCTGGAAAAAAAGTGGGGCTCCCCCACAATCACCAATGACGGCGTGACCATCGCCAAGGAAATCGAACTGGAAGATCCCTATGAAAACATGGGCGCCCAGCTCCTGAAAGAAGTTGCCAGCCAGACCAACGATGTGGCCGGCGACGGAACCACCACCGCAACAGTTCTGGCCCAGGCCATGGTTGCCGAAGGCCTCAAGAATGTGGCCGCAGGCTCCAACCCCATGATCCTTAAGCAGGGCATCAAAAAGGCCGTCAAGGCTGTTGTCGCCGAGATCAAGAAGCTGGCCGTTCCCGTTAAAACCAAGAACGAAATCATGCAGGTTGCCGCCATCAGCGGCAACGACTCGGAAATCGGCGACATCATTGCCGACGCCATGGACAAAGTGGGCAAAGACGGCGTGATCCAGGTCGAGGAAGCCAAAGGCACCGAGACCACGCTGGAAGTCGTGGAAGGCATGCAGTTCGACAAGGGCTACCTGTCTCCGTACTTCGTCACAGACAAGGAAAGCCTGATCTGTGAATTCGACGATCCGTACATCCTGCTGTTCGAAAAGAAAATCGGCGCCATCAAGGATATCATTCCGCTGCTCGAGAAAATCGCGCAGAGCGGCAAGCCCCTGGTTATCATCTGCGAAGAGGTCGAGGGCGAAGCCCTGGCCACCCTCGTGGTCAACAGCCTGCGCGGCACCCTCAAGTGCGTAGCCATCAAGAGCCCGGGCTTCGGCGAACGCCGCAAGTCCATGATGGAAGACCTGGCCGTTCTGTGCAACGGCAAGTTCATCTCCGAAGATCTGGGAATCAAGCTTGAGAACGTGGACATCGCCGACCTTGGCCAGGCCAAGAAAGTCACGGTCACCAAGGAAGAGACCACCATCGTCGAGGGCAAGGGCACGCGCGACGCCATCGCCGGGCGCATTTCCCTCATCAAGAAGCAGATCGAACTGAGCGACAGCGACTATGACCGTGAAAAACTCCAGGAACGCCTGGCCAAGCTGGCCGGCGGCGTGGCGGTCATCAACGTAGGCGCTGCCACCGAAACCGAACTCAAAGAGAAAAAGCACCGCATCGAAGACGCCCTGAGCGCCACGCGTGCGGCTGTTGAAGAAGGCATCGTGGCCGGCGGCGGAACCGCCCTGGTCAACGCCATGAAAGTGCTCGACAAGCTGGAAGTCGCCGAAGGCGACGAAACCGTTGGTGTGAAACTGGTCAGAAAGGCGCTCGAAGCGCCCTTGCGCCAGATTGCCACCAACGCCGGCTTCGAAGGCTCCATCATCCTCGAAAAGGTCAAAGAAGCCAAAAAGAACATCGGCTTCAACGTTATGACTGAAAAATTCGAGGACTTGATCAAGGCCGGCATCGTGGATCCGGCCAAGGTCACGCGCAGCGCCGTGGAGAATGCCGCGTCCATCGCCGGCATGCTTCTCACCACGGAATGCCTCATTGCCGATAAGCCCGAAGCCGAAGGCGCGGGCGGCGGCATGCCCGGCATGGGTGGTATGGGCGGCATGGGCGGCGGCATGGGCGGCATGATGTAATCTGCTGTCTTCCCGTTCGCACAGCACCCGCCGCTTCATCCTGCGGCTCATTTTCAACGCAATCAAACAGCCCCCTCGCAAGAGGGGGCTTTTCTTATCTTTAAATTCTGTTTCTCTCCTTAATCAATCACGGTAATTCACAAAATCGTTACATCCGGGAACGAATGCCCCGGCCTGGCTGTTCTTGATACCATGCTGAGCTTTTATATCTATGGCCATATGTCCAGACTTGACGCCCTGGCTTATTAATGCTATATTCTTATATAATATTGATTCTTATTTGGAGAACTCCATAATGGTATCACAGGAAACACTCGAACAGCGCATGGACCGTTTCAAGCAGGGGCTGCGTGCGACCGGGATTAAGCTTACGCACCAGCGCATTGAGATATTCCTTGAAGTGGCGGGCGCGGAAGATCATCCCGACGCAGAGACTATCTTTGAAGGCGTGCGCCGGAGAATTCCCACCATGTCCCTGGATACGGTTTACCGCACGTTGTGGATGCTTATTGACCTGGGCCTGCTCACCACCCTGGGCCCGGCGCGGGACAGAATGCGGTTCGACGCCAATACCGGGGCGCACCATCATTTCGTGTGCACCAAGTGCGGCATGACACGTGATTTTGACAGTGAGGAAATCGATTCCCTGCAGCTTCCGGACATGGTGATATCCATGGGAACTGTGGAGATAAAGCAAATGGAAGTCAGGGGTGTTTGTTCCAAATGCTCCAAGGCAACCAGCAATGAAAAACGCGCGCGGCGCAAAAAGGAGGAACTATGAAAAAGAAGAAGAAACTTACAAACAATGCCGGGGCCCCGGTCGTTGATAACCAGAATGTAATGACCGCGGGGCCGCGCGGCCCGCAGTTGCTCCAGGACACCTGGTTTCTGGAGAAGCTGGCCCATTTCGACCGGGAGGTGATTCCCGAGCGGCGCATGCACGCCAAGGGGTCCGGCGCATACGGAACCTTTACGGTCACGCACGATATCGCCAAGTACACAAAGGCTAAAATCTTTGCTAAAAAGGGAAAGAAAACCGATGTGTTTGTCCGCTTCTCAACCGTGGCGGGCGAGCGCGGGGCCGCGGACGCCGAGCGCGATATCCGCGGATTCGCCATGAAGTACTACACCGACGAAGGCAACTGGGACCTTGTGGGCAACAATACGCCCGTATTCTTCCTGCGCGATCCCCTCAAATTTCCTGATCTGAACCACGCTGTGAAGCGGGACCCGCGCACCAACCTGCGCAGCGCCAGGAACAACTGGGATTTCTGGACGTCTCTGCCCGAATCCCTGCACCAGGTGACCATCACCATGAGCGAGCGCGGCATCCCGCTCTCGTACCGACACATGAACGGGTACGGCAGCCACACGTTCAGCCTCATCAACGCTAAAAATGAGCGGGTCTGGGTCAAGTTCCATTTCAAAACCCAGCAGGGAATCAAGACCCTCACGGACCAGGAAGCCGAGGCTGTTGTCGGCAAGTGCCGCGAGAGCCACCAGCGCGACCTGTACGACAGCATTGAAAAGGGCGACTTTCCCAGGTGGGACATGAAGATCCAGGTCATGCCTGAAAAAGAAGCGGCCACGTGCGGATTTAATCCCTTTGATCTCACCAGGGTCTGGCCGCACAAGGCGTACCCGCTCATTGATGTGGGCGTGCTGGAGCTGAACCGCAACCCCGAGAACTATTTCGCCGAAGTGGAGCAGGCCGCATTCAATCCTGCGAACATTGTGCCGGGTATCGGGTTCTCGCCCGACAAAATGCTGCAGGGGCGTTTGTTCTCGTATGGCGACGCGCAGCGCTACCGCCTGGGCGTGAACCATCATCTGATTCCGGTCAACGCGTCCCGGCGCCCGTTCCACAGCTATCACCGGGACGGGGCCATGCGTGTGGACGGCAATTACGGCAGCACACTCGGGTACGAGCCCAACAGCTATGGGGAATGGCGGGAGCAGCCTGATTTCAAGGAGCCGCCCCTGAGCCTGGAAGGCGCGGCGGACCACTGGAACCACCGGGAGGACGATGATTACTACACCCAGCCCGGCAACCTGTTCCGCATGATGAATGCGAATCAGCAAAAGGCGCTGTTTGAAAACACAGCGCGCGCCATGGGCGATGCGCCCGAGGAAATCAAGATCCGCCACATCGGCAACTGCTTCAAGGCGGATCCGGCCTACGGCAAGGGCGTGGCCAAGGCGCTGCGCATTCCCATGACAAAAGTGCCTGTATAGGGTAGACGCGTAATACGCAACGCACAGGGGTTGCCCGTTTCATAAAGGGCAGCCCCTTTTTGCGTTTATGCCATTTGTGGAATTTTTTATTGTGGTGTATGCAATCGCGAAATCACAAACTCAGAAACGCTTCAATAATCCCAATGGATGTGGGAACGATTTTCTGCCCGTGTTCCTGTATGAATTGCCGCACCTGGTTCAGGGGCACGCACACGGCGTCGCTGTATTCCTCGGACATGGATACGGAGTTGATAAAAAATGCGGGTTTCAATGATGTCTGGACGCGGCAGCAGACGTCGTACACGCCGCCTTTGATGTCATAGAGAAACGCGAATCCTGCAATGGCGAATTGCGCATGTTCGTTAAGCGGGCCGACTTCTTCTTCGAATTCCTTCTTGAGCCTGTGCGCGTAATCCACGGACTGATCCACACGCGCATCGCTGAGGTCTATGGCGCCGGACGGCACGAGTTCCAGGAAACCGCCGTATGTGCTGATGTTGGGTGCGCGGCGTGCGAACACGGTGAACGGTTGGCCCTGGCTGGCGCCGATAATCATGCCGCTCACGCCGATGGGCTTGATGTCCAGGCCCAGGTCCGGGTTGGCGCGCTGAGCGATGTAATGCTTGTACTCGGCGAAGTGGCCGGTGATGCGCACATGGGCGTTTTCCGTGGTGTGGCCCGTGTAGGTGAGCAGGGTCCCGTTAAAAAGAATCACGCCGCCCAGGGAGCGGGCGCTGTTCCACACGTGTTCAATGGCGTCGTTGTGTGCGGCGATGCGCCGTTCGAGATCCGGATTTATGGCGTGGCGCAGTTCTATGGCGCCGGTGGCGATGATTTCATATTCGGGTTCTGTCATGGGGCGGGCTCCGAAAATTCGTTGATGGCAGAGGGCAATTCAATAAGTGTTGAGATGATGCGCCGCGCGCCCGCGGCTGATAAAGCCGCAGCCGCGGCCGGATCCGGTGCGAAGCCGATTGGCAACAGGCCGGCCGCGGCGGCCGACCGCACGCCGTTGGGCGAGTCTTCCAGGGCCGCGGTATGCGCCGCGTGTGCGCGGGCGCGCTCAAGGGCGGCCAGGTAGATGTGGGGCGCGGGCTTGGCGTGCGTGACGTCATCCCCGAAGACCGCGGCGTCGAATAAAGCGTCCCAGCCCTGTGCGGCGATGAATCCCGAGGCGATGGCGCGCACATTGGCCGTGACCAGAATGAGAGTGAGGCCCATGGCTTTCAATTCCCGCAGCATGGCGTGCGCGCCGGGCATGGGCTGAACCGTGTCCGTGTATGCGGCGGCTATGTCCGCGGTGTAGCCGCGGAGCAGGGCGTGGGGGTCATTGGAGAGATTGTAGCGGTGTTTGAGGATATCAACGATTTCCCGCAGGGAGGGGCCGTTGAGTTCCTGGAATTCCGCGTCTGTGTCTTGGATTCCGAATCGTTTGAGGAAATTGGCGTATGCGGCGCGCATGGCCGGAATGCTGTGCGCCAGGGTGCCGTCCAGGTCCAGGCATGCATGGGTGATGCGGTGGGGTGCTGCATGTTGCGAGGATTGCGCCATGTGCCGTGCGGGCGTGGGGTGCAAGGGCTGCCCGCCTCCTGTTCATATCATATATGCGGGAATGCGGCTGCGTCGACACCTTGTTCCGATGCCGGCCCGCGGATTCTATTTGAATTCGCATGCCCGGTCCCGCATAATGCATGATGGGAGGCGCATACACAATGGATGCCAATGAGCTTATTGCCGCGGATGAAGAAATGCAGCGCCTCGCGTTCAACCTGGCCGACGCCCTGGACACGTTGAACGTGCATTCCATGGACGAGGCCGTGGATGATCTGCGCATCGCCGTGTTTCCGATCTGTGAAAATCTGCGCGGCGAGATCCGGCGCATGAGCCGGGCCATGGACAAGGTGCGGCTCGCTTTCCCGGCAGCGGACGCGGTTGCCCTGGACAAAGAACTCGGGGCAATGGACGCGCTGCTGGACATGCTGCACAAGTGCACGGGCGAGGTGCGCAATTACAAGGATTTTATAGGCGGGCTGATTCCCCTGCTGCGCAGGTGCGAGGCATGGGGCGAGGCCGGACCCCTGCGCGAGTCCGGCGGGTATTGAGCGCCGCGTACAAAGTTTTGCTCATGACACGGTTTTCGGAGATTGCTGAAATGAAACGGATTCGCGGATGTTTTTCATTATTGTTCTTTCTGGCTCTGTGCCTTGCGTTTGCGCAAAAGCAATGTGTTGCGCAGCAGGCGTTCACGCTCGTTGAAGATGTGCCGTTTCTGGAAGCGGGCGGAATACCATTGAAACTGGATATTTTTGTTCCCGAGGGGGCGGGGCCGTTTCCCATGGTGGTGGCTGTGCACGGGGGCGGGTTTGTGCGCGGGGACAAGGGCGATATTCACAGCAAGTGCCGGGCGTTCGCCGATGCGGGCTATGTGGTGTTCGACGCCAATTACCGCACCCTGTCCGTGGGGGCGAGCTACCCGGATTTTGTCAAAGACATCCACACCGCGGTCAAATGGGCCAAGGCGCATGCGGGCGAATATAAAGCGGATCCTGATCGCGCGGCCCTGACCGGATTTTCCGCGGGCGCATACATCGCGTCCATTGTGGCCGTGACATCTCAAGTCAAAAAGCTTCAGCACGCGGATACGGAATTTGAGGGCGTAACATCCGAAGTGCAGGCGGTGATTTCGTTCTACGGGCACCAGGATCTGACGATTCTGGACCCGGTGCAGCGCGAAACCGCGCGGTTTATTTTCGGGGGCGCCAGGTTTACAAAACAGGATGCGGCGGAAGCGTCGCCGGCATCGTATCTGGACCACGCCGCGCCCACGCTCATGTTTCACAACGAGGTGGACCACCTTGTGCCCGTGGAGCAGTCGCGCGCCATGTATGCGCATTTGAAAGGCGCGGGCGCGCCTGTGTATTTTTATGAATTTCCGGAAAAGGCGCATGACCTGCTCAATGATGACGAGCAGTGGGCCCTGGGCGTGGCCGTGAAATTTCTGGACAAGTATCTCAAGGCGCAATCAAATATCGAGTTGCCGGACAGCATTCCATCGCGGTAGGCGGGCGGGGGCTGCTATTCGTCCTGGAACTGCCACAGGTTTTCGTGGCGCAGTTTTGCGTTGGGGTCGATGCGGAGCGCCTGCTTGAAGTGTTTGTCGGCGTTTTGTTCATCGCCCAGTTTCATGCAGGCGATGCCCAGGTGGTTGTGCGCGGCCGCGCTTTGGGGGTTGAGTTCAATGGCGCGGCGCAGGTGGTGCGCGGCGGCTTCGTAGTCGGCGTTGTGGTGGTGGCAGATGGCCAGGCCCAGGTGCGCGGGCGCCAGTTTTTCGTTAAGCGCCAGGGCTTTGCGGAACAGGTCCGAGGCCCGGTCCACGTCCCCGAAGTTGCGGCCATAGATGATGCCCAGGCGGCACAGGGCGTCGGCGTGGTCCGGGGCCATGCTGAGGGTTTTTTCAAAGATGGTGCGGGCCTGTTCGTGGTTGCCTGAGCCGGACAGGATTTTTCCGAGGTTGTTGAATATGTCGGCGTCGCCCGGGCGTTCGCTCAGAAGCTGCTTGAAAGCCGCGGCGCTCTCGTTGTAGCGGCCCAGGCGCAGCAGGCACACGCCGCGATTGTACCGGGCGAGCGACTGGGCGGGGTCGGCCTGCAGCACACGGTCAAAGCAGTCCAGGGCGCGTTCATGCTCGCGTTCGCGGCCCAGATTCAATCCCTCGATAAACAATGCGCGCACATCCATGATGTTCCATTATATATCGGTTCGCGGCAATTGACAGGGGGTTATTTCCAGAGGGGCGCAAAGTCCGAAGGAAAAGAAACGGATTGGGATTTGATATCAAAGCACAGGACCACGTGGCGGGGGATGTAGAATCCGGCGCGGCGCTCCTGGAATGTGGTTCCATTGATGAAAATGCGTTCTCCGTCCGGGGACCAATAGGGGGTGCAGAGCCCGCAGGTGAAATCCTTGACCGGTTGGCTCTGGGCTGTGATGTTGCGCAACGCAGCATCCATGACAATGATTTTGAGTCCGAGCGCATTCGGTTGCGGGGCTTTGTCCTGAGTGGGTGCGCCGGCGCTGCGGGGCAGGAAAGCGAAAGCCACGCGTTTTCCGTCGGGGCGCCATGCGGGGAGCACGCGCTCGGGCGGAGATATGGCGGGGATGTGGTCCTGCGCGCCGGTCTGGGTGTTGGTGAGCGTGAGGCCGCGGCTGCCCACGGCGGCTGCGGTTTTTCCATCCGGAGACAGGGCGAACACCGGGCCCCAGTCGGTCTGGCCGGGCGCGGGCGTGATGGACCCCGATTGCGGGTCCACGCGGTAGGTTGTGAGCAGGTCGTGGTTGTCCTTGACGTATCCGGTAAAGAGCAGCTCGGGCGTATCGTTCCAGGCCAGGGCGCCCGGGCCCAGAGAGGGATACAGTCCCGAAATATCGATTTCTTTGACATTATTCAATTTGCCGTCAGAAACAAAAAGGCGGTAAGCGGTTTGTGCGCCGGTTTGTGCGGGCGCGGATTGCCTTTCATACGGGTCCATGCCGGGCTGGCGCCCCTGGGTTTTGAGGAGCGCGGGGCGCGAGCATGCAAAGGCGGCCCATCGCCCGTCAGCGGACGCCGCGATGCTGCGCATGGTCGTCTGTTTGACAACATATTCGTTCTGCTTGGCGCCGTCGGCGCCCAGGAGCACAATGCGATCCGGCAGGGCCGCGGCCAGGATGCCGTGTCCGCCCGCACTCACAGGGGGCAGGGTGCTCACATCTCCGAAAGAAACCGCGAGCTTAATGCCGGGGCCGGATTTTTCGCCCGCGGAGAGCAGGCGCCAATCGGATGTGTAGCGGTGCGCGCGCGCGGCCAGGCGGATGGGCGATGGGAGGAATGCCATTTCCCCGGGAGGCATCATGGAAAGGCGCGCATGGCCCGCAAGCAGCATGCCGTCCCCAATGGGCAGGGCGGCCACCACTGCTCCGGCGACCGGGCGCGTAATCCACCACGAATAACCCGCAATAATTAAAAGGAACAGAAACGCCACACCTGCGGCCAGGCGCAGCACGGGACGGAATCGGTTGTTATTCGGCATATCATCCACGGGCATATTGTCCACTAAACCGGGACCGGGGTCAAGATCGGCCTGGCATGAACAGGCACGCCGCGCCAGCGGCCAGGGCCGCGCAGCTCAGCCACAGGGCGCCGGAAATGCCTGCCAGGGGAATGATGAAAGCGCTGGCGCACGCCGCGCCCAGGGCCGCGCCCGCGTGATCCGCGGCATAAATCCGGCCCGTGGCCGCGCGGCCGCGCGCAGCCGCTGTTGCCAGAGAGAAAAATGCGCCCGTCAGCGCGCCCGCGGCCAGGGTTGCGCCCATGGATAACAGGAACGCGGGCGCTCCGGCTGCAACTCCGGATAAAGCGTTGCTCGCCGCAAGGCCCGCGCACAAGCCCAGCATGAGCAGCAGGGGAACCGCGGCGCTGCGCACGCGTGCGGTTGTGGCGAATCTGCGGCACAGCGCCGCGCCTGTCCATGCGCCGGCCATGAACGCGGCCAGCACCAGGCCCACGAATTGATATACCGCGCCATTGCGCACCTGAAAGAAGAATAGAATCACAATTTCCAGAACAAGGCCCGAGAACCCCGCGGCCGCGGCCGCGGGCGTAAGTGCGGACCCGGGGCCCGCAACGCCTGTGAAACGCAGGGCCGCGAACACGGCGGCCAGTGCGAGCAGCGCGCATATGGAATAAACAAATACGGACCGGCGCGTGATGCGCTTCATTAAGCGCTGCATGGGGCCTCGAAACAATTCGCTGGATACGCGCGTCTGGTAATACGTGCTCACCGGCTGGAAATCACGGTTCACGCGCGCGTCCGGCCGGTTTTTTAACCTGTCAAAAACATAGCCGATACGGTCCCCGCGCATGTCGTATTCCATCAGGTCCCCGGCGTTTGTTGCTCCTATGAGACGCGGCTGCTTCAATGCTTCGGCCAGCACATCCGAGTCCAGTGCTTCCACAAGCAGCATGGGGTCGAAACGATCGGACGCAATGCCGCGCTCCACATAACGCGCCACCGCGGGCGCGGCGCCATACGCGAGCGGGGCGTCGCGCGATGTAACCAACAGGGCGCCGTCCTGGCCCGGCAGCAGCAGAAGGCGCGGAAACACGGTGTCCATGGTTTTAAGGTGGGAGCCCAGGAGATCCGCCTGCCAGGCGCTCGTGGAATTTCTCTGAAAAGAAACGGCGAGCGCGAACAGGCCGCGCGGCGCAAGCCGCTTTCCGGCGGCGCGGAAGAATTCGCGCGTGTAATAGCGGTTCACGAGCAGGGTTTCCGGATCCCCCACATTCACGAGCATGATATCGAACAGGCCTCCGGGCCTGCTGATGAACGTGCGCGCATCCGTGATTGTCACGGAAACGCGATCATCATTGAGCATCTTGAGGTCCGGGAGCGAAAGAAACCGCTCGCGCAGCGCCCACAGCACCGGATCCAGTTCCACCACGGTAATATGCTCGGGCTTGTGCTTGAGCATTTCGCGGATAGTGTCCGTGTCCGCGCCCACGAGAAGCACGCGCCGGGGGTGCGGGTGCAAGCACATAACGGCGTGCGCGCGAAAAGCCGCGCCCGGGGACTCGCCAGTAACACCGGCCAGCCGCCCGTTGCTGAACAGGCTCACCTGTGCGTTCTGGCGAATGGCCGTGATGTTTCCGTAAATGGATTCCTCATTGGCCGCGATGTCCGCACGACCCCACTGCACGCCGCGCGACAGGGTTTCCAGCATGGGTGAAAGGAGCAGGGCGCCGGCCACGGCCGCGGCGCACGCGGCCATGGCCAGGGTGCGCGCCGCGCCGGGTAGCCACACAGCAACCGCCAGCATCATGGCCGCGGCCAGGCAAAGGCACAGCGCAATGGGCGGCAGCAGGAAAACCAGCAGGAATGTGAACAACAGGCTGCCCGCCATGCTGCCCAGTGCTTCGAGTCCATAAACCCGGCCCGAAGAAACTTCGGGGGAGGAAGATGGATCCGTGTCTCCGGCGTTCGCATTTACCGCAGAGCACAGCAGCACAAACCCGGCGCCTGCGAGAAATGCGGCGGGCGCGGCCGCTGCCGGAATCATCCACACAAGCGCGCCGAACGGCGCGGCTTCGCCCTGGATATATCCGGCCCAGGGCCGCATGCAGCGTGCAAGCATTATGCATAAAGGCGTTGAAAATCCGAACAGAGCCAGGCAGGCCGCAACCGTAACAGGAGGTGCCTTGCGGTAACGCACCCAAAGGCCCGCGAGCGCGCTGCCCGCGGACACGCCTGTGAGCCAGCCCGCGAAGATGAGTCCGATTGCCAATTCGCTGCCCAGGCTCAAAGCCATAAGATCGCGGAATAAAAGGATCTGCGCGATCATCACGCAGGCCCCGAATGCGGCCGCGGCCAGCGCGAAACGGCGTGCCTGCGTCATGGCCGCACGCCTCCTGGCCCGGAGTCAAGAGAGCGGTTGCGCGATAGAACGGAAATTCCGAGAACAAGGAGCGCCCATTTGCCGAACAGCAACATAGCCGCCGGGGCTGCGCGCAGCCCGCCCGCGTACGCGGCCCACTGGTGCGGAAACACGGCCGCGCCCGCGTGCCCGGCCAGCACGAACAGCACCGCCCATATCCACGCCCCGTTGCGCAGAACCAGCAGGGGAATAAACGGAGCAATCCAGCACAGAAACTGCGGCGATCCCACCTTGAAAAACACCATGAAAAGGCACAGCACGCCCACGGCCCAGCGCAGGGCCGCGTCCATGTCGCGGCCCGCCGCACCGCCGGATTCCGGCGTGTTTTTGGTTTGAGAGAACAGGGCCCAGCCGCGCCAGGCGCCGAGCAGCAACGCGCACGCAAGCAGGAGGGTGGACACCGCTTCAAACATGCGCACCACGCCACCTCCCGTGAGGTTCCAGGATCCGTGATCGAAATGTTTTGCCAGTTCGATTACGCCGAAATATTTCATGAGCACGAGCAGGGCCGCGTACACGCTGTTGAGTTCCAGGCCGCGGCCGCTGTGATAAGCGAACGAAGCCGCAAACCCCGAGGGCGAAATCAGGAGCGCGGCCAGGGTGAATGCGCCCAGCACGGACGCGAACCCCGCAGCGCCGGCCGCACCCTGCGCGCGGCCGCGCTTGAGCGCGATGGCGGCGAACAGGGGCAGCAGCACAACGGGATAGCCCTTGAATGCAACGGCCAGCCCGAGCAGCGCGCCCGCTGCCGCGGAGCGCCTGCGCAACGCCAACAGCAGCGCGCCCAGGGTGAGCGCGGCCGGGATGAGATCGAACGACACCAGGGCCACGGGCCCAACGGCCAGCAGGGTTGCGGCCGTGGCCGCAAACACATGCGCGCGCCGGTCCGGCCCATGCGCCGCGCGCAGGGCTTCGGCTTCATTGTACGCGATCATGAAAATCAGCAGCATGATGAGGAACATGCACCCCATGAACACCATCTGGAAAGCCATGGGGTCCGCGCCCGAGGCCAGGCCCATGAGCCCGAGCAGCAGGCCTGTTGCCGGCGGATACTCGAACACCACAGTCCGGGCCGGCGCTTTTCTGGCCACGGCAACGCATTCCCTGAACGCATCGCTGTATGGCAGGCTGCCCTGCGCAATGCACACGGCGTCATCGTGGAAATGCCCGAGATTATCAGCAACAAACCCGGCGAAGTAAAACGAGCCCAGGCCGCGAAAAAAGAAAAGGGTTCCGAGGAGCAGGACGAGCGCAAGCAAAAGCATGGCGGCAAGGGCGCGGCCTGGAGAGGGAGTTTTCTGGGATGGCTGCATCACAATACCGTGATTCCTGTGCGCCGCTTACCGGCACGGCCAATGCCGATTCCGGTGTGCGGCGCGGGATTTAATAGAACATTATAGACCGGAAACAGGAATTCTGTGAAAGATGATTGCAGGCAAATGAAACGGGATCCAATAAATGCATGGCATTCTGAAGGCTTTGGACGCGAAAAAGCAACCCGCGAAATGCTAAGCGGCTCAGCCCTCGGAGGGCATCATGAAATTTTCCACGCGCTTCATCATGTTGCCGATGCGCATGCCGTATTCACTGGGGCCGCGCAGTTTCATGGCCTGGGTGGCCGTGGCCTGCACCGCGTCCAGTTCGCCGGACAGCACCTTGTACGCACTGTCCAGGTCTGCAAATTTCATGATCAGATAGGGGCGCTTGGCGTGCTTGCCCTTAAAAGCGTTGATGTTCGGGGATTCGAGAATCACGTGCGCCTGCGGGCCTTTGGGCACTTCCCACTGGATGACCTTGCCCTTGCTGCCGCGCACCAGGCGTCCGATGAACTCGTCGCCGCTGTTGCACATTTCCTGCATGGCCGTGGTCACCATGCTCAGCAGCATCTTGACCTTGATCATCTTCTCCTCATCCGTGGCGGCCGTGAATTCGGGCATGAGCATCTTGAGGGAATTGAGCAACTGCATGACTTTGATGAGCAGGATGACGTGCAGCAGGCCCTTGATTTTGGGAATGCCGGACATACCCCCGCCCAGGGTGATATTCATTTGTTCAAGCGTCTTGAAGCCCAGGCCGATGGTGGGGCTGGGGTGGCGGCCCGGCGCCACACGCAAAACGCCGTCCTTGATAATGATGTGGGCCGCGGCTTCTTCGTCGCCCAGGGTTTCCACCTGCACCACGCAATTCCACGGAGCGATCATTTTCTTATATTTCTCGACATCCTCGGCAACGATTTCCAGCAGGGGCAGAATCGCACGCAGATACACGCGCGCCTTCATGCGGTCTTCGCCCACGAATTCGATTCCTTCGATCTTATCCAGTGCGGGATCCTGTGCGGGATTATTCTGTTCTTCGGCCATGGTATTCACTCCGTCTTTTTGTTCGGCATATTTTATGCTCCGGCATATTATATCACAAGCAAATCAACGGGCAAGATATTCAGTGGTTTCACCCTGTTGCGGCATGTGCAAAAAATAATAATAAAGCCCCGGCATGCCGCCGGGGCTTTTTGACAACGAATTTATGGCGCGGCCCGTTACTTTTTAATCAGCGCGAATATTACGAACCCGACAGCCAGACCCGCCATGAGGCCCGCGGTGAGCCACCAGGGGAACAGGCCCTTGATGAAATTGCCGTCCGGCAACCCGTTGCGTTCGATCTCCTCGGGCGTGTACAGCTTGCCCTTGGCCAGGAAGTACCAGAACCGCTTGAGCGCGTTCAGGGCCAGGAACACCGAGGGGAGCCAGATTTGCGTAAAGAAGGTGGCGACCAGCAAACCGAATGCAATGGACGCGGCCATGGGAATGAGGAACTGGGCCTGGAGGGATTTTTCCAGAATCAGCGGCATCATGCCGATGCTGGTCGTGACCGTGGTGAGCACAATGGGCCGGAAACGGCTCACCGCGCCCTGGTACACCGACTCGCGCACGGCCATGCCCGCGCCGATGTTGCCCTTGATGGCGTGTATCATCACGATGGAGTCGTTGACCACGATGCCGGCCAGGGCCACGATCCCGCCCATGCTGAGCATGGTCAGATCCATGCGGTCCACGCGCGCATTGATGAGCGGCACGATCAGGTGCCCGGCCACGGCGCCTATAAAGCCCATGGGTATAAGCAGCATGATCATGAGTGCATGCAGGTAGTTGCGGAATGTCAATGCAATAATCACGAAAATCAGAATCAGGCAGATCTGGAACCCGCGCATCATGCTCGTCATCATCTGGCGCTGGTACCGGTCCTGGCCCTCGAACTTGTGCTTTACATCCGTTACTTTGGCCAGCACATCGGGCATGAACTTATTGACTTCCAGCTTGAGTTCATCGGGCGTTAATTTATCCAGGTCGAGTTTGCAACTGACCACGATCTGGCGCTTGCGCTCGTAGCGGTTGATGGACAGCAACTGGCGGTCCGACGTGATATCGGCGACCTCGATGAGGGGCACTTCGGCGCCCGAAGGCGTGCGCACGCGGATGGATTCGAAGTCCGCGATGCTGTCGCGCTCGTTCTTGGGGTAGCGCACCCAGACCTTGAGTTCGTCGCGGCCGCGCTGGATGCGGTGCACCTCGTGGCCGTAAAAGCCCTGGCGCACCTGAAGGGCCAGGCTGCCCAGAGTCAGGCCCACGGATTTGCCCTTGTCATTCAGAGTCATGCGCAACTCGCGCTTGCCGTATTCCAGGCTGTCCTGCACTTCATACACGCCGTTGAAATTGCGCAGCTTTTCCTTGACCAGGCCCGCGGCTTTGCGCAAAGCGTCCATGTCCTTGCCGATGAGCATGACCTCCACCACATCGCCGCCCGGCGGCCCCACGGTCGCCTCGATATCCAGCTTGCGCACCCCGGGCATTTCGCCCATCAACTCGCGCCACCGGTTCATGATTTCCTTGGATCCGAACCCCCTGGTTTCTCCGCCCAGCACCTCCATGAACAAACTGCCCTGGTTGGGATTCACGCCGCGCTCGATGCCGCCGCCCTTGACCGTGACCGTGCGCACCACAAATTGTGTGTCCGCTCCATCTTCCTTCAGGGCGCGGCCCTTGGGCGTCTTGAGCAGCTTTTCGCGCTTGTCCATATATTCTTTGTTGAGTTTATCCGTGGCGTCCTGAATGCTGGCCGCGGTGCGGTCATGCACGGCCATGGAGCGCCCGGGCTCCAAATCGTAATTCACCACCATGTATTCACTGTCGATGGGCGGGAAGAAAATGAACTTGATCTTGCCCGACGCCACAACGCCGATGGCGAAAATGAACAGGGCGAACCCTATGGCCACAAAAGCCCAGTTGTAGCGAAGGACCAGCTTGAGCACCGGTTTGTATGTGTAGTGAATGAGGCCCTGGATGGCGGCGTCGGTTTTTCTGCGCAGCCGCGCGAAGAACGTGTTGGACGTTTGCATTTCTTCAATGGGCCGCAAACTGTGCGCCAGGTGCGCGGGCAGAATAAACAGAGATTCAAACAGGGACACGACCAGCCCCAGGATGGTGACCACGGCGATGGGGAACATGAACTTGCCCCACAGGCCTTGAACGAAAACCAGGGGCATGAACGCCAGGATGGTTGTGGCCACGGATGCGAACACGGCCGGGAACACATCGACCGCTCCGTTGATCGCGGCCTTGACCGGCGGGTCCCCGCGCTCGATGTACTGCTGTACGTTTTCCGCCACCACAATGGCGTCGTCCACCAGGATGCCCAGCACCATGATGAACGCGAACAAGCTCATCATATTGATCGTGACGTCATAAAATGGCAGCAGAATCATGGTGCCCATGACCGCCACGGGCAGGCCCATGGCCACCCAGAACGACAGGCGCCAGCCCAGGAAGATCATGAGCAGCACGAAGACCAGCACGATGGCGTAGCGCCCGTTTTTCATGAGCAGTTGAATGCGCTGGTTGAGAATATCGCTCGAATCGTTCCATAAATCCAGCTTGACGCCGGGAGGCATGACTTTGCTTTTTTCGGCTGTGTATTTCTTGACGGCTTCCGCGATATTGATCGTGTCCTCGGTGTTGGTCTTCATCACATACAGCACCACGCCCGGCATGCCGTTGTACATGAGTTCGTAATTCACATCCTGGAAATCTTCGACCACTTCGGCCACATCGCGCAGTTGCACCGTGACGCCGCCTGTGTCGGCGCGCAGGGTCACGGCCCCCAGTTCCTCGGGCCGGTAGCTGCGGCCCACGGCGCGCAGGGTCATTTCCTCCACATCGGTCTTGATGGTGCCGCCGCTCACATCCAGGTCATAGCTCTGCACCGCGCGCACCACTTCATCAAACGTGATGCCGTAGCGGCGCATGGCTTCTTCGGAAATCTCCACCGCCATTTCCCGGTTGCGCACGCCCTTGATCTGCACCTTGGATATCTCGGGAATATCGAGCAGTTCATCTTTGATTTCGTCGGAAAGGCCTTTGAGGGTCATGGCGTCCACGTTGCCGTAAATGGACAGGGCAATGACCTCCTGCTCATGCTCGAGCAGCACCACGCTGGGTTCCTCGGCGTCATCCGGGAACGTGAAAATCTGATCCACCTTGCTCTTGATATCGTCGCGCACTTCGTTCGCGCTCTTCACATCGGTTTTCAGATACGCCAGCACCGAACTCACACCTTCGCTGGATGAGCTGGTCACATAGTCGATGCCGGTCACGCCCTCGATGGCTTCCTCAATCTTGATGGTCACGCCTTCTTCCACTTCTTCGGAGCTGGCGCTCGGATAAATCACCGTGATGTTGATGATATCCATCTGCAGATTGGGAAACGTCTCGCGCCGCGTGTTCGCGGTGTAGAACAGGCCCATGCCGATAATCATGAACATGATAATGTTCACGACCATGGGATTGTTGACCGAAGCTTTGACAAGGCTTTTCAGCATGACATTGTTATCCTTAGCAGATCATTGCGGCGGGCCGTGCGCATGCGCCCGCGCCGTGTGTTTGCGTTATTTCTGTCCGGGTTCTCCGGGCGCCTGGTCCGCCGCGGCGTCCTCAATCCCGCCGATGATATGGACCTTGATGCCGGGAATCACTTCCTCAACCACGGACGTAATCACCACATCGCCCGTGCGCAGGCCCTGCTCAATGAAGACTTCCTCGCCGATGCTGCGCCACGGAACCACGTCGCGCACCGCGAACCTGCCGTCTTCCACCACGTAAACCTTGTTGCCCTCGCGCAGGGCGCGGCGCGGAATGGGCGCCACCCCGTCCAGGTTCTGGCCCGTGAATTCCACGTCCGTGAACATGCCCGCCATGAGCGGCATGTCGCACTCGTGGCGCGCGTCCGGGGACACTTCCACCACCAGATCCACCATGCGGTTGCGCGGGTCAAGCTGAGAGCCCATGCGCACCACATCCCCGGTGCACGAGTGTTGGGTCTTGTCCGTGTCCTCCCAGTTCACGCGCACGGGCATGGGGTCGTAGCTCAGGCTTTTTGCCGTGCGGTTGGGCGCAAGCGCCTTCCAGTCCGACAGGGGCAGGGGCACGGGAATCTCGTACACCGAAATATCCTGCAGCACGGCCAGGGGCTGGCCCGCGGCCACGAACTGGCCCGGCTCCAGGGCGCCCGAAACAATGACACCGTCAAAGGGCGCCTTGTACTCGGTGCGTCCCAGGTGCAGATTCACAGCGCCCAGGCCCGCGTCCACCACATCGAGCTGGGCCTTGATTTTATCAATGGATGGATCAATGAGCGCGATGTTGCTGCGGTAGGCTTCGATGCGCTCTCTGCTGGACTGCACGGACAGGCGGGACTGGTTCACCTCGGCCTCGGCCGCGGCCCCGCGCGCGAACAGCCGCTCCCTGCGCGCGGCTTCCTCCTCGGCGATGGCCAGGGTCTTGAGCGCCTGGTCCAGTTCATTGTTCAATGTGCGCTTACGGTCCCGCAGGTAATCGATTTCCACGTGCAGAGCCGATGTGTTGGCCAGCGAATTGTTCTTTTGCTTCTGAAGGTCCGCGGGATCGATGCGGTACAGCACCTCGCCCTTGCGGATCACGCCTCCGTCGCGGAACTCGGGATGCGCGAACAGCACTTTTCCGGTCACTTCGGGAATAATCTTGATCTGGTTTTTGGCCGTAACCGTGCCGTTGGCGCTGATCGAAACCGTGTGGCTGCCCACGGAAACC
>Ga0351878_1014_pt3 | contig 52066 bp, 37 predicted proteins | sample BONcelFGM3001D14_FD_206781 | JGI IMG/M metagenome (GOLD analysis project Ga0351878, IMG submission 206781) | Enriched cells from coal bed in the Powder River Basin, Montana, United States - BONCAT cells FGM rep3 HSBNCT.FGM.300.1.D14 ...
GCCAGTGTGTATAATATAATTTCCGGGTAAGCGTTGTCAAGTGCCCCACCACAATATATTGTATCTTTTTTCCTGGAAATAACAACCCATGGTATGTGCGGCGTGAATTTTGTGGATAAGATCAAAAAGCGGCGCTATTGGCGAAATTTTTATCAACGTTGATTGTGGATAACGTGTGGACGGCTGTGAATTAAGGACCTGGGCAATTGCCGTGTCCAGCCAAGGCAAGGACGGCGCAGGCAAAAACAACATTCCGCGCAATTGAAACCCAATGCGTGGGCGTAAATTATTCGGTTTTCTTTTTCGGGGTTTTCAGTTCGAGATTCTGTATTTCGGGTGTTTGCCCGGACTTTCCAAGCATACTTTTGAGTTCATTCATAAACTCGGTGATATCGCTGAATTGGCGGTACACGCTGGCGAAGCGCACATACGCGACTTCGTCGAGTTCATGCAGAATTTTCATTAGCATTTCTCCGATGTCGCGGGACGGCACTTCGGCCCGGTCGCGATACACCTCGGCCTCAATATCCTGAATAATGCGCTCAATGCGGTCAATGGGGATTTCGCGTTTCTCGATGGCTTTGAGCAGGCCGCCGCGAATCTTGCCGCGATCAAAGGCTTCGCGCCGCCCGTCTTTTTTGACCACCATGCGCACGACCTCGTCAATTTCTTCATACGAGGTGAACCGGCTGCCGCATTTGAGGCATTCGCGGCGCCGGCGGATAGCTTCTCCGCCCTTGATGCTCCGTGAATCAATGACCTTGTCTTCCTGGTTGGCGCAATAGGGACATTTCATAATAAAAAGAAGAAACCTTGCGGCGCTTCTGATAGAAATCGGGGCGGCGCACCTTTCAAAAAAACTGCGGCCAAGCCATTGCGCGGCGCGCGCGCAATGGCTGTGTGCCGGTTATCTCCAGTTCAGCAGGTCGTGATAAATCGGGAATTGCTCGCACATGTCGCGCACTTCCTGCCTGATGCGAATGCGCACGGATTCCTTCTTGGGTTTCTTGAGCACTTCGCCAATCCACTTGGCGATCTGCACCATTTCCTCTTCCTTCATGCCGCGTGTGGTGAGAGCGGGCGTGCCCGGACGGATGCCGCTGGGAGACAAAGCAGAGCGCTTGTCGAACGGGATGAGGTTGCAGTTGACCACGATGCCGGATTCTTCGAGAATATCCGCGGCGTCCTTGCCGTTAAGCTTGAGGGGCGTAACATCGGCCAGAACCAGGTGATTGTCGGTGCCGCCTGTGATGAGGCGCAGGCCCTGCTCCGTGAGTCCGTCGGCCAGAACGGCCGCGTTTTTCACGACCTGGTTCTGGTACTCCTTGAATCCGAAGCTTTGGGCTTCTTTGAAACACACGGCTTTGGCTGCGATCTGATGCATGAGCGGGCCGGCCTGGGTGCCGGGGAATACGGCCTTGTCGATGGCCGATGCATATTTGCTCTTGCAGAAAATGATGGCGCCGCGCGGTCCGCGCAGGGTCTTGTGCGTGGTGGTGGTGACCACGTCGGCAATTTTGATGGGGTCAGGGTGCAGGCCCGCGGCGATGAGCCCCACGATGTGCGCGATGTCAGCCATGAGGAATGCGCCCACTTCGTCGGCGATTTCCCGGAACTTTTCAAAATCCACGATGCGCGGATATGCGCTGGCGCCGCACACGATAAGCTTGGGCTTAACCTTCTGGGCGATGGCGCGAATCTCATCAAAATCCAGGCGCTCGTCCTTTTTGCTCACCCCATAAGAATGGAAATCATAATAGCGGCCCGAGAAATTAAGATCCTTGCCGTGGGTGAGGTGGCCGCCGTGCGCCGTGGACATGCCCATAACCTTATCCCCGTAATCAAGGAAGGCGTAATAGGCGGCGGTGTTGGCGCTGGTGCCGGTGTGAAGCTGTACATTCACATGGTCGGCTTTGAACAGTTTTTTGGCGCGCTCGATAGCGAGATTCTCCAGCATATCATAGAACGCGCATCCATTATAGTATCTCTCGCCGGGATAACCCTCGGCGTATTTGTTCGTAAGAATGCTGCCCATGGTCTGGAGCACGGCGCGGCTGGCGTAATTTTCTGACGGGATCATCATCAAGCCGGTGGTCTGGCGCTCGTATTCGCCTTCCATGATCTTGGCCACCTGGGGGTCTGTCTGAAACAACTGGGCATCCATGTAAGTGGACATGTTACGAATCCCTCTCTCATTTGCAATTTTTCCGCTGGAACAAGCCGGCGATTATCTGACGCGTCAATTATATGGTCACAGAATGAATATCGCAATATATGCATGGGATTTCCGGGGCAAAATCAATATATAGTGTGTCTCAGCAGGAGGCCCGGCATTGCTAATCGTCAAAAACGTTAAGTGACTTTACGAGCCGCAACAGGGTTTCATTGATGGGCGTGGGCACACCGGTTTCCCGGCCCGCGCGCACCACGGCGCCGCAGATGTAATCGATTTCCGTGGGTTTATGGTTCATCACGTCCGAGCGCATGGAGGAAATGTTCTGCGCGGTGAGTCTGGCGACTTCGCGCACTTTGGCCACGGGGTCCGGAAACGGGATGGCAATTCCCTTTTGCTGAGCCACGCGCAGGGCTTCGAGCACGGCGTCTTCAAGCAGGGCGTCGGCGTCGGGCAATTCCACGAGCCGCCCGTTGCGCACTTGCAACAGGCCCGTGAGCGGGTTGATGCCCACGTTAATGAGCAGCTTGCCCCACAACAGGCCCGTGACATCGCCAACAGCCGCGGCGGCCAGGCCAGCGTCTGTGAAAGCCCGGGCTATGCCCAGGGCTCGGGGTGTGACTTCTGTGGTGCAAACCTCGCCAATGAACGTGTCGCCCTGGCCCGCATGCCTGATATGGCCCGGGGCCACGGTGTTTGCGCCGTTGCTTGTGGTGCCGGCCAGCACACGGTCTCCCCCGATTGCAGCCTGGAGAATTTCCACGTTGCCCACGCCGTTCTGAATGGAAAGCACCGGGGTGTCTGCATCCAGATAGGGTTCCAGATCGCGCGCGGCCTGTTGTGTGGAATAAGCCTTGACTGTGACCAGGGCAAGTTCGGGTTTAAAATCCGTTTTATCACCCAGTGGAAGCGCGGCCATGGGAATAGTGCGCGCGCCGCCCACACCCTCAACGAGCAGGCCGCGGCTGTTCACGGCCTGGGCCCTTTGTGCGTGGTTATCGAGTAGTAATACCTGGTGTCCCGCCTCGGCCAGCAAAGCTCCGAAAAGGCTGCCCACGGACCCGGCTCCAATGATTAATGTATTCATATGAAAGATCCTAATGGCGTTTCAGTGTGAAATCAATGGAAGCGGCCGCATGATTGCCATACGCACACAAAGAAAAACCGCCCCCCGGTGTTGGGGGGGCGGTGGTATTGCGTGAATCATGCTTCCGGCAAGCGGTTGTGTTACGGCTTGCACAGAGTGGCGTCCGGGGTGGGTGCGGCGGACAGTTCGTTGCCGAAGTATTTCTTGAGGATAAGGAAGTCGGCTACGTCGATGATGCCGTTCCCATCAAAATCCAGATATGTCTTGTATGCGGTGTCGCCGACGGCTGTTCCAAATCCGGGTTTGAGCAGCACAAGGTCGGTGATGTTGACCACGGTGTCGCAGTTCGGGTTGCCGATTTCAGCGCGGCCGCCGCCCACCGGAGGCAGGTTGATGCCGAAAGAACGCGCGGTCTTGGTATCGTCGTCGCTGAGAATGATCTCGCCATTGAGCACGATATAACAGCTTCCTTCGGTATCGTAGAAGGAGGAGTCACAGGCGATACCCGCCTTTTCCGCGGACGGAATTTTCATAACGACTTTGTACTTGTTGTCCAGATTCACGGCGCTGGAATTATTGTCGATGGTAATGGCGAAAGCGCCTGTGCCGTCGGTGGTGGCTGCGGTGCCCACCATGGCGCCGGTGGAATCGGCCACGAACACTTCCACGCCCGATTTGGGACTGGCAAGGAATTTTTCGTCCGTGCCTTTTTGTGACGTGTCGAGCACATTGATGGAGCTGCAGTTCGCTGTCAGGTCTGTCCAGTCTTTGCAGTTGGACACGTGGATGCATTTGCCCGTGCAATCCGGCGCCGGGGGAGGATCGATTGTCAGTGAGGAGGAAATTGCTTCGCTGTCGCCGGTGAGTTGGGATTCGGTGGCTTCCATGTCCGTGCAGTCCGAAGAATACGTGACGCCATAGTACCAGGTGTCTGCGGGTTCGCCGGAGAGTGTGATGGGGGCTGTGGGCCCGATATTCTGGACCGCGGAACTTGAAGCGGCCAGGTCGGTGCAGCCTTTGCCGGATACGGCTGTGGGCGAGGTGCAGGTTTCATTGGAGCAGCGGTAGATTTTGTAGCCGCCGTCCGAACCGTTGTCATCCTTGGATTTGGTCCAGAAAACCAGGGCGCCGTAGTTGGCGCCGGTTGTGCCGGACGGGCCCGCGGTGACTGCTGTGGGGGCCTTGGCCTGGTTGCCGGGCGTACACACCTTGCAGTTGGGCTGGGTTGTGGCCGGGTAGGTGGCGCTCTCATTGCTTGCTTCATCCTTGGCCGTTATGCAGTACGTGTAAGGGCTCTGGGCGTCGGGCACGATATCCGTGTATGTGAGGCCGGCGGCCTGGAGAATATCCGCAGACACGGATTCCCATGTGGAACTGCTGCTGCAGGAAGATCCTGTGCAGCGGTACACACTGTAACGGATGGTGGTGTCCTTGTCCGTGACAGGGTTCCAGCTTGGCGTGCAGGAAATATCGTCGCTGTCCATGCTGGCGGTGGGCGCGGTGGGCGCCTGGGTATCCTGCGGTGTGCAGCATACTTCGGCAAGGCTGCCGCCGGGGCCGTCCACGGACACATTGTTATAAGCATCTACGGCGTATACGTCATAGCAGTATTCGGTGCCGTTGACCACGGGCACGGTGACGGCGCCGCATGTTTTGGTTTTGTGCGTGGCGTCCGGGTCGGGCGATGTGCTTACCGTGGCCGCGATGTTCGCGCACTGGGCTTCAGCCGCGGAGGGCACGCTGCCGCTGGCGCCGAAGATGACTTTGTAACCCTGAATTTCCAGGGGATCGAACGTGATGCAGGTCGTATCCGCGAAAGAGTCTCCGGTGGAGTGCTGGCAGACCTTGTTCCAGGTGAGTTCGACCTTATTGCCTTCGGCCGGGGTTGTGCAGGCCACACCCTGCGGGAATGCGGGTTTAAGCAGGTCGGCTTCCTCGGACAGGGTGAAGCACTTGACGTTGGGGTTGTCGGCGCCGCCGGGAGGGAACATGCTGCAGTTATCGTTGGTATCACATGCCTGCACATAGAAGCAGAAGTCGGCGGACACCAGGGTTGGATCCTGGGTGGAATCTTTTTCAAAGGTGGTGCCCGTCTGCACGCTTGCGTTGAATGCTGTGAAAGCGGTATCCACTTTGCAGTCGCTTGACGTCAGTCGTTTGCACTTGTAAGCCTTGTAGCCGGCCAGGTCGGTTTCGGTGGAAGCTTCCCATTCCATCTTCACACCGAGCTTGCCGGGGATGTTGCCGGCGAGCAAAGACGTGATGCTCGATGGCGGTTTGAGGTCTTCCGGGGTGCATGTAACAGATGAGGATGTTGTGCTGTTGTTGCCCAGGTCCACGGCGGTCACGGTGTATTCATAGCCGGTGCCGTTTTCCAGCTCTTTTGTATCCGGGAATGTGTATTCGGTAATTCCGGATGTGGCGGTCAGAGGATTGTCAAAATTGATGGGTGAGCCGTCACGGCTGAGCCAGAACTTTGATAGGGACGGGTCGCCGGCATCCACGGTCCATGTGACCGTGCACTTGCCGGTAGAGCCTGAGGGCGTGGCCGCGCCGGTCACGTTGGGTGCGGCGGGCGGAACCCAGTCTTCCACTGTGCAGTTGGTTGTGGCGGCGTTGCCCATCTTGGTTTCTTTGGCGGCTTGGGAATTATAACCGGTTTCCCAGTAATAGTACGTTCTGCCGTCCAGGGTGGTGTGCGTATCGGTCCAGTTGTAGCTGGCTGCGCCGGTTTCGGCCACAGTGCCCTGCTGGGTGGCGCCGGTGGTGCTGTTACTGGTGTTGCGGTAGAAGCGGTACTCGCTGGTGTAGGCCGCGGTATCGGTTTGCAGGAAGTCGATGCGGCATTTGTTGGAAGCGGGCTTGGTTGCGCTCTTGGGGCAGAGCTTCACGCCGCTGGCGCTGCCGTCCACGCTGCATGAGGTTTTGGTGATAGCGCCGGCCACGGGCTCGCCGGGCGGGTCCACGGTTACGCTTTTGTTGCGGTGGTAGAATGCGAATCCGGCTGTGAGGTCGGAAATCCAGAACGCGGTGCCGCCGGAGAGGTTGATTTCACCGGTGATGCCCACGAGGATGGATTTGCCCGAAGTGCTGCCAATGATGTTATAGGAAGATGTGAGTACTTCGCCTGTTCCGCTTTTGTTGGTGATAAAGCGCAGGGAACCGCTCTGGTAACCGATTTTCAGCTTGGGGTGGTCGCCCACAGCCGAGATGAGTTTACATGCAAGCGGATCCGGAGCATCGGGATTGGTCACGCAGTCGCCGCTCCAGAGCACCTTGACGAGAGTGGGGTCGGAGCCCACGGCTTCGGGTGCGTAGGTGATGGCGTACGCATTCTGGATGTGCGTGTCCGCAGGGTTGGAGTCGGGAAGGTCGGGATTGAAGAAAATCATAAGATAGCCTTCGATGGGGGCCGGGTCGCTGGGTCCGGGAGGCGGTCCGCCAAGGCCGATTTTGGTGCACACCACGGAAGAACCGGCGCCAGCCGAGATGCCGAGCATGTCCACCTTGTCCGCGCTCGCGCCTGTGATTAGATGCTGTAGCCCGGCGGCGTCGGGTTCTCCGCACACATCGCCTGCTTTATCGCCCAGGCTATAGTTTGTACCGCAGTTTCCCGGGGGCGTATTCTTGTTTTTATTGCACTCGGAATAACCTTCAGCGTAGGAACATGTATCAATAAGCGGGGTGGCCAGGGTATCGTCCCACGAGCCAATGTCCGGGCAGGGTTCCTCACCTGTGCTCGGGGTTTCAGACGCCAGGTTGCCGCGTCCGTCCACTGCGGCGATGTAGTAATTGATTGTGGCGCCTTGTACCATGCCCGCCTTAATGGGAACCAGGCCTTCCCATTTGCCAAGCGTGGAATTGTAGGTCATGCTCACGCTGCCGCCATCTGATGTGTCGCCTTCATAATAGTAGAAAACTTTGGCGGCCTTGATAACGGGCGGATTGGGGGTGATGGATGGGTCATCAATCTGGTACCAGTCCGTGGCCGAGCAATTTTCCTTGGGCACAATATCGCATTTGCCGGTTTTTTGCATCTGGCCTAAGATTGTCGCGGAAACCTTGAATGTGGCTGCGCCCACAACCGCCGGGGCATTTGTAACGTCCGAAATGTCCGGCGGATAGGGAATCGTTGGGATTTCAAATTTAAAGTCAATGTCTCCGGCTTTGCCGGCTGTTGCGAGGATCACTGCGAACAGCATTATGCATGCTGCCCTGAACAACTGGTTCCTCATGGTAGTCCCTCCTCGTTCCTGATGATATTGTTTATTTATCATAATTATGCCCTTCATGGCAAATTGGCCGTTTGGCACGTATACATACGTTTACAAGTTTTCTTTATATCAATTTGCGTGCCAGACATCAATGCTTTAAAATTCGCCATTGCAAAGCCTGTTTTATAATTCTCCATATTACGTTATATGATAATCGCGACTTTATTGCCACACCCCTTGATGATTAAAAGCCACAATTCATGCCTTATACGCCTGCTTGTTGCGATGTGTAGAATCAGACCCATTCGGAAGATATCCAGTGATTCTTGCTGCAAAATGCATAGTCTTTTCCATAAAATGGCTTTTATCGGGGATATTACGCCATATTCTAACGATTCTGCTGGGTTTAAAGAAAAACTGGGCATAAGCTTTGCGATACATGGCCTGCAACTGCTTATGGTCCAGTTCCGAGCAGGTGTAAGCCATTGATGTATAAGCAAAATCCACAGATTTATAAGCCTTTTTCAGATCCCCATGTTCCAGTGCAATTTTATGCAACTCGGTTCCTGGCACGGCTTTGACTACAAAAAAGGACGCTGTGTGCAATGGACTTCGCACCGCGAAATCTATTGTTTTCTGCATTTCCCGGCGCGTTTCGGTGGGGAATCCGAGCATAAAAAAGCCGTGGCAGAAGATGCCGGCGGCCACGGCATCGCGGATGGCGCGCCGGGCCTTGCCCAGGTCCAGGTTTTTGCGTATGAGTTTCTGCAGGCGCGGGCTGGTGGTTTCTATGGCGATGGACATCTGGCGGACGCCCGCGGCTTTGAGCCGGGCGATCAGTTCCGCATCCAGGCGGTCGCCGCGCACGCCGTTGGGAAAGCTGAGACGCAGGCTCATGCGGCTCTGAATGATGCGTTCGCAGATTTCCATGGCGCGATCCCGGTCCAGGTTGAAGCAATCGTCCAGAATTTCGATGTCGCGGATGCCGTAGCGGTCATGAAGAATGCGCAACTCGGCCAAAATGCTTTCGGGGCTGCGCGCGCGGAATTTTTTTCCGAAAATTTTGTGGCAGTAAACACAGTGATAAGGACAGGAGCGGGAGGTAAACACCGTCATGTAGGGCCCGGGCGCCAGGTTGCTGAACCGGTGCGCGCGCGCATACCCGGCCATGTCCACGGCGTCCCAGTCCGGAAAAGGCATGGCGTCCAGGTCCTGGATATAGTCGCGATCCGGGTTGAGCGCCACCAGGCCCCCGCGCCGCACGGCCAGGCCCGGCAGAAGGTCCCAGGCTTCACCGCTTTCCATGGCCCGCACAAGTTCCAAAAATGTAGCTTCGCCCTCGCCCATGACCGCACAAACCACGGCCGGGTCTTTTAGGACTGCGTCCGGGTCTGTGCTGCCATAGGGCCCGCCGGCCACGATAGGCGCTCCGGGAACGGCCTTTTTGAGCGCTGCTGTGTATTGGTGGAAAATTGCGGATTCAAGCAGGATTGCGCCCAGGCCTATGATGTCCGGGCCAAACGCGCGCGCCTGGCGAGCCAGTTGCTGCGGCGTTTGCAGGTTCAGGCGCGTGTCGATAATTTTCACACGGTGCCCATGCTGCTTGAGCACGGCGCTGAGGTACATGAGCCCCATGGGAGGCGCCATGGCGAACGGATACGTGTCGTATTCACTGCATTTGATAAGGAGGATGTTCGCCATGGGAAATCGCGCCGAATGCGCGCCGTTTGCATTTTCTCCCTGATATTGATTACATTAGAACTATAGTACTGGTACGGAAAAGGTAAAAGCGGAATTTCAATATGATACCGGCCAAATTGTTTTTGCGCGGCCTGTTTCCCGGGCCAGCGGACCCGCTCTACGTGGTTTTTTTCGTGACTGAGCAGTGCACGGCCCGCTGTGCGCACTGCCTGCTGGGCCAATGGGACAGCACGGCGCAGGATTTGACCCTGGACGAAATCGAGCGCTGGGCGCGCCGCATGCCCGACTTCTATTTCCTGCTGCCCACGGGCGGAGAGCCATTTCTGCGCCAGGACCTGCCCGACATTGTGCGCCTGTTCGCGCGCCACTGCAATGTGCGCACCGTGGGCATCCCCACCAACGGATCCCTCACCGGCGCCGCGTACGCGGCCGTGGAGCGCATGATTTCCGAAAACCCGGATATGCAACTGGCCGTGGACGTGTCCCTGGACGGCCCCGCGGATGTGCACGACCGCATCCGCGCCCTGCCCGGACTGTTTGAAAAAGCAGTCGCCACTTACAAGCAACTCGATGCCATTGCGCAAAAAAACAGCAACTTCCTGGTTAACGCGGCCGTAACTCTGTCTGCGCAGAATCAGGCCACGGCCCTGGATTTCATGGATTATCTCATTGACGATCTGGGCGTGAAAAACATCAACCACCTGCTGGTGCGCGGGGACCCGCGCGACCCGGACGCCAAACGCATCAACCTGGAAAATTACAAGGCGTTCAACCGCAAGCTGGCGCACGCCATGCGCACGGGCCGCTTGTGCGGGTACCGCGGATTTGACGTGGCCCACGGGGTGAACGCCGTGAAACTGGTGCGCCAGGACGTGATTGCGCGCACCGTGCAAACCGGGCGCGCGCAGATGCGCTGCCGCGCCGGGCGCCTGGGCGCGGTGGTGCGCGCGGCCGGCGATGTGTTTCCCTGCGAGTTGCGCCACGAGAAAATCGGCTCTTTGCGCGAAGCGGATTTCGATTTCCGCAGCATCTGGCATTCGGAGCGCGCACGCGACGAGGTGCGCCGCATCCACAAGGAAAAATGCCACTGCACCTATGAGTGCTTCATGACCCTGAATGTGCTTTACGACCCGGTGCAGTCCCTGCGCGTGGCGCAAAAATGGGCGGAACTGGAAATATCAAAAAACAGGCCGCAGCCCAAAAAGAAAGACTGACGTGTACAAAGACAAAACCATCACACTCGTGCTTCCATGCCTCAATGAAGAGGCCGGCCTGGCCGCCATGCTCGCGCGCGTGCCCGATGTGGTGGATGAGGTTATCGTGGTGGACAACAACAGCACGGACGCGAGCGCGGAGGTGGCCGCGCGCCACGGTGCGCGCGTGGTGCGTGAATCCACGCCCGGGTACGGCGCCGCGTACAAGGCCGGGTTCGCCGCCGCAACAACGGACATCATCGTGACCATGGATGCGGACGACACGTATCCCCTTGACGCAACGCCCGAAATCGTGGCCCGCCTCGTGGATTTTGACATGGACTTCATCACCGTGCGCCGCATGCACGTGCACTGGGAGCGCACCGCCGAGCTTATCGCGAAATTCATCGGCAAGAAAATCATCGACATCACGGCTTCCATTCTTTTCATGAAACTCATCTACGACACCCAGAGCGGCATGTGGTGCTTTCGCCGCGAAATCCTTGAGCACATGGACCTCACGAGCAACGGCATGGCCATGTCCGAAGAAATCAAACTCGAAGCCTTTGCGCGAAAAAATATCAGGGCCGCGGAAGTGCCGGTCAAATACAAATACCGCAAGCGCCTGGGCCGCGTGAAACTCAACATGTTCCGCGACGGATTCATCAATTTGTTTTTCGTTTTCAAAAAACGTTTGGAATTACTGTAAATCGGAGTTAAAAAACTGAGCAACCGGACCACGGACATACTCCTGGTAAACCCGCCCTGGGAAAAGAAGGAGGGCAACATCTGGCGCAAAGTCGCGGGTGTGGTGCCCCCGCTCGGCCTGGCGTATCTCGCGGCCACAGCCGAGCGCCTCGGCGCATGCGTGCGCATCCTCGACGCCCAGGCCCTGCAACTTTCCGAATCGCAAACCGCACAGGAAATCACGCGCAGCCCCGCGCGCTTCATCGGTTTCACCGCCACCACACCCATTGTGAATGGCGCGTACCGCCTGGCCGCACACGCCGCAGACAAGCACCCCCATGCGCGCATTCTCATGGGCGGCCCGCACGTGACCGCCCTGCCAGAGGAACCATTCTCAAAAGTGCCCGGCGTAATCGTTGTGCGCGGCGAAGCCGAAGAAACTTTCGTGGAAATACTCGACGGAAAACCTTTTTCGGAAATTCAGGGAATTTCGTTTCAGGAAAATGGCGCGCCCGGAGCGCCCATCACACACAACCCCAAGCGCGCGCTCATCGCGGACCTGGACACCCTGCCCATGCCCGCGTACCACTTACTGCCAATCAGCAAATATTATCCTTCCCTCGGGAATTACCGCCGCAAGCCCGCGCTCAGCATCATCGCCACGCGCGGCTGTTATGGCAAATGCACGTTCTGCTACCGCGAAACATTCGGCAACACCGTGCGCACCCGCTCCATTGACCTCATCATTGACGAACTGCGCCTGCTGCGCGAAAAATACGGCATTCGCGATATCTCGTTCTATGATGATGTGTTCATGGGTTCAAAAAAGAAAATCCACGCGTTCTGTGAGCGCATGCTGCGCGAAAAAATCGATGTGATCTGGCTGTGCAATCTTAGAGGCGAATTGACCGATCCCCAGACCCTGGCCCTCATGCGTCGCGCCGGGTGCTACATGGTGGACTACGGCGTGGAATCAGGGTCCCCGGAAATGCTGGAATCCATGCACAAGAACGCGGAGCTGGAACGCACCAAGGAATGCATCCGCATGGCGCGCGCCGCGGGACTGGACATCAAGTGCGGGTTCATCATCGGCTCGCCCGGCGAAACCCCGGCCACCATGAAAGCCACGCTCGACACGGCCATGAGCATCGCCCCGGACACGGCCATGTTCAACATTTCCACCCCGTTCCCGGGCACCGAGATTTTCCAATGGGCCGAGCGGGAGGGCCGGTTGCTGTCCCGCAACTGGGATCTCTACGACTACTCGCATGTGCTGTTCGACATGCCCACCATGAAAAAACAGGATATCGAATCATTCTATAAAACCGTGTACCGCAAATTCTACCTGCGGCCCGGCTACATCGCGCGCCGCGCCCTCAAGCTGCGCAGCGCGGACCACGCGCGCATGGCCGCCGAAGCCTTCTTCGCCATCTCCCGCCTGGTGTTCCTCGAAAGGAGGAAACCGGTATGAGCGCGCCGCAGACCGATATCGCCCTGGTGTTTCCCCCGGTGGTCATGAAGGACCGCTATTACCGCATCGCGCGCTGGGTCACTGTGCCGCCCCAGGGCATGGCGTTCCTGGCGGCCGTGGCGCGCCGGGCCGGATACACGGTCACGGTCATAGACGCCGTGGCCGAAAACATCACACCCGAGAACACTGTTGAACGCATAATCGCCGCCAACCCGCGCTACGTGGGCCTCACCGGCCCCACCATGGTTGTGCACCACGCCGCGGACATCGCCCGCCGCGTTCACGACCGCCTGCCCGGCGCGCCCGTCATCATGGGCGGCCCGCACATGTCCGCGGCCCCCGTGGAAACCCTGGAGCGGTATCCCGAATTCGACCTCGGCGCATTCGGCGAAGGCGAGCACACGCTCGTGGAACTCGTCAAAGCCCTGGACGACAAAACGCCTCTCAACGGTATTCAAGGATTGCTGTGGCGGGACAACGGCGCCATCGTGAAAAACGAGCCGCGCCCGCTCATCGACGACCTGGACACCCTGCCCCTGCCAGCCTACGACCTGCTGCCCCAGCTTACAAAGTTCTACCAGCATGTGGTCATCCGCGTGGACCGCATGCCGTCCGCGTCCGTGCTCATCTCGCGCGGATGCGCCAAGGGCAAGTGCATTTTCTGCTCGCGCGACGTGTACGGCGGCCGCGTGCGCATGCACAGCCCCGAGTACTGCATCGAGATGTTCGAAATGCTCATTCGCAACTGGGGCGTGCGCAGCATCAATTTTGAAGATGAAGACCTGCTCGCGTTCAAACCCAAAATGCGCCGCCTGTGCGAACTCATGCTCGAAAGGAAACTGGACCTCACCTGGGCCGTTAGCGGCCGCGTGGACATGGTGGACCCGGACCTGCTCAAACTCATGAAGCGCGCCGGGTGCTGGCACATCTCATTCGGTGTGGAAAGCGGGGACCAGGAAATCCTGGACCGCATCAGGAAGAACATCACCCTGGACCAGGTGCGCCACGCCGTGGAAGTCACAAAAAAAGCCGGCATCACCACAAAAGGATTTTTCATGATCGGCCACCCCGGCGAGACACCTGGCACCATCCAGAAAACCATCGACTTCGCCACAAGCGTGGATTTCGATTTCTTCCAGGTCTCCTACACCGTGCCCCTGCCCGGCACCGAGCTGTACCGCACCGCCAGCCAATGGGCCGATTTCAACGCGGACTGGGAAGAACTCAACATCTGGAACCCGGTGTTCATCCCCCACGGCCTCACCCGCGAAATTTTAGAGAAGGAATCCCTGCGCATGTTCCGCGCTTTCTATTTCCGCCCCAAGGTGCTATGGAAAATGTTTTTGCGCACATTCCGGACACGTCATGTCCTGCAGTATTTACGAGACGGATTCCGCTTTCTGGGTTTTCTCAAAAGCGGTTAAAGACTATTGTTCAAAAAGGCAATTCCAAGCAAAGCGAGGATTTGCCTGCCAAAGTTTTTTGGGAAAGGTGTGGAAAACCCTTTTTTGCAAAAAAGGGTTTTCCACAAACACAATCTTTTAAAAATGCACTTACTCTTTCTCATGGAACAGCCGCACCAGGAGCCGCTTGGAGTGGGGCGGCTCATTAGTGTTGCGCGTGCGGCGGGACACCGGGCCGAGGTTATGTTTTTCACGGACCCGCGCCAGGCGCTGCGCCATGCCGTGTCCGCGCGGCCGGATGTGCTGGCGTACAGCACCATGACCGGCGCGCACCGCATGTATTTAGGGCTGAACCGTGAGATCAAAAAACACATCCCCGCATTCAGCATCTTCGGCGGGCCGCACCCCACGTATTCGCCGGACATGGTGGGCGAACCCGGTGTGGACGGCGTGTGCCGCGGTGAGGGCGAAACCGCCCTGCCCCTGCTCCTGGACGCGCTCGCGCACGGTGGCGGCGCGCACCTTGCCACACCCAATTTCTGGTTCAACCATGGCGGCGAAGTTGTCAAAAACGATCCCGCGCCATTGATTGTGGACCTGGACACCCTGCCCTTTGCGGACCGCGCGAGCTTTTACCAGATTCCCACCCTGCGCGACTCGCATCTCAAGAGCTTTATGACAACGCGCGGCTGCCCTTACAACTGCACATACTGCTTCAACCACCAGTACAACGCCCTGTACCGCGGGCTCGGCCCCATCGTGCGCCAGCGCAGCGTGGACAACGTGATCTCAGAAGCCCTGGAAGTTATGGAAAAATACCCCCTGGGCATGATCCAGTTCATGGACGATATTTTCATTAACTCGCCGGCCTGGGTCGAAGAGTTTTCCGAAAAATTCCCGGCGCGCGTGGGGGTTCCGTTTTTTTGCAATGTGCGCGCCGAACTGGTGACACCGGAGATTGTGCGCGACCTCAAACGCGCGGGCTGCTGGAGCGTGTGCGTGGGCATTGAAACCGGGGACGAGGACCTGCGCCGCCGCATGCTGGGCCGCCTCCAGACCAACGAGCACATCCGCGAGGCAATCCGCCTGTTCCGCGCCAACCGCATCAAGGTCATGACCACAAACATGGTGGGCATCCCCGGCGGCTCGTTCGAGTCCGACTGGAAAACCTACCGGCTTAACGCCGAATGCCGCGTGGACTACCCGTGGGTGTCCATCACCTACCCCTACCCGGGCACGCGCATCCACGAACTGGCGCAGGAGCAGGGCTGGGCCGTGCCGCGCGGAGACGAACTATCGCACAGTTATTTCAATGAAATGCCGTTTGAAACACCGGACAAAAACCGCGTGGAAAACCTGCACCGGCTCCTGGCGCTCATGGCCGACAAGCCCGCGCTGGAGCCCTTGTTTAAATTGCTGATTCGCTCCCGCGGCAAACTGCCCCGCGCATTGTACACACTGATTTTCGGGTTCTGGAAACTGTACTGCTACGAGACGCGCATCTTCAAAAATCCCGGCGCGCTCTGGCTGTTCGGCAGCGGCGCCCTGCCCCGTTTCACGGGCAATGCAGCCCTGGGCCTGCGCATGATGTTTCCGGGCAAAACCCGGCCCGGACCTGACCACGACAAAACAAGCAAATCATCACTCAGTTGACGGATATCTTGAAATCAATTTACAGTCATCAAAATGAAAACAACATTCAAAATCAGAGCCAACATCAAACCTGTACTAAAAATCACTTTGCCAATGGGCCTCGTTTTTTCCTGACATTGACTGGTATTGTTTTCACTTTTGACATCGGTATTTCATATTCACATATTGGATTCTTTACCGTGATCTGTATTTTTGCTCCTTTGATCCCGGAACTGATAAATATTGGACAATTCGGAGCTGAAATCACACCATCGCACCTAATCGTAAATGCTCGAATAGATAGAGATAAATCCCCAAGTTTGCAGAGTATGTTGAAAATGCAAGCAATCAAAATCGAATGGGATCAAATATTTGGGATTATTGAAACGAAAATTCTTCTTTTTCAGAAATGCGGATATATATATTTATCGCAAAACGGAGAAACTGACGCAAAAGGAATGAAGCGTGTGGAAATCATTTTCAAAAGATATGAACACATGCATGAATTCAAGAAACAACTTGTGCAACATGCTACGCGTGCGGCTATTTTGTTCGACAACATATCACAAGACAATCTTGAATATTGGAACGTTGATCAAACGGTTTGCGATGAGCTGTTCAAATTGCCTCCCATGTTCCAAAAGAAACTTCTCTGGGTGGTTTACATTGGGTTAGGTGTCGTTGCTCTGCTCCTTTTTGCCATGTACATGTTGATTTATGTTTCCCATTTGAGCTGACACAGCGTTCTCGTTTCCATTCCCGATTTCATTATTCCTGCTGTTATCATTCGTGCGCGGGGCTATAATAACTAAGGTATAACGGCGTCTGAACGGCGCGTTTTCTTGAAAGGAGAACAGAGTAATGAGCAACGAAATTGATCTTCATGAACTGCGGCACAGCGTATCCCACATCATGGCCCAGGCCGTGCAGAAACTTTATCCCAACGTGAAGCTGGGCATCGGCCCGGCCATTGACGACGGGTTCTATTATGACTTCAAGACCGACACGCCGTTCACAACCGATGACCTCAAAAAAATTGAAAAAGAAATGATCAAGATCATCAAAGGCAAGGAAAAATTCGAGCGCTTTGAGATGTCCTACGAGGAAGCAAAAAAGGCCCTCGCGGACCAGGGTGAAACCTTTAAGGTGGAGTTGCTCGAAGACCACAAGGACGAAGCCATTTCCTTTTATAAAAACGGGGACTTCACGGACCTGTGCGCGGGCCCGCACATCGAGCACACGGGCCGGGTCAAAGCGTTCAAGCTGCTGAGCGTGGCCGGGGCCTACTGGCGCGGGGACGAAAAACGCGAAATGCTCCAGCGCATCTACGGCACGGCATTCGCCACCAAGGACGAACTTCAGGCCTACCTCACCCAGCTCGAAGAAGCCGAAAAACGCGACCACCGCAAACTGGGCAATGAGCTGGACCTGTTCAGCATCCACCACCAGGAAGCCGGCCCGGGCCTCATCTACTGGCACCCGCGCGGCAGCATCGTGCGCCGGGTCATCGAGGATTTCTGGAAGAAAACCCACGAGGACAACGGCTACCAGCTCGTGTATACCCCGCACCTGGTCAAGGTGGACCTGTGGAAGACCAGCGGCCACTACCAGATGCAGTACCCCATGTACTTCACGGAAATCGACGGCGACGAATACGGGGTCAAGCCCATGAACTGCCCGGGCCACATCCTTATCTACAAGACCCAGACCCGCAGCTACCGCGACCTGCCCATCCGCCAGGCCGAAATGGGCACCGTGTACCGCCACGAAAAATCCGGCGTGCTGCACGGCATGCTGCGCGTGCGCGGCTTCACCCAGGACGACGCCCACGTGTTCTGCACACCGGGCCAGCTTCTGGATGAAATGCTCTCCATCCTGGGCCTCATCGATTACATCCTCGGCATCTTCGGGTTCGAGTACCAGGCCTACCTCAGCACGCGCCCGGAAAAATCCGTGGGCAGCGACGAAAACTGGGAAATGGCCACAAACGCACTGCGCGAAGCTTTGGATAAAAAAGGCCTGCCCTACATCGAAGACCCGGGTGAAGGCGTTTTCTACGGCCCCAAAATCGATTTCAAAATCAAGGACGCCATCGGCCGCACCTGGCAGCTTTCCACGGTGCAGGTGGACTTCAATCTGCCCGAACGCTTTGACATGAAATTCATCGACAACGACGGCGAACAGAAACACCCGGTCATGATCCACCGCGCCATCTTCGGCTCTTTCGAGCGCTTTATGGGCATTCTCATCGAACACTTCGCGGGCGCCTTCCCCATCTGGTGCGCGCCCGAGCAGGCCATTCTGGTTCCCATCGCGGACCGCCACATTGACTACTGCAAAGAAGTTGCACAAAAATTCCGCGCCGCGGGCCTGCGCGCCACCGTGGATACGCGCAACGAAAAACTCGGCTACAAAATCCGCTCGGCACAGACCCAGAAAATCCCCTACATGCTCGTGACCGGGGACAAGGAAGTCGAGGACGGACATGTTGCCGTGCGCACCCGCACCGGCGGCGACGAGGGCGCGGTCCCGGTGCAGGACGTAATCGACCGCATCCTCCAGGAAGTCAGGGAATACAAATAAGCATTAAAATCAGCATTGCAACCACAAAACCGGGCCCTGAGGGGCCCGGTTTTTTCTTTGACTTTACTTAGTTCACTTATTAGTTTATAATTGAACTATGATAAAGCTTAACATGCATGAAGCCAAAACCCATCTTTCGCGCTACATCAAGCAACTCAAGCGCGGCGAAATCATTGTTCTGTGCCGCCGAAATCAGCCGGTGGCGGAAATCCGGCCCCTGAGCGCGGACAACGGCAAAAGGCGCGTGGGCCTGGCCCAGGGCGAGTTCGTGGCGCCCGCGTCGTTCTTCGAGCCCCTGCCGGATGATTTGCTTGATGTTTTCAATGGAAAACACGCATGAATATTCTCATTGATACATGCACGTTTCTGTGGATTATCACCAATGACCCCGCGCTGTCCGCAGATGCGAAACAAATTTTCCTGGACATCGAAAACAGCGTGTTTCTCAGCACGGTTTCCACCTGGGAAATCGCTGTGAAGCACTCACTCGGCAAACTGCCCCTGCCCCAGGCCCCGGACGCGTACATTCCCAGACAGCGGAAAAACCATGGCATAGACATCCTCCCGCTGAGTGAAGAAGCCACCCTGCAACTGCCCCGGCTTCCGGCCCTGCACCGCGACCCATTTGACCGCATGATGATTTGCCAGTGCATCGCACACAGCATGGCGATTCTCACGCCGGATGAACAGATCCGGCAATATCCCGTGCGCTCACTCTGGTAATCCTCATCGCCGTTTTGTGCGTATTTTTCCATTTTTATGTGCTTTACTTTTATGCATAAATATGTACAATTAAAGTGCATCAGGAAACAGGAGGTGCGCAATGCGTTCAACCATTGATATCAATGAACAACTGCTCAAAGAAGCCATGGCCCTGTCAAAGGCCAGAACCAAAAAGGAAGTCATCCACCAGTCTCTGCAATGCCTGATACAGAGTATTCACAGAAAAAATCTCAGGGATAAATTCGGCAGCATGAACATCAATCTCACACTCGAAGAACTCGAACAATGGCGGGCCATGGATTAAGCCGTGACACTAATCGACACATCAGTATGGATTCAATATCTACGGCGTCCGGGTGATGAATCGGTTCGCGATGTCGTGGCCCGGCTTCTGGATGCGAACCAGGCCGCATGCTGCCCGATCATTGTCATGGAAATTCTGCGCGGCGCACCATCAAAGAAAGTGTTTGAGCAACTGCGGAACAATCTCCTGGCGCTTCCATTCCTAACAATTTCCGACAAAGTCTGGGCTTCAAGTTATGACCTGGGCTACAATTTAAGAATCAAGGGATTGACTGTGCCGCCAACCGACCTGATTATCGCGGCGGCGGCGATTCACAACAATATTCCGGTGTTGCACAGGGACAAGCATTTTGAATTGATTGCAAAACACAGCCCCCTGCAAACTCTGCCCATATAGAACCGGCCCGACACCATGACAATTCACAACCATACGCGTACACAATTCCACAAGCTGCTTTCAGTATTCTTCACACTGACTCTACTGCTGCTCTGTGCCGCCCCGGCCCTGTGTGCAGACTCGGGCTCAATCCGCTTTGTGCAGGTTTCCGACGTGCATTACAACCCGTCGCGCAACAATGTCAAAGGCCGCATGGTGCATGAATCCGGCACTCTGCTGCGCGATGCCGTGGTGCAGATTAACGCCATGCCCGAGATCGATTTCGTGGTGTTCACCGGCGACCTCATCGACCACCCAAGTGAAAAACTTATCGAGGAATTCGCGGGTATCGCCAACGGCTTGAAACCCCCATGGTTCTACGCTCAGGGCAACCATGACGTGGGGCCCGGAGGCCTCACGCGCAAGCAGTTCCGGCTCATCATGAACCGATACAATAAGCACCAGCAATCCACCGGGGACTGCACCGTGTTCCGCGGCCGCGGGTTCCTGTTCTTCTTCCTGGACGGACCTATAGACAATGAAGTCACGTCCAAGGGATACTTCGCGCACGACGCCCTGAACACAATGTCCCAGGTGCTGGCCGAAAACCCGGACACGCCCGCGGCTGTTTTCCAGCACTTCCCCGTGGTGTACCCCATCAGGTCGGATTCGCACAGCGTAAAAAACGATAAACAATACCTTCAAGTGATAGATGCGCGGCCCAATGTCAAAGCCGTATTTTCGGGTCACTTTCACATGGCCAGCGTCAAGGAGCGCAACGGCGTGGCCCACATCGCCGCGCCCGCGCTCGTGCAGTTCCCCAATGCGTTCCGCGTGATTACCATGGCAAAAACAAACCAGGGCGTAACCATCACCGGAAGGCTCGTTGAAACACACCTCAAGGGAGTACAGGACAAAAGCAAAAACGCCTCGTCCTGGCAAACCCACTACGGCCAGGAAAAAGACCGCAACTTTTCGATCACGCTCAAATAAGACTGCTGTTAGCGGAAACTTTTTTTTACAAGAGCGGAAACCCTTTGGGGCAGAGGAATCGCCCCGAAAAACCCCGATTAAATAAAAACGGCCATGTTTCTCTGCTCCTGTTATGCGGGCGACCAATTGTATGGGGCTCGGCTTCCCGTGGCTATTGAATATATCCCAGAGATTTCATGTCCTCTCTGATTTCCGGGTTGATGTCTTTGTGCGGCTGTGCGCTCTCCCAGTAGGTATTGTTTCTGAATGGCGCCATCTTGTTTAATATATTGGCGGGAATGCTTTGGCCCGATGCCCCGGCGATGTTTATGGTTTCGTGTCTATCCTTATCCAGGTCGTACAATTCATAGATATCGGCGCCGGGCGTGTATATGAGTTTGCCGCCTTCAGTGCGCAGGGACAATTTGCTGATAAGTTTTTTGTCTTTAAACGACCAGGCAGACTGGGTGACGGAAAAGATGTATGGCGTGCCGTGTCCGCCGTTTTTGAGGAGCAGCGGTCTGGCGTCGACGCCCGCGGGTTCCTTGATATTGGCCATGGCCATGAGAGTGGGAAGGATCCCGGATAATTCCACCTGGCCGGTGATGCGCGCGGGGGCCAGGCGCTGTGCGTTGTCCCAGATAATCAGGGGCACGTGGAGCATTTCGTCATACAGTGTGGCGCCGTGCATCATGTGCCCGTGTTCGAGGAATGCTTCCCCGTGGTCGGATGCTATGACGATGATCGTGTTCTCAAGCATGTTCCGCGCGCGCAGGGTTTCTATCAAGTTTCGGACCTGGTCATCAACAAAACGGATTTCTCCGTGGTAATAGCCCTGGAGCGAATCTATGTTTTGTTGTGAGATTGAGACGTGTTTTTGATCCGCGATGAGCGCCAGCGCCTGCGGGGCGGGGATGAACCCGCGGGAATCCCGGTCCGGAGCGTATTGAATTTCCTTTTTCAGCACATCTTCGATCCACGAGGCTGTGTAGCCCGGATCTGATTTCACGAACATTTCCGTATAAATATCAGGTGCATAGTATGTGTGGTGGGGATCCAGATAGTGTATGTACATGAAGAATGGGGAGTCTGCGGAATAACCGATCAGCCACCTGAAGACTTCATTGTTAATCACATCGGCTGTGGCCTGCGGCCGGGTCACATAATACTCGAATCCCTGATCGAACGAGGTTTTGGCGCTGATGAGGGGGTTGGCCGAGAACCCCGCTGTGTGATATTGGTTTTTCTGGAATTGAATGATCAGGGATGCGCCTTTTTGTAATGAGTTGCTTTTTAGGATCAGTTGTTCTGAAGGGTAGCGGCCGGAAAAAACAGACGCCACCGAGGGCGTGGTGTACGGCGCATGAGCGATGGCGGTATCAAACAATACCCCGTCGGCGGCCAATGTGTCAATATACGGGGTCGTGTCCTTGGGGTAACCGTAGCAGCCCATGTGATCGGCGCGTACCGTATCTATGAGGATGAACAGGATGTTCGGCCTGTTTCCTGTGTATTGTTTGGATGTGTCCGGGGCGGGTTTTGATTTGCCGTGTATGAGCGTCTTTGGATTATTGATTTCATCGAAATAGGATTTGGCCAGCCTGAGCTGGGCTTCTCCAATTTCCACATCGAATGAAGTGAGCCGGCGATAGGCTTCCCTGGTGGTAAGCACCATGTTTTCAAGGGTGATGCAAAGGGAAAGCAGGTTGTTGCGGTGTTCCGCATCAAGATCCTTATCTTTGCGCACCCTTTGGCTGATGGTTTCCGGCTGCTCAAGCATAGTGGAAAACCAGGCTAAAGCTTTTTCTCTTAATTCTTCAGTGGGCGGAGTTTTGCCATCTCTCAATATGCCCGCATCATAGTATGCGCGCACATCTGCAGATATTTTCCTAATCTTCTCAACTTCGGACATGTAGTTTTTATTATGAGGCGCAGGCTGTTTGCTGCACCCCAAGCATGCCGCTGCGGCCACGCACCATATGGCCAGTATCGCAATCGTTTTTTTACACCGGGGGTGTGCCGCGAAAGGCTTCTTTATAAGTGTGTTTGCGTTATGCATGCTGCCCGTATTTTCCCTTTCATTCCGGTACGTGCGCTTGTTCCATGTGCGGATAGGCTTCAATACGGCATGATTAAGCTTTGAACTCTCAATATATTGGCTAAGCATTAACCGTATTATACATGTTGCGTTTTCCGTGCGGAAGCTGTGGGGAAGTTCAATCGATAAATCAGGGACAGCAAACAAAATCATGTGATTTGTGCATGGACTGCGCCTCAACTTTAAAGCCTGAAGCGCAAGGGGGTTTGCAGTTGCGGAGCCACGGGTTCGCGAGCAAGTCTTTTCAGGACGCGGCGCAGCCGCGTCCAAATCCTGCCCATCCTGTTAATCAGAAACATTGCGCCCGTCGCTCATCCGCCCGTCGCGGCGATATCCTCGGCCGGTGCGAACACCTATTTTCCCTGCTGTTTGAGTTCCCATTCGATGCGGGCCACGTCTTCGGGGGCGTCCACGCCGATGCCCTGGTAGTCGGTTTCGATCATGTGGATGGGAATGCCGTTCTCAAGGGCGCGGAGCTGTTCCAGGCTTTCGGTTTGTTCGAGGGGGGTGGGGGCCATGGCTGCGAATTCCAGGAGAAATGTGCGTTTGTATACGTAGAAGCCGATGTGCTGGTAGCAGGGCGCGCCGGTGTTGCCGCGGCGGTAGGGCACGGAGTAGCGGGTGAAGTACAGGGCGTGCCCGGTCTGTGCGGTTACGACTTTGACCACGTTGGGATTCTGGATGTCTTGTTCCACGGTGATGCGCGTCATGGCGCTGCCCATTTTGAAATCCGGGATAGCGCCGAAATGGGACACGGCGCGGTCCACGAGGTCCGGGGACATGAGGGGCTCGTCGCCCTGCACATTGACCACGAGGTCGCAGTCCAGGCCGCGGGCCACTTCGGCGAGCCGGTCCGTGCCCGTGGGATGGTCGGCGGCGGTCATGACCACGCGGCCGCCGAATGCCTGCACCGCGTCAAAGATGCGCTGGTCGTCCGTGGCCACGATGACGCCGGTGATATTTTTGGCGGCGCTCACGCGTTCATACACATGCTGCACCAGGGGCTTGCCGCAGATGGGAAACAGGGGCTTGCCCGGGAAGCGGGTCGCCTTGTAGCGGGCGGGGATGATGCCCATGGCCACGGGTTTGCTCATGATCCGTTGTCCTCCAGTTGCCGGTGCGATTTTTCGGTGCTGAGCGTGGTTTCATACAGGTTGCGGTACACGCCGTTTTGTTCATAGAGTTCGTCGTGGCGCCCGCGCTCCACGATGCGGCCGCGGTCCATGACCAGGATGAGGTCTGCATTTTTGATGGTGCTGAGGCGGTGCGCGACCACAAATGTGGTGCGGCTTTTCATGAGTGTGTCCAGGGCGTCCTGGATGTATTTTTCGGACACGCTGTCCACGTTGGACGTGGCTTCATCGAGGATAAGGATGCGCGGGGCTTTGAGGATGGCGCGGGCGATGGCCATGCGCTGGCGCTGCCCGCCGCTGAGCGTGGCCCCGTGCTCGCCCACGAACGTGTCGTACCCGTCGGGCATGTCCTTGATGAAGTTATCGGCGTAGGCCATGCGCGAGGCTTCGAGGATGTCCTCCTCGGACGCGCCGGGCCGGCCGTAGGCGATGTTGTCGCGGATGGTGCCGCGGAACAGGATGGTGTCCTGGGGCACGATGCCGATGTGCTGCCTGTAGGATTTGATGGTGGCGTCGCGGATGTCCACGCCCTCGATGAGGATGGCGCCGCTGGTGATGTCGTAGAAGCGGGGCAGGAGTTTGATGAACGTGGTTTTGCCTGCGCCGCTGGAGCCCACGAGCGCCACCACCATGCCGGGCTTCACGGTCACGTTCACATTCTGGAGCACGGGCTCGCCGTCGTTGTATTCAAAGCACACGTCGCGGAATTCAATATTGCCCTGCACGTCCGGAATATCCACGGCCGTGGCTTTTTCCTTCACGTCCGGTTCCATGTCGATGACGCTGTAAATGCGGTCGGCCGATGCGAACGCGTTCTGGATGGACATGTAGATCTGGTTCACGCGGTTGAACTGGGTGAAGAGCAGTTGCAGGGCCACGAACAGGCTCACGATGTCTCCGGTGGTGAGCACCTTTCCGGTGATGAAGTCGGGTGTTGAGAAGATCACATCGCGGCCGCCCACCCAGAAGAGCAGGGCCAGGGCCGCGGCGCCGATGAGTTCCACCAGGGGCGTGTACAGGGCGCGCACGCGCGTGAGCTTGAGGTTCATGCGCATGTTCCAGTGGTTGTCTTTGGCGAAGCGTTCCTTTTCGTAATCTTCCATGGAAAAGGCTTTGACCACGTTCATGGCGCTGATGATTTCAAAGAGCATGGCCTGGAGGTCGGCTAGGGATTCCATGGTGGTGTGGCTGAGGCGCTTCATTTTGCGCCCGGCGCTGGCGATGGCGATGATGATAAACGGGGACAGCACGATAGCCAGGATGGTGAGCTTGGCGCTGAGGTACACAGCCACGGCCAGGCTGGTGAGCACGCCGAACACCACCATCACGGCCTCGGCGATGGTGCTGATCACAAACATCTGGATCATGGCCGTGTCGTTCATGAGCCGGCTCATGAGTTCCCCGGAACGCTGCTTTTCAAAGTAGCCCAGGGACATGGCCTGGATGCGCGCCAGGGCCTCGTTGCGCAGATCTTCGACCACGCGCAGCCCGGACCAGCTCAGGAACATGGTGCGCGAGTATCCGCACAGGCCCTTGAAAAACATGGTGCCCACCAGGGCCGCGCACCCCAGGGCCAGGATGTGCATGTTCCGCCCGATGAGCGCTCCGTCGATGATGTACTTGAGCACCAGCGCCGCCGAGCTGTTGAGCGTCATGGACAGCGCCGTGAGCACGAGTCCGAAAACCACGGGCTTGCGATAGCGCCATACATGGATGAGCAGCCGCATCCCGGCCTGGCGCGTTTTGGCTGTAATCGGAACTTTTTCCGTAAGCGTCAAATCCATAGATATCCAAAGCCCCGATTCCGGATTTCCTGCCCGGTGCGCATGCAGGCACGGCGGGGCCTGTAAATATTATCAATATAGAAATGCGGAAGTTGTATCCATAATAAAAAACACGCGCCGCGCGCCGCGCTATTTGCGAACCCGCGCGCAAAGCCGTAAAATGAAAACAGGAGCAGTTGGAATTGTTTTCGCAAGGAGCCTCTCAATTGTTTGATGAGGCAATTGACCGGCGCGTATCATGCCGGGGAATTGCCCGCCAAAAGTTTTAGGAGGATTCTTAAGGAACCCTTTCCCCAAAAGGGTTCCTTAAGTCATCGAAGACAAATTAATCTTAACAATCATCATCACAGCAACGCGGGAGGCAGGCGCATGGCGGGCAACGGAATATCGAGGCGTGAATTTCTGAAACTGGCGGGACTTGCGAGCCTGGCCCTTGCCGCGCCCCCGGGGTTGCATGCGTGGGCCGCGGACGCACCGCGCAAGCTCATTAATGAAATCGGCCTGGCAAACATCGCACTCAAAGATGACGCCACAAGCCTCAGCTTCGCATTCATGGCCGACACGCATGTGCCGTTCGATGATCGCGGAATCATGAAAAAAATCGTGCGCGAGTGCAACGCCCGAGACCTGGACCTTGTGCTGCACGGCGGCGATGGAGTGCAGGTTGGCAACAGCCACAGTTTTGCATCCTTCATCAAGTACGTGCGCGATTTCAAGGCCCCGTTCATCATGGCGCCGGGCAACCACGACACTGCATTTTCCGATTACGCGGATATTTCCGAATGGCAGTCGCGTTTCGGGATTCCATTCTTTTCCTTTGACGCGGCGCACGCGCGCTTCATTATGCTTAACAACGGGAATTACGAGCTGGGCGGCGAGCAGTGGGCGTTTTTTGAAAAAGCCATGCAAACGGATCGCCCCGTGTTTATCGCCATGCACCGGCCCGTGGACGGATTGAGCAAATTCTACACCACGCCCATGAAGCAGAGCGACCGGTTCCGCGACGCAGTCAAGCGACTGGGCGCGGCGCGCATACTCAACGGCCACGAGCACCACTATGGGCGCTACGAGGCCGACGGAACCGTGTATATCACCTCGGGCGGCGCAGGCGGACTTCTTAATGACGGCGGCGCCGAAAACAATTTCCACCACTTCATGGTCCTGCACGTAACCGGCGACGCCATCGAGGAAGAAATCGTCAAAGTGTAGGCCCGCGCAATCAGTTCTTTCTTGAATCAATATTCGCAAACAAAGACAATTTTACGATTCCACATTCAATGATAGTATCCACCATTTTTCCGAATGTGTTTTTGATGAATTCCTTTTCCCTCAGGCCCACGACCATTTCATTGAATGCTTCGCCCAGGTTGCCGACTTCATCATTGGAATACACGGGCACGTTCACATCGAAGTCCCCGGCCCGGACCCGATCCGCGGCTTGCCGCATTTTAACCAGGGGCTGGCGGTACGAGGTGTAAATGAGGTAGGTGATGAACGCGCCCATGAGCATGAGTGTCAGATATACGGGATTATGCAGTCTTTTCATGTCACACAAAACCGCCCGAGGGACGTGCTTCCTTCACGAATGGTATTATAGCCGACATACGATTAAACACGATGGGCGGATGTTACGGGCGGCGCGAAATTATTGAGGGATTTTGCGCATTGACAACCCTTTCTGCAAAATCGATTGGCGCATAAAAAAGGGGGCCCCTTTGGCGGGCCCCGGGTTGGGGTGTGTAGTCAACCGGCCTTCCTGAAAGAGTAGCCGGGGTTAACTCGATGGCACGGTGATGTAGGCCACGGCCTGGGGGGGCAGCCCGGTGCTGATTGGCCCCGCGGCTGTGGCGTTGGTTGTGGTGTTGATGAACACCACTCCGGGATTGCTGAACCCGGTGTCGCTGATCATGAGATAGCCGAACGGGTCGATGCCGATTTCTGGCACGTAGCCGCCCGCGGTGTACACGGGCGCGGTTCCGGCCAGAGCGCCGGTTGTGGGGTTGAAGGCCCACACGCGGTTGACCCAGTCGCTGCCGGACACCACAATGTAGCCGAGGGTGGAGGACGTGACGGCGATGTCGCCGGGCGCTCCGCCCAGGGTGGTTTTGCTCATAAGGTTGCTGACCGCATAGGTGGCGGGGTCGAGCACGTCGATGCCGCCCGGCACGGTGGTGTCGTAGTAACTCCCGCTGCAACTGATGTACATTTTCCCGGCCGCGGCCAGGTAGTCCATATACTGCGGGTTGTAGCAGTTGAGGGTCACGGCCTGTGTGCCGGCGGTGGCCGCGTCCGTGTCCACGAGGGTGTCGGTGGCTGTGTCGATAACCGCCACGAGCCCGGGCGCGGAGGGGCTGAAGCTGACCAGGCGCTGCACGAGCACGTACACTTTTCCGTTGACTTCCACCATTTCCGTCATTTCGGGCTTGCCGTCGGAATCCACGAACGCAGACAAGTCGATTGTGCCCTGCTGCGCGCCGGTGAGCGGGTTGACGATGAGGATGGATGTGCTGCCATAGCGGGAGATGTAGGCTTTTGTGGATGAGATAACTTCAATGTCATAGGGGTTGGAGCTGTCGCCCGCGGTGTAATTGGCCACGAGAGAGAAGTTGCTGCGCGAATCCAGAACCTGAATGCTGTCCGAGCCCAGGCGGTTGATTACGTATACATAGCGATCATCTGTTTTTATAAGTGCGTCGGCGAAAATTTCGGCCACGGTTGTATTCACAGTTACGCCCAGGCCCGGGCTGCCGTCCAGTTTCACAGAGGCCAGGCGGCCCGAAGTGTAGTCGGATGTAGTGTATAGGGCGTAGTACGTGGGCGCGACCGAGTTAATGGCTGTGGCTATTGCGCTGGTGACATCAGTGTCGGCAAGAGCTGTATTTTTTGCCAGAGTCACAGCCTGGCTCACGCTTGTGGCCGCGGAGTAATCCAGATTGTCTGTTGCCGACACAACCTCCTTCCAGATGGTAAGCATTTCGTCGCGGGAAATGCTTTCCTTGGTTGCGCCGGCCAGGACCAGGCGTTCTTCAATAATCTGCACCGCGGCTTCGCTGGCCGGGGACACGGTAATGCTGCTGCTTGAGGAAATGAGAGCGCGCAGTGTGTTTGCGCCGAAAGTGGCTTTGACGATAATGCTGTAGTCTGTGAGATTCACGCCCGCTGGCAATACGATAGAGAAATTGCCCAAGGCGTCGGTTGCTCCGGACACGAGCAGTGTTTCGCCGGCGGCATTGGTTGTGTAAACAGACACGGGCACGGAGGAAGTGACGTTTGCGAGCTGTGCTGCGCTGCGCGCCGCGGCGCGGTATGTGGCGGTTCCGCCGGGCGTCTGCACGGCGCCGCTCACGGTGAGGGCTGCGCTGCCCGCGCCTGATGCCGAGTCCCCGCTGCCCACGCTGCCGCACCCGGACAGGGCGGCCAGAACGCCGAGGCAAAGCGCAAGCGCCATGCATGGGAAGATGTGGCTGAAATGATTTTTCTTGCATGTGGCGGCATTGATTATTTTGCTTTTTGTCATCATTGATCTGCTCCCGTTGTTTTAGTGTCAGTCCAGGTCCCGCTTGATGGATACGTAAATGGCTTTGCCCGGCAGGGGGTAGCCCACGATGTCGGACACCTGTTCGTTTCCAAAATTCTTGGCCTCGATATTAATGGAACCGAGCACGGTTTCCAGATTCAGCCCCAGGGTCTGGATGTTGCGCGGGGACACGGGCTTGAGGTTGGCGCGATCCAGGAAATTGCCGTTGTCGCGCGACACCTGGTAGTACCAGGAGTGGCCGGCGCCGAAACGGTTCTTGATGTGCATGTTGAACTGGTTTTCGTGGCGGCCGGGAAGCTGGTTGCCGCGCCAGAAGGCTACGGAGCTGTCATCCACGGTATCCTGCCAGGTGTAATTGGCGGCCAGGGACCAGCGCAGGCTGGGATCCAGGGTAAGCGCGGCTTCCACGCCCTTGATTTCGGCGCGACCGATGTTGGTGGCGCGGGCCGTGCGCTGCGTGTTCTGGATAAATGTGATGAGATTTTTGACTTCCTTCTGGAAGTAGCTGACCTCGAAGCGTCCGGGGGTGTCTGCGAGCTGCATGGTGTCCAGGGCTGCGCCCGCGTCGTAGTTATTGCCCTGCTCGGGAGCCAGTGTGGAGTTGCCCACGATGTTGCCGCGGTCTCCGAACAGCTCATAGATGGAGGGCATGCGGTGGAAGCGTCCGCCGTTGGCGCGCAGGGTCACGGTATTGTTGAGTTTATAGCGCGCGCCCATGTAGCCGCTGACCAGGTCGTCGTCCGTGGAGCGCGCGCCCCCGATGCCGAGCGGGTCAAACGGGTCCGGCGCAAAATTGTTCTCATACGTTTCCCAGCGCACGGACGGGGTAAGCAGCAGCCGGTCATTGTACAGGGAAATCTGATCTTCCAGTGAAGTTGTGAGGGTTTTGCGTTCGCTGATGCCGTTGACCGGGCGGGGGTCCAGGGTGTCGAAGGATGAGAACCGCTCGCGGCTCCACTGCATCACCAGGGTGACGAAGTGGTTGCGCACGGGTTCGCCGGACAGCTCGGTGAGAAGGCCCAGGCGGCGGCTCGTGTTGTTGTTATCCTGAGAACCCGCGCCCACCTCGTCGAACGGATCCCAGAATCCCTGGCGCATCCAGCTCACCTGGAGTTCGGCGGCGAAATTCGTGTGCCCGAACAGATAGTTGTCGCGCTCCAGGCGCACATTGGTGAGGTGCCGCTGGGTGGACAGGCTGGCGGTCTGGGACTGGCTTATGCCCAGGCCGGGCACGCCTTCGGCTTTATTGAAATAATTATTGGTAATAAGAATGCGTTCGGAAGGCCCGCCGTTGAACTCGGCTTTCCACGTGAGGTTGAGGGCCTTGTTTTTATTATTGCGGCGCGTTTTGGTTGTGCCATTGTCGTCGGTGTAGCGGAAATCGCCGCGTGTGCCGGAGAGCACCCCGGACCAGGCGTGGCTCCAGCGCTCGCACGTGCGGGTCAGGAACAGGCTTTCGTAATGTGTGCCGAAGGAGCCAATGCCGGCTTCGGATTTTACGGCGGATTCGCCCGCTGGCTCGCGGGTCACGATATTGATGACACCCCCCAGGGCCGAGGTGTGGTAGCGTACGGGCACATTCCCGCGGAACACTTCAATGCGCTCCACGTTGTTCAGCGGAATGTTGCCCAGGTTCACGCCGCCGCCGAAAGCCTGGTTGAGGGGGATGCCGTCGAGCAGCACCAGCACTTGTGCGGCTGAGGACCCGCGCACAGACGCCACGCTGTAGCTGCCAAGTCCGCCGTAGCTGCTGATTTCCACGCCCGCGGTCTGTTCGAGTAATTCGGGCAGGCTGGCCTGGCGCTCATCGAAGTCCGCGCGCTGAATGACCGTGGTGGCGCCGGGCAGGTCGTTGAGCAGGGAGGCTGTGTCCGCGCCGGGCGCCACAATTACGATTTCACCCAGGTCCATGGTGTCAGTCTGAGCCGTTGCCGCGGTTGCACATGCAAGGCAGGCGAGCAATGCAAACAAGAGAATGCGTTTCATGCTGTGACTCCTTTCAGAATCAGGTAAAGGACTTGTATTCAGTTATAGCAAACGGAGCCGGGAGAAAAGAAAAGGGGCCCGGCTCAAGGAATGAGTTGCGGGCCCCAGTAATTGCAGTGCATGCTTTCTCACCCTCTCGCTCCGAGAAGAGGTTGTGTGAATGATTCTTCCTGCCGGTATTCTGGCTTGTGGATCGTTCTACTGGCCGGGCCTTCCCGCCTTTTCAGGCAGTGGCATATTCCGGCGTTCGTCCCCACATACAGCGGCTGGTCCGCGACGGATTCTCACCGTCTTCCCGCTCCGCGCCTAGCGGAGATTCAGGAAGAATCGTTCGTACTTTCAAGGTCCAATGTTATGGTATCTATAAGCGATCGCGAACCGCTATGTCAAGTGTTTTTTCCGCGGCGGAGGGCGGGACATGCTACAATATCCCCCATGGACGCAATGAGCCCGCGAAGCGGCGATGATGCCGATCAGCAAATAGTCAATCAAATCGCCATGCATTTTGATGCGCCGGATCCGTATCCGTTTCCGCAGCCCGCGGACGGGCTTGTCGCGGTTGTGGCGCTGGTATTCGGACAACTCGCGCTTGGCGCGGTGCTATCCCCTTTTGGCAAACTGGCCCGGTTTCTGCCCGGTCCGGCATGGGGCGCGCCGGATATGGTGGTGCAGACGCTGGCGTCGGGGCTTGTGCTGGCGTTTCTGGCCGCTTATATCATGGCGGCGCAGGGCGCGGCGGGCCTGCGCGGCGCGGGCGTTGTGAGCCAGGGCATCGGGCGCGACGCCCTGCGCGGCCTGGGCTACGCCCTGCTGGCGTTTGTGCTGGGGATGATGGCCACGATCCTCATGATCACAGCCGCGGAGTATGTGGTCGCGCGCATGGGTTTCCCCAGTGGCTCCGTGGAGCATTTCATATTGGACCACAGCAAAAGCGAAATGATAACCGCGCACAAAGTCATGAACGGGCTGGGCATATTCGTGGCCGTGTGCATGGCGCCGGTGATCGAGGAACTGGTGTTCCGGGGCCTGCTGTTCCGGGGCCTGCGCCGCCGCCTGGGGTTCTGGCTGAGTGCGGGCGTGAGCGCGGCGGTGTTCACGGGCCTGCATTTCTACGTGGCGGGCGCGCCCATGATTTTCGTGATGGGCCTGGTTGCGGCGTGGACTGTGGAGAAGTACAAAAGCATCACTCCCGCCCTGTTCCTGCACGCGGCGTGGAACCTGCGCGTATTTATCATGCTGTGGCTCGGCCGGGTTTGATGCGCGCTTTGCATGGTTTTCCCCAAACCGTTATGCAATAATAATTAAGAGGAACAGGACATTGTGATATAGAGCGCGGGCGCGCATTTTGCCAAAATATCACTCTGCGTCCGTTGCATGGCGATTTTCATGAATACAAACTGCTCACCCACGTTTCCGCCCGACCCCGCGCCCCAAAGGATGCGCCGGCTGCTGCTTGCCATGCTGGCCCTGGCCCTGCTGGGCGCGGCCGCATACTGGAAAACGCTTTCCAATGAATATGTGTACGACGACAAGGATTACATCCAGGGCGTGGCCGCGTACCAGGAGACCCTGGTGCTGCGCGACATGTTCACCCCGGAATATTTCAAAGTATACAAGGAGCGCACGTACCGGCCCGTTGGTTCACTGTCATTTTATCTGGATTCGCTGCTGTGGAACATGCAGGCCCGGGGCGCGCATTCGTTCAACATGCTGCTGCACATCCTGGTGTGCTGGATGGCGCTGGCTGTGCTGTACACGATGACGGGCAAGCTGCCGGAATCCGCCATGGGCGCCGCAATTTTCGCGGTGCATCCGATTCATGTGGAAGCCGTGGCCCTGGCGTCGAACCGGGAAGAACTTCTATGCGCCCTGTTCTTTTTCGCGGCCCTGCACCTGTATCTGATGTGGCGCAATGTGCGGCGCGATACGCCCGCGTTCCTGATACTGACAACCCTGTGTTTCATTCTTGCGCTGTGCTCCAAAGAGATGGGGGCCGCACTGCCCGCTGTGCTGGTGCTGTGCGACCTGGTGCTGCCGCCGGCCGGGGAAACCCGGGGCGGGGCCCTGCGCCGGGGTCTGCCGTTTTATGCGGCCACGGGCGCGCTGCTCGCCGGGTTCATGGTGCTGCGGTTCACGATCATGCACCAGGACGCCGGGGCTGCGGAATACCCCGGAGGCAGCGTGTGGACGGCCCTGCTCACTATGAGCGCGGTGTTTTTCTCCTATATCAAGCTGCTGTTCGCACCGTGGCCCCTGTGCGCGGATTATGTGGTGGACGCGGCGCATGGCCTGACCGTGTGGCGCGCGGCCGCGCTCGCCGGGCTTGCCGCATACGCGGCCGCGGCCGCACACCTGTGCCGGCGCGCACCCATGGCCGGCTTCGCCATACTGTTCTTTGCCGTGGCGTGGCTGCCCGTGTCCAACATCATCCCGTTCGGGGAAGTCATGGCCGAGCGCTATGTGTACATCCCGTCGTTCGCGCTCAGCGCGCTGGCGGCGTGTGTGCTGATCCGCATCAAGAGATACCGCACGCCCGCGCTGATTGCGTACAGCGCCGTGGCGCTCGCGGTGCTCGCCATGCTCGCGGTCACCGTGGTGCGGTGCGGTGTGTGGCGCGACGACGCGACTCTGTGGAGCAACACCGTGGCGTGCGCTCCGTGCAGCGCCAAGGCCCACCACGATCTCGGCAATGTGCTCGCGCGCGGCGGGGCGTTTGAAAAAGCCCTGGAACACTATGACATGGCCACGCGGTGCGATGACGAGGCCGAGCAGTTTAAATTGGAATATAACCGCGGCCTGGCCCTCATGGCCCTGGGCCGCGACGCCGAATCCGAGCGCGCGTTCCTCGCATCCATCAATTTGCACCCCTACTATGTGCTGCCCTATTACAACCTGGGCAAACTGGCCGCGCAGCGGGGCGACCTGCCGCGCGCCACGCGCTATTTCCGCCAGGCCATCGCCGTGGACCCGGACAATGCGCATTCCTACTGCGTGGCCGGGCACCATATGCGGCTGTTCGCTGGCAACGAGGAGCAGAGGCGCGAAGCGCTCAAGATGCTCAACCAGTGCGTGGACAAGGATCCGGGCAACGCCAACTGGCGCGCGGAACTGGCGCTGGTGCTCATGGACCTGGGCCACCGCCGCAGCGCCGTGCAGGAACTGCGCACGGCTTTGTCCATCGAGCCGAACAATGAACTGATCCTGGAAATCTTCAAGCGGCTGGGCGTGGCGCCCGAGCCCGCGTCGCGCGTGGACGCGCCCATCTACCGCCCGTCGCCGTGGAAGGCCTGGCTGTTCCTCGCCCTCCTGTTCTTCGGCATCATCATCTGCCTGATGTACGTCTATTACCTGGCCATGGAGTGACCCCTTGCCCTCGACCTTCCCACAGGCAACGCCCGCAGCAAAGCCGGGCCGCGCGGCGCTGATCGCGCTGGCCGTTGCCTTGACCATAGGCGCGTTCCTGCGTTTTGCGGGCCTGTCCGGTCCCGTGGGCGGATACCATTCCATGAACGAGGCGTGGTACATCACCATGGCCGGCAATTTCGACCGGGTTTCCCTGTTCACACCCACGGCCGGGCAGGGGGATGTGGACTCCAAGATTCGCGCGCTGTACGTGTACGCGGCCTATGGGGCATTTAAGATTTTCGGGCATTCACCGGCCGCGGCGCGCGGGGTAAGCGCCATGGCGGGGTGGCTGTGCATTCTGATAGCGTTCCTCATCGGCCGGCGGTTGGTTTCAGACCGAGCCGGGGCCGCGGCCGCGGCCCTGCTCGCGGTGTCGCCCATCCATGTGTTGCTGAGCCGCAATGCGCAGCCCGACGCCATGGCCGCGGCACTCACCCTGTTTACGGTGCTTCTGTATCTGCGCGCGGATAATGCCCGGCGCATGGCCGTGGCCGGGCTGGTGTGGGGCGCGGCCGTGTTCACCAAGAATTTCGCCCTGCTGCTGCTGCCCGCCATCTTTTTCCATGAATTTGTTCAAGAACAGCCCGCAGGCTACAAACTGCGGCGCATGGCCTGGTTCCTGGCCCCGGCCCTGATAATTCCCGCCCCGTTTCTGATCTACCAGCTCACGCACAATCCCCGGGGCATGTACGGCCTGTACCGCGGCATTGTGCTGGGCGCGCCCGACGCGGCCACATTTCAGTACATGCTGTCCGAAACCCTGTGGGCGCTGTCCCCGGTGGTGTTCGCCATGGCGCTTTCCGGACTGGCGTGGACGCTTGTGCGGCGGTTTCGCGCCACAGCCATTCTGTGGAGCGCTGCCTTGATTTTCAGCGCCCAGTATTTTCTCCAGCATGTGCACAGCTACTATTTTCTGTCCGCGGCGCCGTTCCTGGTGCTGTGCGCGGGCGTGGCCGCGGGCAGCCTGCCGCGCCGCATTGGCGCTGCCCTGGCCGCGGCCGCGTTCTGCACATCCCTGGCCTTTACCGCATTGTGCTACGCCTCGATAAAATATGAATTCACGCGGTTTCGCAATGCTGCGGCGCTCATAAGCCTGGAATCGCCGCACGGGGCTGTGCTCGCAACCGGACCCGTGTACCATAATTACGGCCCGGTGCTGCAATACTACCTGCCGGACCACGCACTCTTCAAAATTGACGCCCTGCCTGTGGATGGGAAAACGGGCCGCGTTCAGGCGGCCGCGCAGCGTCCCTGGCACATCATCGATTTCGTGCCGCACGGCGCCCCCACAACGCCCCCGGACCCGCGCTATGAACACATTGTGAGCCAGCCCCTGCACGGCGTGTGCGCGGGCCGGCGCATTTTCTACATGCTGCCGCGCGGCACGCATTCGTTTATCCCGGCCGGTTTCGGCAGCACAGAAACACCGCACGGCGCCGCGTGCCTGGGCCTGGCGCCGTTCGCGCAGTTCGATTCCCTGCGCATCAGCCGCGTTCCGCAAAACGCAGAGATTTTCGCACATATGCAAAATGGCCGCATCACGTACTCTTTTGAATACCCGCAGCCCCCGGCGCGGAACAGGTAGGCCGCACGCATGGAACAAACGCCGCAGGACCATGACGCATTGCGCAGGCGAAAAAACGAAGCCCTTTTGTTCGCCCTGGCCCTGCTCGCGTTCGCCTGGTTCCAGCACCCGGCCCTGCACGATAACGCGCTCACGCGCCTGGACCTCACGTACTCCATTGTTTTGCGCCAGTCCCTGCGCATCGACCCCTATCACGACAACACCATGGACAAAGCCTTGCGCCACGGCCACTATTACTGCGACAAAGCGCCGGGGCTCTCGTTCGCGGCCGCGCCCGCTCTGTTGCTCATCCGCACAGTTTTTCGCACCCTGGATTTTTATCCCGAAAACCCGCTCATAGCGTGGATGCTGATTGTCATCACCGTGGCCATTCCGTGCGCCCTGGCCTGCATGCTGCTGTTTCGCCTTTTGCGCCGCGAGGCCGGAGGCGCGGCCGCGGCGTGCGCGGTCGTTTTCACGGCCCTGGGCACTTTGTTCTTCATTTACTCGGGCCTGTTCTACAGCCACGCGCCGGCCGCGGCCCTGCTCGTGTTCGCACTGTACCTTGTGGCAACGCCCTGGCAGCAGGGCGCAGCGCCCTCTTCCCGCGCCCTGCTGGGCTGCGGTCTGCTCATTGGCTGCGCCACGGCAACCGAGTACACGGCGGCCATTCCGGGACTGGCCGTTGCGGGCATCGCCATGCACGCCGCAGGCGCACGCCGCGCCCTGCCCTGGCTTGTTCTGGGCGGGCTTGCCCCGGCCCTGGGACTGGCGGCTTACAATAACGCCGCATTCGGCAGCCCGTTCTCCATCGGATATTTCCACGAAGCGGACCCCTATTTTTCAAAAGAAATGGCGCGCGGCATAGGCGGCGTATCCTGGCCCCGGCCGCAGGCGCTGGCGGCTATTCTGGCATCGCCCACGCGCGGGCTGCTGTGGACCGCACCCGTGCTGCTGTTCGCGATTCCCGGGTGCGTGTGGGGTGTCAAACAAGGCCACAGGGCGCGCGCCCTGTGCATGGCCGGCGCATTCGGATTCGGCGCCATGCTGATTGTAAATGCCGGTTATTACGAGCCCTTTGGCGGGCACACCCCGGGGCCGCGCCTGCTGGTGTGCGCCCTGCCACTCCTGGCAGCGCCCCTGGCATTCGCCTGGCAACGCCTGTCCGCCCTGGGGAAAATCGCTTTCCTCGGATTCGGATTCGCTTCATTTTTCAGCAATCTCGCATTAGCCGCGGGAGAGCCCCATGCGCCGCTTGTCTTCACGAACCCTCTGGCGCAATTTATCTGGCCCCTCATGAAGCAGGGCTATTTTTCAGGCTCTCTGGCGGACATGTTCAACCTGCCGCCCATGATTTCCCTGGCCCTGATTGCGATTCTGATCAGTTTTGGCCTGGGCCTTCTGATTCGCAAATCCGCGCAGCCCCCGCCCATTATTTCGTTGCTGTGCGGCGCCGCGGCCGGCATGGCCCTGTTCGCGCTGCTCACAGCCGCGGGCGGAATCTCCGGCGGGCCCGGAGACCAGGCCCGGCCCGAATACGCGCGCGCGTGGGCGCGCCGCGGGTATCAGGCCTATCATGCGGGACTGTACCGCGACATGGAGCGCAGCCTGCTCAGGGCCGTGGATAATGACCCGTATTACATGCAGCCATACGTTTCCCTGGGCGCCTTTTACATTTACAAAGCCGGGCGTCCGGACCTGGCGCGCCCCCTGCTTCAAAATGCTGAAACCGCGGCGCGCACAAGCGGGGACCCCCTGCTGCCCGTGATTGTGGACCTGAAAAAAGCGGCCGCCCCCCCCAAGGGGGATGATACGTGAACCAAACATCCCGGCCCAATCTTTTCCCTCACGCCGCAGCCGCCGGGGTGATCTTCGCCATCGCCGTTTTCCTGTACGCGCCCACGCGGCACTACCCCATTTTTTTATGGGACGATCACTATCTCATCCAACAGAACGAGTTGCTGCGCGACCCGGCCATTATCAGGCGCCTGTTCACGCGCGAATATTTTGATCAGAAATATGAGCTGTCCTACCGGCCCGTGGGCACATTGTCGCTTTTCATCAACTACGCGCTCGGCGGGGAAAACCCCGAAGGCTACCGCGTGGCGAATATCGCGCTCCTGGCCGGATGCGGGATTCTGCTGTATCTGGTGATTGCCGCGCTGCTTGGACACAGGCCGCGCGGCGCGCCGGCCGCGGCCCTGGCCGCGGCTCTGTTCGTGGCGCACCCCGCGCACACGGAAACCGTGAACGGCATTACGTTCCGCGAGGATCTGCTGTGCCTGCTGTTCTGCCTGGGCGCGTTCCTTGCATACCTGGCTCACCGCCGCAGCGCGCGCACCGCGCCTCTGGCTGCGTGTGTGGTGCTGTTCGCCCTGGCCCTGTTTTCCAAGGAAACCGCGATCATGTTTCCGGCGTTCATTCTTCTCTATGAGATAATTTTCCCGAATACACAGACAACGGCCGGAGCGCGTTTGAAAACCGCTGTGCTGAGAGCTGCGGTTCTGGCCCCGTGCGCCCTGTTCTATCTGCTGATCCGCTTCACGGTTATGGCCGGCCCCCAGGAGCAAATCATTTACCACGGCCACAGCGCCATGACCACGCTGCTGTACACGGCAGCCGCGTGGACGCGGTACATGCGCCTGGTGTTCCTGCCCCTGCCCCTGTGCTTTGAATATCCCTATTTTTCCGCGCTGTGGTGGTGCGATGCGCTGAGCCTGTGCGCCTGCGCCGGCCTGCTGGGGTTGCCTTTCGTCATTGCCCGCAGACGCCCCGCAGCCGCACTCGGCCTTGCATGGTTCATCCTGTTTCTGTTGCCTGTGAGCAATATCATTCCCATCGGGGTTATCATGGCGGACCGGTACTTGACCGCGCCCCTGGCCGGTCTGGCTTTTGTGTTCGCTGCGTTTTGCGCGGACCCGCCCGGCATTCCAGGCAAGTCCGGAAACGCTTCGTCCCTGCGGTTTCCCATCCTGTGCGTAATCGCGCTCGCAGGCATTGTGTTTTTCACCATGCTCACAGTGCAGCGCAATCGCGTGTGGAGCAGCGAAATTGCATTCCGCGAACAAACCACGCAGTGCGCGCCGGATTCAGCCAATGCATGGATCAACCTGGGCCTGGCCTATGACAAAGCCGGGGACGGGGATAAAGCCGTGGGAGCGCTTAAAACCGCTGTAAACAAGGCCGGGGCTTCGGACCCCGCGGGTGACCGCTACGGAACACGGCACCGGGCTCACGGCAACCTGGGCATGGTGTTCATGAAGCTCGGGCAAATGGAGCGCGCGGCTTACCACCTGCTCGAAGCCCTGCGCCTGAAGCCGGATTATGCGCCCGCTCGCAATAACCTCAACACCCTGATTCTGCAATGCCGCGCGCAGGCCGATTATTATGAATCCCATGAACAAGACGCGCGCGCCGTGGACATGTTCGGGCTGCTCATTCAAATCGACCCGAACAGCGCACCCGCGTACCGGGCGGCCCTGCGGGATTTAAAAGCCATGCCGCCTGCGCGCACTCGGGAACAGTATGAAGAAACCAACTGAAAATTTCGCAAAACCCGTGCTTGTGCTTCTTGCCGCAGCCCTGCCGTTCGTGTTCTACACGGGACCCGGCAGCTTCACCCTGCCGCGCACTGTGCTGCTGCAAATGTGCGCGGGCGCAGCGGCCATTGCGTTGCTGGCCGGCACGCCCCGGGCGCGGCTCGCCGTACGAACGCCCCTGGCGATTTTCATCCTGGCTTTGGCATGCGCCGCACTGGCCGCGAGCTTTCATGTGGCTGCGGTCAAGCCTCTGGTTTTTTACATATCCTGCGCCGTGCTTGCCGCCTGCGCGGCTGCGGCGTTCCATGACCACAAAAGCATGGCGCGGTTGTGCGCCGTTGTTGTGGCCGCCGGCCTCGTGATGGCCGCGCATGGCATTATCCAGTCGCACACCCCCCTGCTGAGCGCACTCGAGCCTCTGAGGGGCCGGTTCACCGTCATTGCCACGGCGGGCTCGCCCGCCATGCTCGCGGGGTGGCTTGCGCCGGCGTTGTGCCTTGCCGCAGCCATGTGTTTCGGGGCGCAATCCCCGTCCGCGCGGGGCGTGCTTACCATTGTATGCGCGGTCATGATTCTGTGCCTGTTTCTCACCATGAGCCGCAGCGGATGGGTCGCAGCCGCCGCGGGCCTCTCCGCAACACTGCTGCTGCTTGTGTGGATATCGCGTATAAACTGGCGCGCCGCCGCATCCCGGCTGCTGATGATTTTTCTTGCCACGGCCCTGCTCGCGGGCGCACGCGATATCTCTATTCATACCTTTCTTAAAAACACGCACGCGCCGCGCGCGAACGCAGTTATGTCCCAGGCCGTGGAATCCGAGACCAAACACGATTCCGTGCGGCTGCGATTATTTCTGCTGAACGCCGCGGAATATATGGCCGCCAGGCGGCCCCTGCTCGGACACGGGCCCGGCGCATTCCGCATGCTGTATCCCGAAACCCAGGCGCACCTGCTGCAGGATCCGCACACGCGCCGCGAGGACGGGGATGTGGCCACGGGCCGCATGGCGGATTACGCGCACAATGAATACATGGAAATTCTTGTAGAAGCCGGCATAGCGGGGCTCCTTGCGTTCCTGGCTTTGCTGGCGGCGGGCGGACGGCATGCGCTGCGCCGGATTCAAGCGCATGCGCGCACCGGGGATGCCGTGCTTCTGTGCGGCGGCGCGGGCGCGCTGGCCGCCATGCTGGTGCAGGCGGGATTCGAGTTCACACTGCACCTGCCGCTTACAGCCGCACTTTTCTGGATGCTGTTTGGCGCCTGCTGCTCTGAAAAAATATCGGAAATTGTAACGGAAAGACCGCCGGGCGCCACGGTGCGCATTCTGCGCGCGGCAGGCGCAACCGGCGCCGCAGTCCTGATTCTCGCAGCGCCTTTGCCGTGGTTTGCCGCGCACAACCTTGAACACGGTGTAAGCCTCGCACAAGAGGGGCGGTTTGAGGATGCGGCTGCGGCCCTGGACCGCGCGGCCGCGCAGGACCCTGCCAGCTCCGATGTGCTGTACAGCCGCGCCGGGGTGCGCGTTTCCCAGGGTGAACCGGACCGGGCGCTCGATGATCTGGACCACGCGCTCACCCTGTCGCGCAGTCCGTCCCTGTTCCTGGCGCGCGGCGCGGTGCTGCGCATGCTGCATATGCCCGAGCGCGCGAAACAGGATTTCCAGACGGCTGCGGCCATGGACCCCTGGCGGCCCGAAGCCCTGTACCACCTTGCGGTGCTGGCCCGCGACCGGGGGGATGAGGCCACAGCACGTTCGCTCTGCGCACACGCCCTGGAGCTTGCTCCGGATTTTGCTCCCGCGCGCACGCTCATGCAAAACATAAACAAGTACGATCAACAATAAAACGGCCCGAGACAAGCCGTGATCGGATCATTCGGCCATGCGATCCGCCACAACCAACACCATCGCCCCGCTCCTTTTTTTCTGCGCCATGCTCTGGTATTCATGGTTCCTCACACCTTTGCCCGGTTCGGAAATCAACAGCCGCACAGGCCTTGCGAGTTCCATGGTTCTGGACCACCGCGCGCACATCAACCGCTACTTTCGGCTCACGGAAAACCGGGTTCGGATCGGCGATAATTTTTATTCGGACCAGGCCCCGGGCGCGGCCTGGCTCGCAACACCCGCGCTCACGGCGTGGTCGTTCCGGCTCATTGTGGATCCAGGCAACCCGTGGCAGGTGTGGGCCATGGCAATCAGCGCTTCGGCCCTGCCCTCAGCCCTGCTCACAGTCCTGCTGTTTCTTTTCGTGCATGAAGCAACCGGACGGGACCGTGGCGCGGCCCTGGCCGCTGCCGCCGCATATGCATTCGCCACGCCCGCGTTTGCAGCAGCCACGGTTTTCAGCGCCGCGCAACCCGCGGCGGCCATGCTGTTCTGCATGTTTCTCATGGGCTACAGCGCGCAGCGCGCCCACGCAAAACCGCCATTCCTGTGTGCGGATGCCGCGTTCGGGTTCCTTTTCGGCGCCGTATGCGTCACGGATTATGCGTCCGCACTCGCCGCATCCGTTCTTGCCGTCTGGTACATAATTACACGCCGGGGCCGGGGCCGCATGCCTGCGACAATCGCCCTCACGGCCGCAGGCGCGATGCCCCTCCTGTTTTGCTGGGCTGCCTATAACCAGGCCGCGTTCGGGCGCTGGGCCGCGCTGCCCATGGAATTTTACGCAACAGCCGGTTCCGTTTCACCGGCTGCAATTTTATTCCCGTTATGGAAACTGCTGGCGGCAAGCCCCTTCCTGATTCTTGCCGCGCCGGGCCTGTGGCGCATGCACAGGAACCCCGGGACCCGGCCGGCGGCCTCGGCCATAATCTACGTGCTTGCCGCATCCATTGCGGGCACAGCGATCAACGCCGCCGGTGGAACTTTCGAGCAGCATGCTCTGCTTCCCGCGCTGCCGTTTTGCGCAGCGGCTTTGGGAATTTTTCTGTCAAAACTTTCCCCGCTGTGGCGCGGCGCCGCGGCCGGTGCGGCCGGCGCGAGCGCAGCAGCCATGCTCGCGGCCATTGCCACGGATCCCCTGCCCCCGGCGCACCTGACTGCGCCATTTATGCAATACCAACTGCCGCTGTTCCTGGATGGATACATGCGGCCCACGGTTCTGCCCCCCCTGGCCGGCGGACACATGGCGCAGATTGCCGCGCCGGTGCTGGCCGCGGGTGTGGCGGCCCTGCTCATGGTGCGCCTTGCGGGCCGGGACCGCCATGGCCGGTTCCAGCCGCAGCCCCCGCGCGCCGCGGTTGCGGGCTTTATGCTGTTCTTTATTATCACAGCCGCGGCCATAGCCGGTTTCGGCATACTGGCGGCCCGCCGCAGTCCCGGCGCAGGAGACACAGCCATTGCCAAAACCCTCAATTCCCTGGGCCGCGCCAATCTGGCGCGCGCGCGCTTCAACGCCGCGCTGCGCGCAAACCCGAAAATCGCGGATGCACACTACGGCCTGGGCATGCTGGACGTGCAGCAGGGACTCACACCGCGTAACGCGATCACGCATTTCCGCGATGCGGTGCATTACAACCCGGCGCATGCGGGAGCGCACTATCAACTGGCCCTGTCTCTGGAATCGCAGGGCCGCGCGCGCGCGGCCCTGCGCCACTACCTGTTATGTGCAAATTCGGGAGAGGCCAATATCAACCGCGATACATCCGCGCTCGTGCACGCCGCACTGCTCAGCGACTCAATGGGCCGCACAGCCGCGGCAGCGCGGCTCCTTCAACGCGCACAATACACCGACCCCTTCAACCACTCAATCCCGCGCATCATCCAGAATCGTAACCTGCAAATCAACAGAAAATGACAGACGCCCTATTGTGTTGTTTTGCTCTGTTAATCGAATATTGCGCGATCTTTCTGTAAAATAATCACAGCATGGAAACGGCAACGTACAGACTTGACCGCACCGTGGCGTTCTGCGTGTTCGCGTTCGTGTTCGCATTGGGGATCATGCAGGTGTGGGAAACCGACACCTGGTGGCATCTGGCAACGGGCCGGCAAATTGCAGACACCCAGGAATTACCCGAAACCGATATGTTCTCACACACCATGGCCGGAAGCCAATGGGTGAACGAGGCGTGGCTCGGGGACTCGTACCTGTACGCCATTTATTCAAAACAGGGCCTGCCCGGTGTTGTCGGGTGCGCGGCCCTGCTTGGCGCATGCGCATTTTTCCTTGTCCTGGGCGTGTTACGCATCCGCAATGTCCCGGCCGCGGCCGCGGCCCTGCCCGTGGCCCTGGCCGCTGTGGCCGCGCGCACGCGCATCACGCCCCGCCCCGAAATCTTCGCCCTGGCCATCGCCGCCCTGGACCTGTACCTTATCCACAAATACCTGGAAGCCGGGGAAGACGACGACCGCGCCAGAAAATTCCTGTGGCTCCTGCCTTTGATGCAGATTCTCTGGGCCAATTTCCACATGAGCGCCATCATGGGCCCGGCCTTTATCGGCCTGGCTGTGGCCGCGAGCATAGCCGCATTTCTGGCAAACATGAAACGTGGCGAGGAGTTGCGCTTTGGCCCCATGGCCGACTCCCGTGCCGTGCGGCGCCTGGGCCTCATGTTCGTACTGAGCGCGGCCGCAACCCTGATTAACCCGTATACGATCCATGCCTGGACTTCCCCGTTCGATTTCGCGGCCAACGCGTATTTCCTGACCCACATCGCCGAGTGGGCGCCCCTGCCGCGCGAGGTGCTGATGCGCCCCCTGGCCGGGGACCCGCAGGCGCTTGCTTTCAAGGCGCTCATAGCCCTGGCCGCCCTGGGCCTGGCCGCACGGTTCCGCCGCATCAACCTGTTCGACACCGCGCTCCTGGCCCTCACCCTGTACATGGCCCTGCGCTCGCGCCGGTTCCTGGCCCTGTTCGCCATCGCCGCCACTCCGGGCATAACCGCCAACCTGTACCACGCGGCCAGGGATTCGGGATGGTTCTCATCGGACCGCATGAAACGCCTGGCCCAGCCCGCCGCAGGCGGGGTGATCCTGCTCCTGGCCCTGCTCGGGTGGAACCAGGTCATGCGCGACCCGCGCATCGCATTCGGCACAGAGCCGGATACCCGCCGGTTCCCTGCCGCCGCCACGGACTTCATTGAAAAGACCAATATTAAAGGAAACATGTATAACGACTACGGCCTGGGCGGCTGGCTCATCTGGCGCCTGGACCCGCAGCGCAAGGTTTTTATCGATGGCCGCACACATTTCTACGGCCAGGAATTTTTCCGCATGAACCACACATTCGAAGCCGCGCCCACGGTGGACAAATGGCTCGAAATCCAAAAAAAGCACGGCGTCACGTACGCGGTGCTCAGTCCGCGCACCCCGCAGCAGCGCAATGTGTTTTTCACAATCCTGGATTCGGGCGCCGAATGGCGCACCGTGTTCTGGGATCAGCGCGCCATGGTGCTCGTGCGGGACACGCCAGAAAACCACAGCATCGTTCAAACCTATGCCTACGAACTCACGAACCCGTACTCTTTGAAAAAAATCATCGCGCAGTGGGACACCCTGCCCCAAGCCACCCGGGAACAGATGGTTTCCGAACTGAACCGAAACCTGAAACAGGTTCCCGACAATATCCTGGCCCTGTGGGCGCGCGCGTATATCGCCATGCGACAGGATGACCCGGACATGGCCGAGCGCCTGGCCCTGCGCGGCTTAAACACCGATGCGCGGCACGCGGATCTGTACGCGCTCCTGGGCCAGCTCGCTTTGAACCAGGATGAGAAAGAACGGGCGCGCCGCCTGTTCGCCAAAGCCGCGCGCTTCAACCCAAAGTACCGCGAACTGCTCAAGGAAATCGACTGACGCAACACCGCCCGCGCAGCATCAGGCGAAAAAACACAGACCAAGACTCCACGCCCGGCCATGAAAACACAAACCCGCACCATGCTCCTTGCCTGCATTATCGCCCTGGCCGCGGCTCTGCTTTACGCGCACACGGCACAGTTTGAATTTACGTGGGACGACCTCATGCTGCTGCGCGCCGCCGGAGATGACCCGGCGCAATGGGCCGATGCATTCCGTTACCCCGTGGACCGCCTGTACCGCCCCCTGCGCACGCTCATGTTCATGGCGGAAAATGCGGCGCGCGCACCCCAGCCCGCGGCCCTGTTCCACTCTGTTAACATAGCCCTGTACGCTGCTGCGTGCGCCGCGTTTTTCTGGTTCTGCGCGCGCCTGCTGCGCAACGCATGGTGGGCCGCGGCCGCGGCCCTGATGTTCGCCGCGCACCCCGCGCACGCCGAAGTTGTGGCGTCCGTGGGCAATGGCCGCGCCGATTTGCTCGCCGCCTTGTTCACCTTTTCATCGCTGGCCCTGGCTGCCGGTCCGCGCACCCATGCGCGCCGCGCCGCATCCCTGGCCCTTTTCATCCCGGCCCTGCTGGCCAAGGAAAGCACGGCCGTGCTCCCGGGCATAGTATTCCTGCTGGCGTTCATTGAGGCGCGGAGCATGGAATCAGAATTTCCTAAAAACGTCTGGGGGCGCGCATTCAAAGACGCCCTGATATTCGCCGCGCCCGTGGCCGCATACGCGGTGGTGCGGTTCACCATGCTGGACCTGGGCAGTCAGATCCAGTCCTGGCACGGCGGCAGTTTCGGATCCACGGTTCTGACCACGCTCAGCATTGTGCCGGATTACGCGCGCCAGCTTTTCATCCCTGTTCAGCAATGCCCGGTCTACCAGGTGGCGCCCCTGCACGGGCTCACGGCCCGCGCTGCGCTCGGTGCGGCCCTGCTCATTGGCGCCGCGGCGGCGGGCCTGGCATGCCTCAAACAGAGGCCGATCATTTCTCTGTGCATTTTCTGGATATTATTCATGTGGCTGCCGGTGTCCAACATCGCGCCCATTGCCGCGTTGCGCGCGGACCGGTTCATGTTCCTGCCCAGTGCGGGCGCGGCTATTGGTGTGGCGGCGGCTCTGCGCGCGGGCGCAAACGCCTTGGGCGTTCGCTTCCCAAAGGCGGCGGCGCCCGCGGCTGCCGGCGTGCTGGCGCTGTTGCTGATCTGGTACGCGGGATCGGCGCGGCAGGCGTCTCTGCCCTGGAGCGATTCCGAAACCCTGTGGAGCCGATCTGTAACTTGTGCGCCGGACTCGCCGTTCGCATGGAACAATTACGGAAACGTGCTGCTGCACACACGGCGTCCGCATCAGGCGCAGGAAGCGTTCCAGAAGTCTATTGCATGCAACCCCGGGTTTCCTCACCCATACCTGGGGCTGGCCGAAGTGTATGGCCGGCAGGGGCGCTACAGTGAAGCTTTGAGCGCGTTGCTCAAAGGCAAGCAACTGGACCCGGATAACCCCGCGTTCGACTGCCGCCTGGCCACGGTCAATTCCCTGCTGCACAGGCCCGAACAGGCGCGCGCGTGGTACAATAGCTGCATCAGGCTTTCTCGGAAAGGAAACGGTGCGGATGGGTCGGGCCGTTAACACAGCGGTCATTATCCTGCTGGGCGCGGGCCCGGCCGCGGTGGCGGCCCGGCTGGTGCAGGCCGGATTTATGGACCCCATGCTTGCGGGCGTGCTTGTGGGCGCGCTTGCGGCGTCGATCCTTGTCGGCTGCATTCTTTTCGCGCGCGGCAATGTGCTGGTGCGCGCGCATCCTGCGCTGGTCATGCTGGCCCTGTATGCGGGCGTGGCGATTCTGTCCGCCGCCGCGGCGAAAAGCCCGGAACTCAGCCTGCGCGCATCCGCGCATCTGCTGATTTTCGCAGGCGCCGCATATTTTCTGAGCCAGGCGCTTATGACAACAGGCAACGCGCGCGGCCCCCTGGCCGTTTCGGTCGTGGCCGCCGGCCTGTTTTCCGCACACGCTCTCATTCAGTTCACAGGGCGCGACGTATTGGCGTTTCAAATTCCATACCGCAACGATTTTCTGCGCGGTTTCCAGGTTTACTCGGTTTTCGGCAACCCCAACCTGCTGGGCGATTACCTGGCGATATCATTCCCTATTATTCTGGGCCTTTGGCTGAGCGCGCGGCGCACGGGCGCGCGCATGCTGTTCATGACATGCGGCGTGCTCGCGGCCACAGCCCTGTGCCTCACGGTATCGCGCGGCGCCATTATGGGCGCAGCCGCGGGCGTGGCCGTGTTCATGGCGGCGCGGTTTGCGGGGCGCAACCGCGCAGGCCTGGCCGCAGCCGCGGCGATTCTGGTCATTACAGCGGGCATGGGCGCCACGCTCATGCTCGGACGCGGACAGGCCAAATCCGAGTCCATGAACATGCGGGAAATCACGCGCGGCGCCACATGGCTCATGGTGCGGGACAATCCCGGCCTGGGCGTGGGCTTTGACCGCTACCGGCACGAGCACCTCACGTATCAGGCCGCATACTTCGCAAACCCGGATCATCAGGAATACGCGTATCTGGCCAACCGGGAAAAGCAACGGCATGCGCACAATGAATTCATGCAAATCACGGCCGAAACAGGCGTGCCCGGACTGGCCGTATTCCTGGGATTCCTGGCCGCACTCGCTCTGCCCCTGGTGCGTGCGGCGCGCGGCCGCACACCGGACGCATGCGCCGCGGCCCTGCTGGGTTCGGGCGCTGCTTTCTGCGCGGTGTCCATTTTCAGTTTCCCTCTGCGCGTACCGCAGACCGCGGCTCTTCTATGTGTGCTGGCCGCGTGCGCCATGGCCCTGGCCCCGCACACCGCGGCGCGTGAATCCAATGCGCAACTGCCCCTGGCGCGCCTGCGCGTGGAAGCCGCAGCCATCCTGATCCTGCTCGCCGGGTTCGCCGCATGGACGTTTGTAATTCAGCCATACCGGTCCGTGGAGCACCGCCTCCAGGGCGAGGCCGCGTTGCGCGCCGGAAACCCGCTCCAGGCCTCCAACGCATGCCTGACCGCGTACCGCCTGGACCGGTTCAGCGGGGAAGCCCTCTACTGCCTGGGCCTGGCGCAACTGCATATGAACCACCCCGAAGACGCGGCATTTGATTTCGACCAGGCGCTCCGATATATCGACGACCCCCTCATCCACTATGTCTACGGACGCGCCCTGCGCGCCGCGGGCGGCATGCAGGATGCGGAAAAGCAACTGCTCATTATGGAAGGCATGCTGCCCCAACACCTTGCGCCCAAACTGGCCCTGGCCTCGCTTTATGAACACATGGGCCGGCCGCGCGAGCTGCGCGCTGCGCGCCAAGACGCCGTGGCCCTGCTCGAACGCGAACACGAGCGGTCCGGCGCGGATTTCAATCGCATTCTGGATATCGCGCGCCTTCACTACGCCCTGGGCGATAAGGCGAAATACAAATTGTGGCTCAAAAGGGCTCAGGCCATGAATCCCGAGTCGCCGGCAATCCACAGGGAACTAAAAAACCTGTCCCGGCCCCAGGGCGGCAGATAGAGGCGGGCGGGCCACGCGCATGGACTTCCACATCACCCAGGCACTTTCCCCGAACGGCCACGCATCGGCGGCATTGTTTTTCGTGCTCGCAGGGTGCGCCGCGGCCACAGGGCGTCTGCTGTCCCTTGCCGCCTACCCGCACGCAGCGCACGCACGGGCGCGCATGGCCGCGTGGCTGCTCATTGCCTATGCATCCATCATTCTGCCCTGCACGGCCCTGGCCGCGGCCGGCGCCCTGCGCCCCGCTCCCCTGGCCGCGGCTTCGCTCCTGATCCTTGGCGCTGCGCTTCTGATTTATTTAAAATCACACCGCTCCGCGCCGCACCAAACCCTGCCGCTGACACCGGAACCTGCGCACGGCGCCTTGCCCCACTGGACCGTGGCGCCGTTTGTCGCGCTCGCCCTGTGCGCCGGGTTCACGGTCCTGGTCTGGGGTGTAATTGCTCCGCCTCCGCCCTGGGACGCTTTTGTTTACCACCTGCCCTTCGCGGCCGACTGGCTTCAGCATGGCGCCATTTCACTGGTCACGGTGCCGTTCGGAGACCAGGCCGGAACATATTTTCCGTCCAACACTGAACTGTATTTTGCATGGCTCATGATGCCCCTGCGCAGCGAGATGCTCACGAGCGCGGCGCAGTTCCCCTTCTATGCCGGGTCAGCCCTGCTCGTATACGCCACGGCCCGCGAGCTGGGCCGCAGCCGCACAGCAGCGGGCATCGCCGCATGCCTGGGCCTGCTGCTTCCGGGATTCATGCGCCAGGCCGCGGCCGCTGAGGTGGACGTAGTGTTTGCGGCCCTGTTCCTCATGAGCCTGTTTTTTCTGCTGCGGCACCTGCGCACGGATGAATTGCGCGACGCGGCGCTCAGCGGTTTGGCCGGAGGGTTGCTGGCCGGAACCAAGTATATCGGCGCTCCGTTCCTGCTGCTCCTGGCCCTGCCCGCAGCCGCGGCCATGATCCGGCGGCGGCGCTGGAAACACGCGGCCCTGTATGCGCTCGCAGGCGTATGCGGCGGCGGTTACTGGTACCTGCGCAACTGGGCCGTGGCGGGCAACCCCGTTTTCCCCATGGCCATATCTGTTTTCGGAATGGAACTCTTTCCCGGAGGATACACGCGCGAAACCATGCTGCACTCAGTGTTCCGCTCCCAGGGCGCGCGCCAGTGGCTGGACGCCATGCTCGCGACCACGGGCGCGCCCCTGGGCGCATTGCTCTGCGCGGCCGCGCCCGCGGGGCTGGCGGCAATTACGCTGCGGCGCTCCACAAACACTTGGCGCGCCCTGTACGCCGCGGCCCTGCCCGCAGCCATCATCGCCCTGTTCGCATTCGCCGTGCCGTATAATCTGGAGTCACGATTCACATACGCGGCCTGGCTTCTTGCATGCGTGTGCGCGGCTCATGTGCTGGACGCGCGGCAGCCGGCCATTCGCTGGACCGCCCTGGGCGTATGCCTTGCCGCAGCCGCAGGCGCGGCGCTCACGAACCAGTTTCTGATAAGCCACGCGGCTATGCTTGTGCAAATCTGGAGCGGAAATTTCGCACCCGCACAGTCCGCAACTCTGCTGAGCGCCATGCGGCCCTGCGCAGTGCTGCTGGGCGCGGGAATTGCCTCGGCCGGCCTGGGCGCGGTGTTGGTGCGCGGAGCGCAAGGCGCACCCGGCAAAACAGCGGGCTTTATTATTCTATCATGCGGCCTGGGCGCGGCCCTGCTCGCGCCGTTCGCAGGGCGCGGCAATTACCGCGAGTACCGGCACGCCTATGCGCAGTCTTTCCACCTCGGGCACGCATGGCAATACCTTGAGTTTTACCAGAAACAGGCCGGGCCTGAACCAGCGACCATTGCGTTCACGGGCACGGACCTCATTTTCGGGCTCTACGGGCCGAACCTTGAAAACCATGTGGTGCACGCCGCGGTGCATGCGCACCCGGATTGGAAATTCCATGATTGCGTGCGCGCCCTGAAACAAAGCGGCGCGTATCAAGTCCCGACCACGGACCGCATCGATTTCTGCCGCCGCAACCCCGACCCCGAGGCATGGATCCGCAATCTGGATTCCCTGGGCGCAAACTTCGTGATCATCGCGCGCCTGCACCAGAATGATCGCCCGCACCTGGACCACGACATGTACGGGTTCCCCATTGAGCGCGCGTGGGCCGCGGCACGCCCGGACCGGTTCCGGCTCATATCCCAGGCACAGGATTTCAACCCGTACGTGCAAATCTACAGGGTTATGCCGGCCCCGGCCCGGTGAACAGCTTTTTTCGGTTGTGGTAGAAAAAAAAGACAAAGTGGAAAATAATATACCGAAGCAAGGCCAAACGCATACTCAACACCGGCCAACACACACACGGAGACACGACACCCAGATGGCAGCAGAAGGCTTCAGCACAGAAATCGTGACCCTCATCCCGGATGTGTTCGACGATGTAAAAGTCGCGGCCAACAAAATCAAACAGGGAAAACCCACCCTGGTGAACGTAAGCAAACTCACCATTGAGGAGCGCCTCTGGGCCCTGCATTTCCTTAACGGCGTGGTTTACGCCCTGGGCGGCAAGTCGCGGGACATCGGGAACAAAGTATACCTGTTCACACCACCCAACATCGAGGTCAGCATCGAAGAGACCCCGTGAACCCGCCGGGGGTCACTCCTGATCGAGTTTCTTCTTCACGTCCTCGGTCTTGAACACGTGTACCCAAATGGCAATGTCGCCCGGCAGATCCTCCTTGGAGCACACTCCCAGAATCGGCACCGTATCGTCATCCCCATAGCGTTCCAGCATCATCTCGTTCATTTCCTCGATTATCGATTCCACGAATATGCGGTCATAGCCGGTCAGTCCGTCTTTTTCGCTCATGCGGCGCTCCCTCCAGCACTTCGGATGTCATTCAATCCCTGATACTATTTTACAGAAACCGCGGATATCAAAAAAGAGGGGCCGCGTTTCAGAACGAAATATTCCAGTTCAAAAACGCGCGGAAGCTCACAAGCAGCAGGGCCGCAGACCCCGCGGCCCACGCCGCGAACGCCCACCGGTTTTTCAGCATCGCGCCCAGCGCCACAAACGCGGGAAACAGCACGAGCATATAGCGCGGCATGCCAATCCAGCGCGACGAGCACGCGGGAACAATCACGCCGAGCGCCACGAACAGGCCC
>Ga0351878_1025_pt1 | contig 51051 bp, 35 predicted proteins | sample BONcelFGM3001D14_FD_206781 | JGI IMG/M metagenome (GOLD analysis project Ga0351878, IMG submission 206781) | Enriched cells from coal bed in the Powder River Basin, Montana, United States - BONCAT cells FGM rep3 HSBNCT.FGM.300.1.D14 ...
CATGTCAATGAAGTCGACCACAATAATTCCTCCCATATCCCGTAAGCGGAGTTGCCGGGCAACTTCTGTTGCCGCTTCAAGGTTTACCTCCAGAGCATTCGTCTCCTGGTTGTTGTCGGCTTTAACGCGGTGGCCGCTGTTGATATCAATTACATGCAGCGCCTCCGTATGTTCGATGATGAGATAGGTTCCGCTTTTGATGGTCACATCTTTTCCGAAGGAACTCTTGATCATCTTGTCAACGCCGTGTGCTTCAAAAATCGGAGTTTTGCCCGTATGCTGCTTTACAATATGGACCTTATCCGGAAAAATTTTCTGGATATAATTCCTGATCTCCTCATAAAGTATTCCATCATTGACAGTGATCTGGTTAAATGATTCATTCAGAACATCCCTAAGGATCGCAGATGTACGGTCAATCTCCCCGATAATTTTCATCGGAGGAGTTGCCCCATTCAGCTTCTGCGTGATAACTTCCCATCTCTTGTAGAGGGTCCGCAAATCCTGATCGAGGTCGGCCACCAGCTTATTTTCAGCAACCGTGCGGATGATAATTCCACAATTTTTCGGTTTAATGCTGGTAATGAGTCGTTTCAGGCGGTTCCGCTCTTCAGGGCTCTTGATCTTCTGAGATACCGAGATCTTATCGGAGAATGGCATTAAAACGAGATATCTGCCGGCAAAAGCTATCTCGGAAGTGACTCGCGGTCCCTTGGTCGAAATCGGCTCTTTTGCAATCTGAATCAATACATTCTGATTGGGTTTTAAAACCCCGGAGATTTTCCCGCTTTTCTGTATATCCGGATCCATCGGGAAATCACCGATAGTTAAACCAGGATTCTTACCCGATTGGGCAGTTTTTACATATTTCAGTAATGAATGAACCTGGGGGCCTAGATCCAGGTAGTGCAGAAAAGCATCTTTCCCATACCCAACATCTACGAAGGCAGCATTTAAACCAGCCATGACCTTGCGGACTTTGCCGAGGTAAATGTCTCCAACTCCGAATTCGTTGTTTATTTTCTCCTTGTTTAATTCAACCAGGAGCTTGTCTTCGAGTAAGGCAATTTCAACACCCTGTGGCGTTGAATTAATAATCAGTTCCTTATTCACATCCGTCCTATTTAGTTGTGAATCACAATGTTACGTTTGTGATCATGTTGACAGAAGGAAATGTAGCAGAGGCAGGGAATTACTTCTTCTTATGCCTGTTCTTGCGCAAGCGTTTTTTCCGCTTGTGCGTTGCCATCTTATGTCTCTTTCTCTTTTTTCCGCTTGGCATAATGAATAAATCCTTAGTGCGATTATTTAGCTTTTACGCTGTTCTTAATTTTGGTTACGAAGGTTTTCGCCGGCTTGAAAGATGGGATATTGTGAGCGGGAATAATCAGAGTGGTGTTCTTTGAAATGTTTCTTCCCGTTTTTTCAGCTCTTTTCTTAATGATAAAACTCCCGAACCCTCTTAAATAAACGTTTTGTCCGTTGATCATAGAGTTCTTTACAGAGTCCATAAAAGCTTCAACAGTGGCCTGGACGGCTACTTTTTCAATACCGGTCTTACTAGCAATTTCTGCTACGATTTCTGCTTTTGTCATACTACAGGTAATTAGTTATATTGTTAATAATGAATGAATTTGTTCAATGGGAAACGGGGTGCAAATATATAACTTTTTTGAAAGACAATGAAATACAACAAAAAAAATACTCGATTCGGGATGAGAGATTCGCGATTCGGGATGAGAGATTCGCGATTCGCGATTCGCGATCTGGGTTGGAGGAGTGGAATTCCCCGAAAAATAGATAATTTTGCGTCTCGCTCCTCGCAAATCGCGAATCGTATATCGCAGATCACTTATGACTTTCACCTCCACCCTAATAGCCTGGTATGAAGAGAACAAACGAGATCTCCCTTTTCGGGGAATCCAGGATCCGTATCTGATCTGGGTATCTGAAGTGGTTCTGCAACAAACACGCATGGAGCAGGGTATCGACTATTACCTTCGGTTCATCAGACGTTTTCCCACTATTCAAGCCCTGGCAGCTGCCAGCGAAGAGGAGGTTCTGATTGTCTGGCAGGGGTTGGGATATTATTCACGTGCCCGCAATCTTCATGCTTCTTCCAAAGAGATTGTTGATAAGCTGGGAGGAGAGTTCCCGAAGACCTTCGCACAGATACGAAAACTAAAAGGTGTTGGAGATTACTCAGCAGCCTCGGTCGCTTCACTGGCTTTCAATGAACCGCAGGCTGCAGTAGATGGGAATGTGTACAGGTTCCTGGCCCGTTATTTTGGGTACTTCGATGAGGCTGGATCTTCACCGGGTAAAAAGAGAGTGAAAGAGAAATCCGAGATGTTAATGGACAAAGACCAGCCCGGAACATTTAACCAGGCAATGATTGAGTTCGGAGCTCTTGTTTGTACTCCCCAAAACCCATCTTGCAGGAGTTGCATTTTCAAAGCATCCTGCTACGCGTTCGGGCATCAGGTAACAGGGGAGATCCCCGTAAAAAAGAGAGCATCAACTATCCGGAAACGGTATCTGAACTACCTGGTAATCACGTTCAAAGAAGACAATGGACCCGGAGTAATTTTGAATAAGCGGGAAGGAGATGATATCTGGAAAAACCTGTACGATTTCCCTGTCATTGAAACAACAGGGAGAATTTCGCTGCACCGACTGAAGAAAACAGAGGAATGGGAAACCATTTTTCAAGGGAAGAAGCCAGTGGTTGTTAACATTTCGGAAGAGTTCAGGCACATTCTTTCACATCAGGTTATTCTGGCAACCTTCTACCAGATCTCCATGGAAGAGCCACCCGCTCAGTTTGAATGGCAGATCCCTTTTGAACAAATGGATTCTCTCCCCGTACCGCGACTTATCTCCAAATACTGGCAGAAATATTTCCATTGATGGATTTTCATCTCTATATTTGACATTCATTTCAGATGCTTCCGGTCCTTATGATTAAACACGGTGCTTGTTCATTATTGATGGTTTTTCTCCTGCTCGCGCTTACGGCAAGCTATGGAACTTCTCAGGAAACCAGCAAATTTCTGATCGACCAGGAAACATCCGTTCAGATCCATCACGAAGTTGACTCACTATACCTCGTTGGCGATTACAGCCGTGCGATTGAACAAACACTGATCCTGCTGGCTTATTACAAAAACAGGGATGATTTGAGAGGGCAGATCGTATGCAACAACTATTTGGGAGATTTTCTCAGGGCTTCGGGAAGCCATACAGGATCCCTTGATTATTTAGTTAATGCATTAACACTAAACACTCAACTTGACGACTCGCTTCTGCGGGCACAAACATACAACTATCTGGCAGCATCCTATTTTGAGCTTGATTACCCTAAATACCTGGATAGTGCTCAATTATATGCATCAATTTCAATCGATATTGCCAATTATTTTCAGAATGAAAAATTGGTTTACAGTAACCTGAACATCCTTGGAAAAGTGGAGGAAGGGAGTGGAAATTTTGATCGCGCCCTTACTTATATGAACCGGGCTCTGGAGATTGTCAGAAGAGCCAGTCCTGTTGATGAGCCACTGGTATTGTGTAATATTGCAGGTGCATATTTTCTCAAAGGTGAAATAGACAGATCAAGAGAGCTTGCCCTGAAAGCATACGATAAGGCTAAACAGGACAACATCAACACCTATCTCAGGTTAACTACAGCTTTGCTGGAACGCATCTCCCTGCATGAAGGAAATTATCGGGAAGCTCATTATTACCTCAGCGAATTAACTCAATACACACGAAACTTTCTGGATGAGAAAACGGAAGAGAGGGTGCGTGCTATGCAGGAGCAGATTCAACAGGCCGCGGAAGAGGCAGAAATCCAGCAAGAACTTTTTCGTAGAAAGATATTGACTATTTCATTGCTGGTTCTGATTGGATTAGCAATATTATTCATCATTGTTTTTGCCAGACAAAAGTTTCGCCTTCGAAAAACAAACCGGGAATTGCATGCCAGAAATGATGACCTGCACAGACAACAAGAAGAGACCAGGAACCTGACGCTCGAGTTGCAGACATCCAATGCTACACTGAAAAATTTTATCTCAATCATTGCCCATGATCTCAAAAATCCCTTTAATACAATCATTGGCTTTTCCGATCTGTTGCACACAGAGTATGGCACCCTTACTCCTGAAGAAAGGAAACTCGCTATTGAAAACACACATAAGTCAGCCCTCAGCGCCTACTCACTTCTCGAGCAACTGCTAAGCTGGGCCAGATTGCAGACTGGTGCTTTTCAGCTGGAGTTGACAACCATTGACCTGTTGGAGTTGATCAATGAGGTGATGACGCACATCCAAACAGCCGCCCTCCTGAAAAAGCAAACCCTTTCCAAACAAATTCCTTCCGGACTATTTATCCAAGCAGATAAGAATATGATGCTGGCTGTTTTTCGAAACCTTTTGTCCAATGCGATCAAATTCACTCCTGACGGTGGATCCATAAATGTCTCAGCCGTTGATGCTGCCGGAACTGTTAAAATTCTTGTCAGAGACTCAGGTGTTGGTATCCCTCAGTATGGTCTCGACAAACTTTTCAGCATCGATGAACCGTTTAAGACTTCCGGAACAAGCGGAGAGAAGGGAACAGGGATTGGATTGCTGCTTTGTAAGGAGTATCTTGAGAAGAACCATGGAACCATTGCTGTTGAAAGCACAGAAGGACAAGGCACCACCTTCACTGTCGCGATCCCCCGCGCAACAACGTGAATCTCCTGTTGACTTTTCCCATGGATTTTTATACATTTGCCACAGATTTCAAGTTTCAGCACAATATGGACGACGGCCCTGATATACGATTGTTCAATGACCACGCAAACGACATTCTACCTGAGCCAGGTACTGGGCAGAAAGTTTTTCTCTTCCGATGGAAATATCACGGGGAAAGTAACAGACTTTCTGGTCGACCTTTCAGCACTGGATCCTTCCCCCGGGAAACCTGTGCGGCCAAAGGTGATCGCCGTGAAGGTGGACGTGGGTATGTACGAGCGTGTGCTGGACTTTTCATCCCTCGAAATCATTCAGGAGAACCGTACCGCAAGGATCTACGGTTCCGAAATTGAAGAGATCTCTACTGCTTACCTCTCAAATGTTATCTGGCTGAAAGAGAGTATTCTCTATCGTCAGATCGTCGATATCAACGGAAAAAAACTCGAAAAGGTACGTGATATCCGATTGGTTTATATTCCCTCCGGAACCTTCGCCATTGCCGTTGATGTCGGTTTCAGCGGTTGGCTGAGAAAACATGGACTTCTTGGCTTAATGGAGAAGGTGAGCGCCTGGTTTGGAATTTACATCGAGGTTCAGCAGATCCTCTGGGATGATATTGAATCGGTGGATATTGATACCTCTAAACTTCTTCTTTCTAAATCCACTTCCAAACTTACATCATTACACCCGTCTGATCTTGCTGATATCATTGAAGACCTTGATAAAGCAACTCGAACCTACGTCTTCGCAACACTTGACGAAGATCATGCTGCCGATGTTCTTGAAGAGATGGAGCCGAATGCGCAGATTCAGATCATCGAAAGCCTTCCCCTGGAAAAAGCTGCGGACCTCCTTGAGAAAATGGATGCCGATGAGGCAGCCGATATCCTTGATGAACTGGAAGATGACAAAGTGGAAATGCTGCTGAAAGAGATGGAGAGAGAATCCTCAGAGGAGGTTAGAGAGCTCCTTGAATACGACGACAACGAAGTGGGGAGTATTATGAATATGGAGGTTTTCACCCTTCCGGCCGACCTGACTGTGGAGGAGGCAATCTCAGTGATTCGCAAGGAACAGCCGGACCCGATGCATATAAATACCGTTTTTCTCATTGATGACGATGAACGATTTATCTCCGTGATCCCACTTGCTCACCTGGTTATTGCAGATCCTTCGAAACTCCTGTCAGGGATTATGGAAAGCAAACCTGTAACGGTTATGGATACGGATAAGATCGATACCCTTGCAGAGATTATTTCCAAATACAACCTACTCACCGTTCCTGTTATCAATTCCAACAACCAACTGGAAGGAATGGTCCTGATCGAAGATATTGTAGACGACTTGCTGGATAAACGGAAAACCAAGTGACAGTCAGCAGTCGGCAGTCATCACTTCCATCACCTCATCACCTCATGACCTCGTGACCTCATCACCTCATGACCTCATGACCTCATGACCCCTCTTGTATAGATCGCCCTCCCCGATAGCAACCACAGTGAAATCCCTCTGGCTGCTAGCCAGGTCATCGTGGCAAGCCATAACCCGTTGTTTCCCATTGGTTCCCTGAGAAGGTAATAGGCAAGCAGAAATACAACTAGGGTAATGATGACCATAGAGTTACGCATCGGGACAGCCAGAAGAAGGATTTTGCGGTTCATTCGGAAGCATTATGGGGGTGCAAAGGTGGGAAAAATAAAAAAAAAGCAAAAAAATGCAAATCATACATATAACCTTTTGCCCCAAAAGCCGATTAATGTCAAACAAATCCCGGGAGCCGGGAAAAAATTGTAATTTTGTTAAACGGAATCATTCATTAAAACATTGAAGCAATGGCAAACGGAGTAAACAAAGTGATTTTGGTTGGAAATCTTGGGAGGGATCCGGAGGTTCAGACTTTTGACAATGGCGTGAAGAAGGCATCTTTCTCCCTGGCAACAACGGAGGGGTACAAAAACCGCGATGGAGAGCGGACTACCCATACCGAATGGCATAATGTTGTGCTTTGGAGAGGATTGGCCGAAGTTGCTGAGAGGTATCTCAGGAAAGGATCTACCGTATACATCGAGGGACGTATTCGCAGAAGGGACTATGAAGATGAGAACAAACAGAAAAAGTATGTCTTTGAAATCCTGGGCGATAACATGACCATGCTGGGCGGAGGACCAAGAAAGGAAGAAGGAGGAATGGACAACGGTGGCGGAGCAACCTCTGTGCAGGAAACCTCAGGTGCGGAAATTTCGGCACCGGATGATGATCTTCCATTTTAAATGAAATGGCGAAATGGTGAAATAGCGAAATCGTGAAATTTCGCTATTTCGCTACCTCGCTACCTCGCTACCTCGCTGCTTTCGTTAAGATGAAACAAATTCTCTATAGTCTTATTTTTCTGATCCTGCTAACTGGTTGTCAGTCAGACTACACTCCAAAACCACGGGGGTATTTCAGGATTGACCTGCCCGAACATGAGTACCAGCAGTTTGACACCTCCTTCCCTTTTACATTTGAGTATCCGATCTATGCCAGCTGCTTTCCCGATACTTCGGGGCTGGCAGAACCCTATTGGATCAATATCAGCTATCCGGCCTACAAAGCTCAACTGCACATCAGCTACAAGGAGATTCACGACAACCTGAACAACTACCTGGAAGACTCACGCACATTGGTTAACAAGCATATCCCTAAGGCCAATGCGATTACCCAGCAACAATTTCTCAATCCAAAACATAAGGTTTATGGCCTTACATTCTCCATTAAAGGGACAGAGGCCGCCTCTCCTTATCAGTTTTACCTGACCGACAGCCTGTCGAAATTTGTCAGGGGTGCCCTCTACTTCAATATCGTTCCAAACAACGACTCTCTTGGTCCTGTCATCGATTTTCTTAAAGAGGATATTGATCACATGATCAGCACTTTTCGCTGGAATAATTGACCTAAATGATGCTTATCTCGCTTAGGGTTTGTACTTTTGCAGACTCGTACGATTGAAAACCGGAAAACTGGAAAGGAGGATCTGTTATGATAGAAACCATCAAATATGGAACACTGAGATGGTCACATATCGTAAGACCGTCGGAAGAAGATCTGGAGATCCTGAATAGTCAGTATCATTTCCATCCCCTCGACCTTGAGGATTGCCGAAGCGTGATAAACCTCAGACCTAAAATCGACGTCTATGACGAGTACTACTTCCTGATCCTTCATTTCCCGAGTTTTGATTCGTCAGAAACGTTTGTTGACACCAAGGAGATCAAAGTTTTCTGGGGTAAGGATTTTCTGATTACGATCGGTAAGTCTCACTGGCTTGTGAAAGATATGTTCAGTCAGGAAAAATCGGGTGCACTTGCTGGAAAAAAGATGGAGATTGGAAGTTCTGATGCCCTGCTATACAAAATCCTTGAGCGTTTGATGCAGGAGACCCAGTTTCTTGTGGAGAAGGTGGAAAAGTCTGTGGATAACTGCGGGAAGGCCCTCTTCAACAGAAAAGCCGAGAAGACTATAGAAAAGATCAGCATTACCCAGAAGAACGTAATTCTTCTTAATACCATGTTCAAGCCCCAGATAGCCCTCTTCAACAAACTACAATCGGGAGCAATCCCTGGCTTTGCCGAAAATATGGCCGATTACTGGGGAAATATTCTCGACTATTACCAAAAGATCTGGGACATGGTGGAGGATGCAGGTGAGTTGATACGTGGCTATTCCCGTACATTTGATTCGCTGCAGGTGAACAAGACCAACGAGGTAATTAAAATACTCACGCTCATTTCATCCATTCTGCTGCCTCTGACGTTTATTGCAAGCCTGTATGGGATGAACATCGATTTGCCCTTCTCCGGGCATCCCTACTCCTTTCTTATTCTTACAGCTGGAATGGGTGCACTGGCAATCGCTATGATCATCTACTTCAAGGCCAAAAAGTGGATGTAATCAATCGTTGTCATTCATCACATTGATCTGCCGCTGGATAGACTCCTGATGGACGATCTCCAGGAGTTTCATGATGAATTCACGATTTAGCCCCAATTCTTCTCCATTTTCAATCCGCTCCCTGAAGATCTGGTTCCAGCGCTTTAGTTGCAGGATGGTAATTTTATTTTCTCTCTTGTAATGGCCAATCTGATCTACGATAGACATTCGCTGAGCAATGATATCGATCAGCTGCTGGTCAATCTTGTCGATCTCCGACCTGAGTTCCTCCAGCAGGTTCTGAAACTCAGCATTCCCTGAAGTTTTTCTCAGTATCAGTCCAAACAAAAGACCCGAGAGGTGCACAGGAGTGATCTGCTGCTGTTTGTCTGTCAAAGCATCTTTTGGGCGGATGTGAACCTCAATCATCAGGCCATTCATCTCCAGGTCGATTGCCCGCTGAGCAATGACATGAAGCAGGTCTGTCTTGCCACAAATGTGACTGGGATCTACGATAACAGGAAGTTCCGGACAAAGCCGTTTCAGCTCGATCGGGATCTCCCACATCGGGTCGTTACGGTAAGGAGAGTGCTTGTAAAAGGAGAATCCCCTGTGAATGGCGACCATTTTTTTGATCCCGGCGCGGTTGATGCGCTCAAGTGCCCCCATCCAGGTTGTGAGATCCGGATTCAATGGATTTTTTACCATCACCGGTATCTCAGACCCCTTCAGTGCTTCCGCGATCTCCTGAACAGAGAAAGGATTGACAACAGTGCGGGCTCCCAGCCATACCATGTCAATACCTGCTTTCAGGACTTTCTCCACATGAACCGGGTTGGCAACTTCGGTGGTTATTTTCAAACCCGTTTCCTGTTTCACACGGATCAGCCAATCGAGCCCTGCATCTCCCACCCCTTCAAATGTACTTGGCCGGGTTCGCGGTTTCCATAAACCGGCCCGGAATACCTTTACCATCGGAATCTTCGCCAACTCCCGTGCGGTTTCCATCACCTGCTCTTCCGACTCGGCTGAACAGGGTCCGGCAATGACGCATGGTTTGTCACCACATGGTAACCATTGATTCATTGGGTCGATATCGAAGCAGTGTTCCATCAGGCTATTTTGAAGATCTGAAGATTAGCTTTAGGAGATGAGCAATCACGCCGATACCTGAAGCCACCATGCCGATAATAAATACGATAGGCAGTACGACGTCCAGCCACGACCATCCCCCGATCATCGAAAAATCAAACGGATAGAGGAAATAGAGTGTCAACAGAACCACCAGGCTGGCAGCATCCAGAATGGCTCTAACAAGATGCCACAACCAGTGGAAATCCAGTAACAGGATCAGGGCCCACCCGACAAGCTGCAAAATAAGATTGAGATTCAGGATCCAGAGAACGGTAGCATAACGGTCATTTATAAACGGGAGATCCCATTCAGGGACGTTGTTTATGATATAGAGGAAGATCAGGTTCCAGATAATTGACCAGATTGCCTCTCCGCGATGCCGTTTGCGGGGCTTAACAACGGAAGTTTCTTCAGACATAACAATAAATTTGAAATGATAAAAGTAGAATATTTTTCCCAATCTATTCCATAGATCCTGGATTCTGGATTCTGGATGCTTATGCCTGATGCCGGATTCTGAGCCCTGAGCCCTGAGCCCTGAGCCAACGCCCAACTTGTAAAAGTTTTCCTTAATTTTGCAGGCTAATTTTTACAACTATGGAACACCTGAGAAGATCGAAAGTGGTTGATCTGCTGAAATCAACCGAATACGGGAAAGAAGTGCAAGTAAAGGGCTGGGTTCGAACAAAGCGCGGCAACAAAAATGTCAATTTCATTGCGCTGAACGATGGTTCGGTAATTCATCATATCCAGGTGGTGGCCGAGGTGGCCAATTTTGACGAAGAGTTGTTGAGGAAGATCACAACAGGTTCTGCAATCGCTGTGGAAGGAACACTGGTTGAATCGATGGGGCAGGGGCAGCATGTAGAGATCCAGGCCAGGAAGATTGAACTGTTCGGAACAGCCGACCCCGAAACTTACCCCCTGCAGAAGAAAGGACATACCCTGGAGTTTCTGCGCGAGATCGCCCATTTGCGTCCACGCACCAATACCTTTGGCGCGGTTCTGCGTATCCGTCATGCCATGGCGTTTGCCATTCATAAGTATTTCAACGACAACGGTTTCTTTTATATCCATTCGCCCATCGTCACAGGGTCCGATGCCGAAGGGGCAGGTGCGATGTTTCGCGTAACCACACTCGACGCATTACACCCGCCGCTTACGCAGGAAGGGAAAGTCAACTTTACCGAAGATTTTTTCGGGAAGGAGACCAGCCTCACGGTTTCAGGCCAACTCGAAGCCGAACTTGCCGCCCTGGCTCTCTCACTTGTTTATACGTTTGGACCCACTTTCCGGGCTGAGAATTCAAACACCCCACGGCATCTCGCCGAGTTTTGGATGATTGAACCCGAAATGGCATTTTACGACATCCACGACAACATGGATCTCGCCGAAGATTTCCTGAAATCGCTGATACGATATGCATTGGATCACTGCATGGATGATCTTGAGTTCCTTGCTAAAATGTATGACAGTGAACTCATCGACCGGCTGAAACAGGTTGTGGAAAGCAAGTTCGAACGGCTTACCTACACTGAAGCTGTTGAAATCCTCAAGGCATCAGGCCAGAAATGGGAATATCCTGTCGACTGGGGCTCTGACCTCCAGGCCGAACATGAACGCTATCTCGTTGAAAAACACTTCCACCGCCCGGTGATCCTGACCAACTACCCGAAAGATATCAAAGCCTTCTACATGAAGCAGAACGATGACAATAAAACCGTCAGAGGGATGGATGTCCTTTTTCCGCGTATTGGTGAGATTATCGGCGGATCGCAGCGGGAGGAGAACTACGACAGCCTGCTTCAACGTATCAGAGAGATGGATATCCCCGAGAAAGATGTCTGGTGGTATCTCGACACCCGCAGATTTGGCACTGCCCCCCACAGTGGTTTCGGACTGGGATTTGAACGACTGATCCTTTTCGTTACCGGAATGAGCAACATCCGTGATGTGATCCCCTTCCCCCGCACACCCAAGAACGCGGAATTCTAGGTGCGGGATACCAGGTGACTGGATAAAACTACCTACTCCCACTTAACACATGGCCTTCAGGAGGAAGTCCCCTTCAGGGGATTTAGGGGCTAATGTTTTTTTTGTAATTTTACAGAAATTAAATCCTTTTATGGAAAAACGTTGGATCATCAAGGAGCGCGGAGATGAAACAGTTATCGGTCAACTAGCCCGGGAACTGAACATTGACCAGCATCTGGCCAACCTGTTAGCCCAACGTGGTGTCACCAACTTTCCTGAGGCCAAATCGTTCTTTCGCCCACGGCTTGAAGACTTGCATGATCCATTCCTGATGAAGGATATGGATAAAGCAATAGATCGGATTGAATCAGCATTGAAGAATGGTGAAAAGATACTTGTTTATGGCGATTACGATGTGGACGGCACCTCAGCGGTAGCTCTGGTATACCTCTTTCTTCGGAAGTTGACAGACAAGATCGATTTCTATATCCCCGACAGGTACAACGAAGGGTATGGGATCTCATCCAAAGGGATCAAGTTCGCTGCCGATGAAGGATTTGGGCTCGTAATTGCACTCGATTGCGGCATCAAGGCCGTGGAGATGGTTAAACAGGCGAAAGCCAACGGGGTCGACTTCATTATTTGCGACCACCATCGCCCCGGGGCGGAGCTTCCTGATGCTGTGGCTGTTCTTGACCCCAAACGCTCCGATTGCAGCTATCCTTATCAGGAGTTATCGGGATGTGGTATCGGTTTTAAACTCATCCAGGCATTTGCCCAGAAAAACGACATTCCGTTTGAGGAGCTGAAAGAGTATCTCGACCTGGTAGTCGTCAGCATCGCGTCCGACATTGTAGACATCACCGGAGAAAACCGCATCCTGGCATACTACGGGTTGAAACTGGTAAATATTCGTCCCCGCCCGGGCATTGAAGCTGTGCTTAAGTATGCCAACCTTACCAAGAAGGATGAGGATGACGGGAACCTCTTTTTCAGCAGGGAATTATCCATCTCAGATCTTGTCTTCCTGGTTGGACCGAGAATCAATGCTGCCGGCCGGATTGAAAGTGGCCGGAATTCGGTGGAGCTTCTGATAGCGGATAATTTTAAGCTGGCCAGAGAGATCGGAAAACAGATCGACAGCTACAATACTGAGCGGAAAACCCTGGATGCACTGGCAACGCAACAGGCCATTGAGATGATCAGTAACAATGCAACGCTGAAACAGGCGCGTTCGACCGTAATTTTTAATCCCGACTGGCATAAGGGAGTAATTGGAATCGTGGCTTCCAGGCTTACGGAGGTTTTTTACCGTCCCACCATTGTCTTTACCCAGGCAGGTGAATTCGTCACCGGATCTGCACGCTCGATCAAAGATTTTGATATCTACGATGCCATCGATTCATGCAGTGACCTGCTGGAACATTTTGGCGGACACAAGTTCGCTGCTGGCCTTTCACTCCGGCCTGAAAACCTGGAGGCTTTTCAAAAAAGGTTCGAAGAGATCGCTACTGAAAGACTGAAAGGAATCGAGTTAATTCCTGAAATTGAGATTGATGCCGAATTGCCGCTGTTCTCAATTCATTCAAGGTTCTTCAATATCCTGAAACAATTTGCTCCGTTTGGCCCCGGAAACCTGGCCCCCCTGTTTATCACAAAAGGGGTGGTGAATGCTGGCGGATCAAGGATTGTTGGCAAGAACCATCTGAAACTTTGTGTTGTTCATCCGGATGTTCACGGAGGGCCCTTCTCGGGAATCGCTTTTCAGCAAGGCGACCATATGATACGCATCGAACAGGGTTTCCCCTTTGATCTTTGCTATAACGTTGAAGAAAACGAGTGGAATGGAACAGTTACCCTTCAGCTGAATGTAAAGGATATCAAGTTTGGCATTTAATTCTTCTCGTCCCCGAAACAGACTCCCATTCTCCGTGTCTTTTGAATCAATGGCAGATCCATTGGGACAAGCCGGAGTTTCCCTCCGACCTCTGAAAGAGGAATGGAGCTGATCTGATTTCCTGCCAGGTTTACCATCTGCCCGAATTTCTGCTGTGCAATCAACTCCACTGCCGAAGCACCAAAACGTGTTGCCAAAACCCGGTCCATGGGAGAGGGACTTCCCCCGCGCTGGATATAGCCAAGAATTGTTTCACGGGTCTCCAATCCTGTTTTGGTCTTGATGGCATCTGCAATATACCTGCCGGCCGAATCACCCTTTTTAACAGGAATCCCTTCGGCAACAACCACAATGGAGTATGGCTTCTCGTTGATCGCCCTTCTCTTAAGGCACCTTGCAACGATGTCAATATCAAACTCAATCTCCGGTAAAAGAATCACATCCCCGCCTCCCGCGATGCCAGAATAGAGTGCCAGCCATCCTGCATGATGACCCATCACTTCGATGACCATGATACGCTTGTGGCTGTTGGCCGTGGTATGGAGCCTGTCGATGGCTTCTGTAGCAATCCACAGGGCTGAATCAAACCCGAAGGTCTGATCGGTACCCCATACGTCATTGTCGATGGTTTTTGGGATGCCAATCACATTGAGCCCCTCTTCAGAAAGAAGGGCGGCTGTTCGCATAGTACCATTCCCGCCAATGCAAACCAGAGCATCTAACCCCATCTCCTTATAGTGTTTGCGGATCAGTTTGGGCTTGTCGATAGAAATCAATGAATTGCTTTTCTTGAAGGGATTCTCCCGGGAGGTTCCGAGGATGGTTCCACCTACGGTAAGAATCCCGGAAAGCTGGTTCTCGTCAAGAACCGAACATTCATGATTGATCAGTCCGAGAAATCCTGAGGAGATCCCAACCACCTCCATCCCGTATTCAAGGATGGCAGTTTTACCAACACCCCTGATTGCAGCATTGATACCGGGGCAGTCACCGCCTGCAGTAACAATCCCGATACGGGGGCCTTTTTTTACTTTACTCATGGCACGTTATTGTATGACCAATTTATGTGTTTCGGAGGAAGTATTATCTGTCAGATGAAGGATATAAATACCTTTCGGCAGATAGTCAATCAGGATCTCTTCATCCGGATGCCGTGAAGCTGAATTCACTCGTTGTGTAAATACAGGGATTCCCATGAGGTTGAACAGTTCGATCAGTTCCAGGTTCTCTCCTTCACCACCGGCGATCCGGAATCTTCCCGGATTGGGATTAGGATAAACACTGTATCTCTTCACCTCTGTTATCTCGTTGAAGCCGGTACAGGCTCCGAATGAAAAGACGACAGTGATGTGGGCCGAATCCACACAGCCATTCTCATTTGTCACCTCAACCGTATACTCCTGAATTTCGTATCCGATTCCTGTGGAGGCAATCATGATGGTTTGCTCATGAGACCCGTTTGACCATGTATAGAGCGCGCCTGTGTTTCCGGCACTGAGCACAAGGGTATCGTAAATGCAGACTGTTGTATCGGGGGGGCCAAGGTGAATCAATGGTAAAGGATATACTGTCACCATTGTGTTGCCCGATATCAGGTTGAAGTTGTCGTCGACAGTGAGGTGGTAAGTTGTGTTTTCGGATGGGGTAACCTCAGGATTGGCATCCGTGGAGGTAAACCCGGGTGGTGTTGATGTCCAGCTGTAAGTATACCATCCCGAGCCTCCTCCGGCAAGAGCAAAGAGTTGGGTGGATGTTCCGAAACATACTGCTGAAGGCGTGGCTACCGGGTTTACCGACAAGGGGCCGCCTTCAACAGCCACAATCACAGGATCCGCATCGCTGTTGCAGGAACTTGCTGCATCCGTTACTTCGAGGTTGAAGATGGTTGAGAAAAAGACATTTCCGGTAGGGGGATTTTGCTGTGTTGAATTGAACCCCGGCGGACTTGATGTCCATTCCCAGGAGTATACGCCATACCCTCCGCTGGCGATTCCGTGAAGGATAATCCCCGTGCCGTTTGCGATGGTGGTATCCTCCCCGGCGTAGGCAACGGGCTTGGGATGTACAAGTACCATGGCTGTATCATACAGCGAATTCAGGCACAGATCGGTGACCTGCACCGAATAGGCATTGTTGCCAACAGGCGGGATCAGTAAAAGGATGCTGTCATTTCCTCCAGGAACATTCCAGGTATAGGTATAGGGCTGAAGGCCTTCTGAAGGCTGGGAAAGAAGGGTTACCTCCTCGCCATAACAAACGGTTGCATCGTTCATCGGCTCCAGCGTCATCGGAACGTAGTCGAGAATAGGAATTGTGTCGGCCGCCACGGTTCCGTCGCAGTTGATCTGGTCGATGGTGATGATGACGTTTTCGGGACCTTCCGGGATGAGATCGAGGGTGGGGTGGATCACAATCGTCAGGCTGTCGGTTCCCGCCGGAAAAGTCAGATGATCAGGGATGAGTGTATAATCCACTCCGTTTGTAGCTGTGCCTCCCACCAGGAAGTTTACGGTATACGCTGAAGGCTGTGGGGAGGAGAGCAGGAAGTTGACCACCACATCATTGCATCCCTCAACAGCTGTATTCCCAATACCCGGATTGCTGTTGGACGGAGACATTTCCACACCTACTGCACTGAAGCTGTTTTGTTCAAGAAATACCCCCGAATCCAGGATGTGGTCGACGGCATCGGCGATGGCCAGCTTGATATGATAGGTAGAACAGGGTACCACCACAGCCGTGGCAGTAAACACATAGGTGAGGGCATCATACTGGTAATAAACACCTCCACCATTATCCCATCTGCTGGTAGTGTTCCCGCAAATGTTGTTGATCGTCACATACTGTGATGCAGAACCAGGCATCAGGGCAATATTGATGGCGTTATTGGTAAATGTTCCGCTGATACCCGGGCCACTGAGAAAAAACCCGAAAGCATCATTGATCTGGTTGCAATATTCGAAAAACTCTTCAGAGCCGAAAACATACCGGAATTGGATCGTGTCGAACTCAGGAATAAAATCAAACTCCAGCAATGCCTTGTCAAACGTGGCAGTGCCGGAGATAGTTGTAAGGTCGGGATCCCCGCCGCCGCCGGTATTTGATCCGGAACTGCTGCTATTATTTGGCCCGATGGCAAGTGATGCCTTCCCTGAAGTCATGAGGATGCCTCCCGGAAGTCCCAGTTGTAGGTTTGCTCCGCCCGCAGTGGCGAAAGTACCTATCTGCGTGGATGAGATCATCCCTAACGAGCCGTTGAATGTGGCATTGAAGATAGTGATGCCCTCTCCGATCAGGTAGTTCTGGATCAGCTGCTCGGGGGTCATATTCATGGCTGAACCCTCCACAACAGTGAGCTGGGCGTTTGCTTCCCTGGTGATGCCGGAAATCGCACCAATCACGATCCAGGTCAGCAGAATATAAAAATAGCAAAACGAATGCCCCTTCATGTACATCGTTTAAAACACAAATATACTAAAATTCAAACGGTTAACGCAACTCGAATGATCCCTGGCCGATTTCGCGGTCGTCGAAGAAAACGCCAACCATATAGCGCCCTTTCATGGCTGCCACATCGTTGTCACGTTTGATCCAGTCAACGCATACCCGCATCGCTTTACCGGCATAGTCGATATCTTCACGAACAGAATAGGGGATCTCCTGTCCGTTGAAAACAAATACATCATACTTGCTTTTGGTAACAACCACATTGTCGGGGCGGGTGATCCGCACGTAAAGGACCTTTGTGCCCTGCTCGATCAAAGAATTCTCACCGATTGTGAAACAGATTTTTAACTTGTCGGTGCGATTGGCTTTGTCGGTTTCGGTTGCATTGGTGCCACGCATTTTGTATGCTGTGGTGGTAATCCCATAAGCCTGGAGAACAGCCGCCTGATTCATCTTCTGGGTCAGCTCCTCTTTATCTTTGATCAGGTTCTGGTTCCTTCCCTGTTCCGTTCGCACGACTTGCCTGATCCGTTCATTCTCCTCTTTCAGTTCACGGTTCACCGTATAGAGGGAGTCCATCTGATGAACATACCCCTGGGCAACCTGTTGAAGCATAGCCATCTTTTTCCGAATCTTGTAATACTCATACTGGGTGTCGAGAAGTTTCCGGATCTCAACGGCATTGGCCTGGATAATACTGTCTTTTGCTGACAGGGAGTCGGAAAGGGTTCCGTAGATCTCTTTGATAGTATTGTGTTCTGACATCAGGGAATCCAACTCTTTCTGCAATTCCACCTTCTCTACCTCCCTGGCATCCACCAGGTTCATCAGTTGGGAACGCTGGAAAAAGAGCCAGAACAGCAATGCCAGGATAACAAGCGCGAGGATGGCTACGAAAATCTTCCATTTCCGGGAGCCAGAACTAGTTTCTTCCATGTCAATCGTCAATTATCAGAATAAATCTTAAAATTCAAAGATACAAATTCACCACTACTTCCATGATATCACCACGGCACCACAGCACCATTCTCAATGTGCCGAACCAATAACTTTGACATTATCTCCATGGTCATCGGCGGTCTTCTTTAACCACCATTCAGGATAGCCGGGCTGATCGGGCATAACAGGAACTCCCCATTCGTTCCGTTCAAACTCGCCGTTTTTCTCTTTCTTTACATTCCCATCGTGGTATTTTACCAACAGATATTGTCCCAGTTCGCGCCAGGTATCAACAGTATAATTTCCCATGGCAACCGAGTAGTCGGTAAGGTATTCACGGGCGGCCATCGGATTCTCATCATAGAGCGCCAGTGCCTCTTTGTCAACTCCCGGTGTGGCATTGATAAAGAAATTCTCCAGTCGTGTTTGTACCTTCTGGATATCCTTGATCATGTAGTTGTATTTGGTATAGGCCCAGTTGGAGACAAAGGTAAAGGTCCAGAATGCAGAAGTGGGTGAATAGGTCAGCATATCACCATTACCAACGGCATAAGGTTCAGGAACTTTCAACATTCCACAGTACATCGGGGCATAACAGTTGGTATAGGTGTCATCAACACTGAACCAGAAAATTCCACCGATAGGATCTGGGAGCCAGTTTCTGCTCTGGGCAACAAAGACAAATCCTGTTTGCTGTGTTGAAGTAGCGCGCTCGTGGCAGTATCCAACACTGTCGACCTCCCAGGTCATGGGCCTCCACCGGTAGGGCGACTGGAACGGACCGGCACCAAAATCGTTGTTCATGTCCATCGAGGTGTTTTCATAATGGTCGCGCATCAGGTCCATCACCTCTTTTACCGTCACTTTATGATCGGGTTTAACCCAGAGAGGCATCCGGTTTGTTGCGTAACCATTTGCACCGTGTTCAACCTCGCCGCGGGCATAATCTTCGTAAGGCGCCATATCGGGGTTTACCCTGTTAAACATGGCATAAACCCTGGCTTCGCAGAAACGGGCACCCCCAAAACCAACGGGAGCATAAGTGTCGGAAAAGCTGAAGTCGCTGTCGGAACCACTATACCACCCCTTACCACGGGCAAAGGTGATGACATCGGGAGCATTGTAGCAGGTTGTATTTGTATTATCCCAGCTATTTGTCTTCTGATAGGGGAAGGTGGTGATGCGTGCCTGGTTGGCATGACCGCAGATATATCCGTCGGGAACCAGAAGGGCAACCCACACGGCTCCTTTTTGCCCTTCACCTTTTCCAATGATCTCCATGATCCACACTTCGTTCTTGTCGGAGATGGAAAACGACTCTCCGGAGCTGGCATACCCATAGGTATCCATAAATTCGGCAATGATCCGGATTGCATCCCGCGCCGAAGTTGCGCGTTGTAATGTCACATAAATGAGGCTGCCATAATCCATAATGGCACCCGACTGTGAGGCGAGCTCTTCCCGGCCGCCGTATGTCGTCTCACCAATAGCTACCTGGTTTTCATTCATGTTGCCAACCACAGAAAATGTGTGCCTGATCTGTGGGATCTTTCCCATTGGTTTTCCTGTGTCCCATTCAACAATGTCAAGCATGGCTCCTTCGGGATAGTCTGCTGCTGGCCAGAAATAGAGGTCACCGTACAGCACATGCGAGTCGGCGGAATAGGTGATCATTGTGGAACCATCAGCTGAGGCTCCTTTGGTAATCAGGAAGTTTGTACAAGCAGTTGTACCGCTGTGGATGCCAACCAGTAAAATCATCACGAGGGATAATGCAATGAGAAAGTTCTTTTTCATAAATTTCGTTTTTAATTATTGCAAAGGTAAAAATCCTCGTTGAAACCACAAAGCTTCGTCTATGCTTTTGAAACGGTGGTCGATTTTCCTGTGCTGGTATGCTTATCTTAAGAAATCAATGTACCTTTGCAGGTCATGAAAAGGCAATGATGAAATCAACGACTTTACTGTGTATAATAGCCCTGCTTGCAATGGCTGCATCAGCTCAGTCCGATACGGTCAGCATCGAAAAAAAGAAGGGTAGAAATTTCAAGCTCGATGTTTATTCCGGATACTCGATAGGCTTCGGTAAATATATCTCCACCGAAAAGGATGATAAGCAATCGGGCTATGCATCCAATGGCTTTTTTGTGCAGGTTGAAGGATCATGGCTGGGAAAAAGCGGACTCGGATTGGGGGCAGGCTACTGCTATCAGAACAGCTGGATCCAGGAAAGTGCTACAGATGATACACTGGTAGGGCAATATACGGAGCTGGGCTCAAAACACTGGAATAACCACTACCTGCTGGCAGGTCCGGTCTTTATCAGGGGTTTTGGGAAGCTGTTGCTGACGTTCAAACTGCAGGCGGGCGCAGTGCTGGCCTTTTCACCCGTATTCAGGCTCTGGATGCCTTCTACCGATACACTCAATCCAAATACTATGACCCTGAGCGACGGTCCCGGCGCCGGGGTGGCGGTGCATGCAATGGCTGGAATTGGATACAGGGTAACAGATAATTTAACCGTCAATCTTGCGTTCTCCTACCTGGGAGGAAATCCGAACCGGACAAAATCCTACAGCCAGTTTATAAGGGATGACGATACCGGGTTGTATTATTATACCCATGGGGAGCTGGAACGGAAAAAAAAGATTTCAACGTTCAACATAGGACTGGGCGTTATATTTAAGTTGTAATATCATAATTTTTTCAATGGTTAAACGATTACTCTTCTTTCTCCTGATCTTGTTTTCTTTTGGAACTGCCAACGGCCAGGTCAGCATCAGAGATTCCTCCATCACCATTCCTATGATCTATGCAACCTACAGCTATCAGTTTCCTGGAGGGGACCTGGCTGGGCGGTTCGGATCCAATTCCAGTATCGGGGGTGGGTTTCTTGTCAAAACGAAATCAAACTGGTTGATCGGTGCTGAAGGGAATTTTCAGTTTGGAAGTTCTGTCAAGGACCAGGACAGCCTCCTTACAACCATCTCCACACCCGAAGGATACATCATTGATGCCAACGGAAAGATCGCAGATGTGATCCTGTATATGCGTGGATTCAGTTTTTTTGGTAGTATTGGCAAACTATTCCCCTGGGTAGGACCCAATCCTAACAGCGGATTTACCCTGATGGCCGGAGCCGGTTACCTGCAAAACAAGATGCGCATCCTCAATCCCGATAACACTGCTCCCCAGCTGCAGGGGGATTATAAGAAAGGATACGACAGGCAGAATGGGGGCATCGCCCTGACAGCCTCGGTTGGATATCTCTTCATGAGCTCCAGCCGCCTGTTGAACTTCAGTCTGGGGTTTGAATTTATCCAGGCCTGGACAAAAAACAGACGAGAAGTGGACTTCAATACAGGAAAACCCGATCCGTCACCACTCTCCAGTCAGTATTACGGGATCAAAGCCACCTGGAATATCCCGCTGTACCGTAGGAGCCCGAAGGAATTCTACCTCTATTAAAGTTAGAAGTTAGAAGGTAGAAGTTAGAACTGGAAGTTAGAAGTTAGAAGTTCGAAGTTTTAATCAAGCATTACAAGCGAGCAGCGAACAGCGAACAGCAAACAGCGAACAGCAACCTATGAGTGCGCTTTATACCTTCAGCATCCTTCTCTACGGCCTGGGAATCCGGATCGCGGCGCTGTTCAATCCAAAGGCCAGGAAGTGGGTTCAGGGACGGAAAGGGCTCTTCAGGAAGCTGGACGAAACCCTGAAACAGAACCCTGGCAGATGGAAAGGAAATGTTTGGTTTCACTGCGCTTCCTTGGGAGAGTTTGAACAGGGACATCCGGTAATTGAAGGCTTCCGCGAGCTATTCCCCGACTACAGGATTATCCTCACCTTCTATTCCCCCAGCGGTTACGAAGTGAGAAACTCCTATCAGGGAGTCGAAGGGGTCTTCTACATGCCACTCGATATCCCGCTGAATGCCCGAAGATGGATAAACAGGCTGAATCCAAAACTGGTCTTTATCGTCAAGTATGAGTATTGGTTCAACTTCCTGAAAGTACTAGACCAAAAGCGGATTCCTGTGTTTATCATCTCTGCGATTTTCCACGAAAACCAACCATTTTTTAAGAAATACGGCAGCTGGTTTAAAAAGCAGCTCAACCATGTTTCGTGGTTCTTCCTTCAGAGTGAAGATACAAAAAAACTGGCTGAAACATTGGGTATTAAAACCTTCACGATAAGTGGAGATACCCGGTTTGACAGGGTATGGAGCATCAGGCAACAGCACAAATCCTTCCCTCTGATCGAGGAGTTCGCACGGGGTGCACGCGTCGTATTAGGAGGAAGTACCTGGGAGCCGGATGAAGAGATGATTCTTGGTTTACTCAACCAGAATCATCCCAATTTAAAGTTTATTATCGCCCCGCATGAGGTACACCCGGCGAGGATCGAGGCACTTGAAGCCAGTTGGCAGTCAGCAGTCGGCAGTTGGCATCTTTGTCATTGCGAGGAGTGGAGCGACGCGGCAACGGCATCCGGCATCCGGCATCCGGTATCTGCAATCGTGCGCTTCTCTCAACTGACTCCCGAAACCGCAGCCTCAGCCCGGGTCATCATCATCGATTCCATCGGTATCCTTGCACATCTTTATCAGTATGCCTATGTTTCGGTGATTGGAGGTGGCTTTGGCGTAGGCATCCACAACACACTTGAAGCCGCTGCTTTTGGGAATCCTGTGGTGTTCGGTCCAAATTTCCAGAAATTTACTGAAGCCAGGGAGCTGATTCGTTTAGGAGGTGCTTTCTCCGTTCGAAATACTAACGAATTGTCAGTTTTGGTAACCGGCTGGTTAGAAAATGATGAAGAGTATCAAAGAATCTCCTCTATCTGCCAGAATTATGTCGAAAACAACCGCGGTGCTACACACCGGATCCTGCAGGGAATTCAAACCCTTGGCTTTATAGCATCTTCGCGAAAAAATTCCTGATGCCAATCCTCCGGCATCTCCACAAATAGTTCTATATTTGTTTTAAATAAAAATCAGGTATCAACAAATTTACATACAATGAAAAAAAGATCCTTTTTATCACTGGGAATGATGGCTGCTGCACTGGCTTTTATTCTTTCAGGATGTTCACCTGTCACCCTCACTTCATGGAAGAACCCGAAAGTCAACGAGCAGATCAGTAAGGTGGTGGTTTGGGGTATGTTCAAGAAATTGGAATACGAAAAACCTTTCGAAGATGCCATGGTCGCCTATCTTAACTCTAAAGGGATGAAGGCAATTACGGCACTTACGTTTTTGAATCCCACCGTAAAATATGAATATGCCGATCTGGAGAGGATGATAGACAGTGTTGGCGCTGATGGTATTCTGATCTTTTCTTACAAAAGCACTGATAAGGAGAAAGATTATGTGCCTGTTTCAACATCAATTTATCCCGATTACTATTACAACTACTACGGGTATTACAATTGGTACTTCCCATACTATGGCCCTGGCTATAATGTAGTTACATCGGGTGGTTACTGGACTACCACTACCATCGTACACCTTACCGCAAATCTTTACGGCAATTTCAAGGATGAACTGCTGTGGACCGCGCAGGTAAGTATTACCGATCCCGATTACATCGACACTGCTGCAACAGAGATTGCTAAAAGCGTTTTCAAGGATTGGTCGAAAAACGGTATCCTGAAATTTAAATAGATCCTGGATGCTGTTGCTTCGCTACGTCCTGCGTCTCACGTAGTTAAAATCCTGATCCCGCTGCTTCGGTTCAAATCCGGCATCATAGATTGCCTGTTGGATGCCATCGGCATCAAAGGTGTTGGAGGCTCCTGCCACGGAGACAACATTCTCTTCAATCATGATACTCCCGAAATCATTGGCTCCTGCATGGAGACACAGCTGAGCCGTCTCTTTACCTACGGTAAGCCATGATGCCTGGATATAGGGGATGTTTGGAAGCATGATGCGGCTGATGGCAATCATGCGGATATACTCTTCCGGTGTTACCTTATTGGTGATGCCGGATTTTTTTCGTAGTTGGGTGTTTTCATCCTGGAAAGGCCAGGGGACGAAATTCAGAAACCCTTTATGTCCTGAGGGCTTCTCCGATTGAACTGTTCGAAGTGCAATCAGGTGCTCCAGCCGCTCTTCAATGGTTTCGATGTGGCCGAACATCATGGTGGCCGAAGTGGTGAGGTTGAGCTCATGGGCTGCCCGCATCACATCCAGCCATTCTTTCGTGGAGCATTTTGCCGGGGAGAGCTCTTTTCGTACACGGTCAACAAGAATCTCGGCGCCGGCGCCTGGTAAACTGCTTAACCCCGCGTCAACAAGTTCCTGCAGCACCAACTTGCAGGGAAGTCCTTCCATGTTTGCCAGATGAACAATCTCGGGTGGACCGAGTGCATGAAGCCGCAGTGTGGGGTAATGACTCTTCAGGTCGCGGAAAAGCTGCTTGTAGAACTCCAATCCAAGTTTGGGATGCATGCCTCCCTGCAGAAGCAACTGGTTGCCTCCCAGATTTTGCATCTCATCGATCTTCCGGATGTAATCGTGCAAGGTTGTGATATAAGCATCTTCGCTTCGTGCCGTACGGTAGAAATTGCAGAACTTGCATCCCGAAAGGCAGATGTTGGTGATGTTTACATTCCTGTCGATGATCCAGGTCACCACATTATTGGGATGTTGCTGCTGCTTCAGCTTATTGCCGAGCGCCATCATGGTTTGGAGCTGTGCTTCAGAATATAACAGTCCTCCCTCCCTGGCATCCAGAAATTCCCCTGCAAGCGCCTTATCAATGATCTGATTCAGACTCAGCATTCGCCGCTGTTTTTTTTCTAACTTTGCAATCTTCAGCGCCCAAAATTAAGAAAAAAGATGCACCCTAGAATTATTGCCCAAACCGGGATTACTCATGGGGATAACCTTATCCTCCTGGCCGAATCTCCTAAAACACTGCCTGCCGGATTTTTTTCCGATCCTGAGATCAGATTCATTGGTGATCGGCACAAACAAAAGGTGGAGATGATCCCCTTTAACCGGCTTGACCACTGGGTTGTGGTTCAGTTTATTCCGGCAGAGAAAGACAGGAATCAACGCTGGGAGAAGTGCCGAACAGCTGGAGACAAGATCCAGTCTTTCCTGAATAGACATCAGGCAACCAGGGTAGCCCTTTTCGATGTGGACTCAAAGAATGACGAATCGATGGCCCTTCTGGAGGGAATGGCGATGGGTTGCTACCAGTTCCTTAAGTACAAGACCGACAAAGAGGATGCGAATACCCTTAAGGAGATCGGTATCTTCAGTGGAACGGTCACGAAAAAAAATGTTGCGGAACTTAATGCAGTGCTCAACGGTGTTGACTTTACACGCAACCTTGTCAATGAACCCAATTCTTATCTTACAGCAGCAATGTTTGCCAAAGAGATCGAATCCTCTGCTGTTAAAGCGGGGATCGCGGTTGAGGTATTGAGCAAGAAAAAGCTTGAGGCATTGCAGATGGGCGGACTTTTAGGTGTTAACAAAGGGAGTCATGAACCCCCTTTCTTTATCATCCTCGAATATAAGCCCGGAAAGCCAAAAAACCCGAAACCCATTGTACTTGTGGGGAAAGGGATTGTTTACGACACCGGCGGGATGGACCTGAAAACGGGCTCGCACATGGAGAACATGAAGACCGATATGGCCGGCGGTGCAGCGGTTGCCGGAGCTATGCTGGCCGTTGCAACGGCAAAGCTTCCGGTACATATTGTCGGACTGATTCCCGCCACTGATAACTGGCCGGGGCCACTGGCAATTGTTTCAGGTGATATCCTCAAAATGCATAACGGGATGACGGTGGAGGTGATCAACACCGATGCCGAAGGACGGTTGATCCTTGCCGATGCGCTCAGCTATGCCAAACGGTACGACCCTCTGCTGACCATCGACCTGGCAACTCTTACAGGATCAGCGGTTCGGGCAATTGGGAAACGGGCAATTGCAGGGATGCAGTCTGATGCCGGCCAAGCGTTTGAACAGTTAAGAGCCAGCGGATTTGACGTGTACGAACGGATTGTTGAGCTCCCATTATGGGACGACTACGGTGAAGAGCTCAAATCGAAGATTGCCGACCTGAAAAATCTTGGCGGTCCCGAAGCGGGAGCTATCATTGCCGGGAAATTCCTGCAGAAGTTCACCAGCTATCCATACATCCATCTCGATATTGCTGGCCCCTCCTTCTTCGACAAGCGCGACTCCTACCGCGGACAAGGTGCAAGCGGGGTTGGCGTTCGGCTTCTGGTCAAGTTTATCAAAGGAATTATTAATTAAGAATTAAGAATTAAGAATTAAGAATTAAGAATTACACATTACAAAATACTTTCACTATTTCACTATTTCACCATTTCACCATTTCACCATTTAAACCATGGACCAACCACTCGATAAAGAAAACCGAATCCGTATCGGCATCTCTCAAGGCGATATCAATGGAATCAGCTATGAGGTAATCATCCGAACCCTTCAGGATCAGCGCCTGTTTGAAAACTATACGATCATCCTTTATGGCTCGTCAAAAATAGCATCATACTATCGGAAGCTGATGGATGTCAACGAAGTGAGCTTCAACACCATCAAAAAGGCGGAACAGGCTCTCCCGCGCAGGCCGAACATTATCAACGTAATCGAAGAGGAGGTGCGTATCGAAATGGGAATTGCCACCCCCATTGGTGGAGAACTTGCCTACAAAGCACTGGAGATGGCAATGAACGACATCTTGCTTGGCGAAATCGACGTGTTAGTGACAGCGCCCATCAGCAAGAAGAATATCCAGTCGGAGAATTTTCAGTTTCCCGGACATACAGAGTACCTGGCTGCCCGTTGCAAGGTTGACGATTCACTGATGCTGATGGTGAACCGTGACTTCAGGATCGGAGTTGTTACCGGACACATTCCTCTGCACAAGGTTTCGGAGGCAATAACCACGGAACTCATCGTTAGGAAAATCAGGATTCTGAATGAATCCCTCAAACAGGATTTCGCCATCATCATGCCAAGGATAGCTGTTCTTGCCCTGAACCCTCATGCCGGCGACGATGGACTGATAGGAGATGAAGACCAGAAGATCATAAAACCTGCAATCGACGAAGCTTTTGCAAACGGGATCCTGGCCTTCGGACCTTACCCTGCCGATGGATTCCTGGGCACCTCCAACTTCAGGGAATTTGACGGAATCCTCGCCATGTATCACGATCAGGGGATGATACCATTCAAGTTGTTATCGTTCGACGAAGGGGTGAATTTTACGGCAGGACTTCCAATCGTGAGAACCTCTCCGGCCCATGGAACGGCATTTGATATTGCCGGCAAGAACGAAGCTAATCCCCAGGCTTTCAGGAATGCGCTGCTTCAGGGATGTGATATCTTTACAAACAGGTCAGACTACAAGGCATTGTTGAGCAATCCGCTAAAAACGCCAAAACAGGCAAAAGAGAGTCAAAACGAATGAGTCCATCCCGGTATACAACAGCATCTATTGCCGAGATCGTTGGCGGAGAGATTCAAGGCTCCGGAAACCGTGATCAGGAGATATGGGAGTTGCTGATTGACAGCCGCCGGCTGGCATACCCCAATGGCTCCATGTTCATTGCCCTGGTAAGTGACCGGAACGACGGACACCGTTATATCCCGGAACTTGTTGAACAGGGAGTGCGTTGCTTCCTGGTGTCAAACCACTGGGCACAGGGCACAGGGCACAGGGCACAGGGCACAGAGCACTGGGCACAGGGCACAGAGCACAGAGCACAGGGCACAGGATTGCAAATCTTCATAGTTGTTCCCGACACCCGGGTTGCGCTTCAGAAGCTGGCTGCGTTTCACAGAAGCCAATTTTGCTATCCGGTTATCGGCATTACGGGGAGCAATGGGAAGACTATCGTAAAAGAGTGGCTTTACCAGCTGCTTTCATCCGGGATGCATATTATCCGAAGTCCTAAAAGTTTCAATTCTCAGATCGGGGTGCCGCTATCTGTCTGGAATATGGATGACAGCCACGAAATGGCAATCATTGAAGCCGGAATCTCTGAACCCGGCGAGATGGACCGGCTTGAAAAGGTGATCAAACCGACTATCGGAATTTTTACTACCGTTGGGCCGGCTCACGATGCCAATTTCAGCAGCATGGAAGAGAAGGTGGATGAAAAACTGAAGCTTTTCTGCAATGCTGAAGTTCTCATCTACCGGTCCGTTTACTCCATCATCACCCGGCGGCTTGATGCCTCGGCTGATTACAAAAAGGTGAAAAGATTCACCTGGGGTTCCCGGGAAAACGATAACCTCCGGATCACAGGTATCCATAGGGAGGGTGAACGCACCCTTATCAAAGGCATCTGCGAAGGCATTGAGGGTGAAATTACAATCCCTTTTACCGATGAAGCCTCTATTGAGAATGCCATCACATGTTGGGCCGCACTTCGGGTGATAGAGATACCCCTAAATCCCCTGAAGGGGACTTACTCTGCTTCGCAGTTTTATCCTCCCGGAGGGAGGAGTAAGCCCCCTTCAGGGGGTTTGGGGGTAATCCCGGAGGGAACCCCTTCAGGGGGTTTGGGGGTCCATACCCGATTTTCCTCGCTGGCTCCCATCGCCATGCGCCTCGAGCTCAAAGATGCGATCAACAACTGTTCGCTGATAAACGACAGCTACAACGCCGATATCAACTCCCTCTCCATCGCCCTGGATTTTCTTGCCCAGCAAAAACAACACGCCAAGAGAACGGTCATCCTCTCCGACCTCTTCCAAACGGGCAGAAGTCCGGAAGAACTGTATACTGAAGTCGCCGGCATCATCAGCTCCAGAAAGATCAACCGGATCATCGGGATCGGGGAGGAGATATCAAGGTTTCAGGATAGGTTTTCCATGCATAAGGAGTTCTTCCCGACAACTGAAGATTTCCTGGCCAGATTTCTTCTCTCTTCATTCCACGATGAAACTGTTCTGCTGAAAGGGTCTCGTGTGTTTGGCTTTGAACGGATCAGCCAGGCATTGCAGCAGAAAGCGCATGAGACGGTATTGGAGATTAACCTGGATGCCCTGATTCATAACCTCAACTATTTTCGTGCTAAATTAAATCCGGAAGTTCAGACGATGGTGATGGTAAAAGCGTTTTCCTATGGAAGCGGCAGCTATGAAATCGCCAACCTCCTGCAGTTTCATCAGGTCGACTACCTGGCCGTTGCCTATGCCGATGAAGGGGTTGAACTGAGGAAAGCAGGAATCACCATGCCCATCATGGTGATGAGTCCCGAAGAGCAAAGCCTGGATGCACTCCTGGCCTGGAACCTCGAACCCGAAATCTATAGCTTCCGGATCCTGCAGATGCTGAAAGAGGCAATCGTCCGAAGCGACCTGGCATCATACCAGGAAGTGAGGGTCCACCTGAAACTCGATACCGGGATGCACCGGCTGGGTTTTTGTGATGCCGACCTGGAAAAACTAACCGGTATGCTTAAACGCAATCCCAGGCTCAAAGTCAGGTCGGTATTCTCTCACCTGGCTGCCAGCGAGGAGCTGATTCATGATGCCTTCACACAGGAGCAGTTCACCCGGTTCCTGAACATGAGCCAGGTAATTTTATCCAAACTCGACTACCCTGTGATGCTGCATATCCTGAATTCGGCAGGGATCAGCCGGTTTCATGAGATGCAACTCAACATGGTGAGGCTTGGCATTGGGTTATACGGGATCGGCTACAACCAGGAAGAGCAAAAAAAATTACGGAATGTCAGCCGCTTGCGCACCGTGATTACACAAATCAAGCAGGTGAAAAAAGGGGAGACTGTCGGATACAACCGAATGGGAGTAGCGGAAAAGGATACCGTGATCGCCGTGGTTCCCGTTGGCTATGCCGACGGACTCAACCGCCGCCTTGGAAACCGACACGGGATGATGGTTGTAAACGGAAAACCGGCCCCCATCATCGGTAATGTGTGTATGGACCTCTGCATGTTGGATATCACCTCCATCGTAGATGGGGGGATGAAGATAGAGGAGGGAAATGAAGTGGTCGTGTTCGGGGATGACAATCCGGTTACAAAACTTGCCGAAACCCTCCAAACGATACCCTATGAAATCATGACCAGCATCTCGCGGCGGGTGAAACGAATTTATTACCACGAGTAAACATCAGCGGTATGAACCAGAAACTATCCATCCTGATCCCGGCCTTTAATGAGGAGAAGACCATCACCCTGATCCTGGATAAAGTGTTGGCAGTGAAACTTCCCGGGAGTATTGAAAAAGAGATCATCATTGTGAACGACGCCTCCACAGATAACACGGTGAGGGTGGTGGAGGAATATATCACCATGCACCCCTCCCCCGGCCCCTTCACTGGAGGGGAGGGGCGTAAGTCCCCTTGCGAGCAAAGCGAAGCAAACGGGGATTTAGGGGTCATCCGCCTCTTCTCCCAAGCCGTGAACCTGGGCAAAGGGGCGGCGATCCACAAGGGGATCGAGCTGGCTACCGGCGATTTCATCGTGATCCAGGATGCCGACCTCGAATACGACCCTCAAGAATATAATGTCTTGCTTCAACCGATACTCGACGGGGTTGCCGATGTGGTTTACGGATCGAGGTTCATGGGAGGGAAACCCCATCGCATCCTTTTCTTTTGGCACTCGATTGGGAACAAAATTCTCACTTTTCTTTCCAACATGTTTACCAACCTCAACCTGTCCGACATGGAGACCTGCTACAAGCTTTTTCGGGCCGAATTTCTCAAGCAGATCCATTTCAAGGAGCGACGGTTTGGATTCGAACCTGAAGTCACCTCCAAAATTGCCCGTTTCCCGGGTATCCGCATTTACGAAGTTGGGATCTCCTACTATGGAAGAACCTACGAGGAGGGAAAAAAGATCCGGATGAAAGATGCCTTTCGGGCAGTGATTTGCCTGGTAAATTATAATCTGTTTGACCGGAAGTTCAAGAAATAAGAGAGCCTCTGAGACATAGAAAAGAATTGGCAAACAAGAATACCTGTAATAGTTGGAATGAACAACAACACGAACTACAAGCCTGATAAACTCTCACGTTACACAGTTTATTTTCTTGCCTTCATCATTGTTGTCAGTCGGCTCACCTTTCCCCGTTGGCTAACCTACGACGTGCTTTCCATCCTTTCGTGGGATGTTTTTGGGTATTACCTTTACCTTCCGGCAACCTTCATTCACCACGATCTTGGGATCTCCGACTTTTCGTGGCTTCAGCAGATCCTCGACACCTATCACCCGACCAATGGTTTCTACCAGGCTTACATGGGGCCCACCGGCAACTATGTGATGAAATACCCGATGGGGCTGGCGATTCTCTATGCACCGTTTTTCTTCATCGGACACCTCTTCGCCGGGTTACCTGGATCTCCGGCAGACGGATTTGCACTTCCCTACCAGGTTTCAGTGGCCATGGGATGTTTGCTCATTACCATTGCCGGCATCTGGTTTCTGAGAAAGATCCTGCTGACCTATTTTTCGGAGGGGGTCACTGCACTGACCATGGTGATGATTGTTTTGGGCACCAACTATTTCGAGCTCACTGCCTACGACGGAGCCCTGGTGCATAACGCACTGTTTACCATCTATACGCTCATTATCTGGTTCACCATCCGGTGGCATGAAAAACCCGCCTGGCGAACATCAGTTCTTTTAGGTCTGCTGATCGGACTGGCAGTCATCATCCGGCCCACGGAGATCATCGCCATTTTGATACCGCTCCTGTGGGGAGTGTGGGACATGGAGAGTTTGCGGAAGAAAGGGTCACTGGTCACTGGTCACTGGTCACTGGTCACTGGCATCATACTTACCCTCTTATTGGTTGGATCCCTCCAGCTGATCTACTGGAAAGTTTATGCAGGTACCTGGCTCTATTACAGTTACGAGCCCAACGAAAAGCTCCAATGGATCGCTCCCTGGCTTTGGCAGGTGCTCTTCTCCTTTAAAAAGGGATGGCTCATCTACACCCCGATGATGATTTTTGCGTTGATTGGTTTTTACAGGCTGGGAGCAAAATACAAGCCTCTTTTTCTTACTATGTTTCTATTTACCTTGATCAACATCCTGATTGTTGCCAGCTGGCCCACCTGGTGGTATGGAGGTAGTTTCGGCCAGCGTGCCATGATGCAATCTTATGCGATCATGGCATTTCCTCTGGCAGCCTTGGTTGAGTGGCTTCTGACCCGTAAAGTATGGATTAAGGCTTCGCTTTTTCTGGTCCTGTTCTTTTTTATTCTCCTCAACCTGTTCCAGACCTGGCAGTACATGAATTTTTTGATCCATCCAACACTGATGACGAGCGGCTATTACTGGCGGATGTTTGGAAAGACCAAAACCGACAATGTAGCGAAGGGTTTCCTGGAAGGATACAAAGAGGCTGGCTGGGAGGCGATGGGTCCCGAAGAGGATTACAAACGGAAAGTGCTTTTCATGACCGGTTTTGAAGCTGACGAACCATGGATCTCCGGAGTGCGTGAAGATTCGATCCTACACGTGGGAAGCACCTCCTGCCGGCTAGACCGCAACGATGTCTTCTTTACCATTCTGGACCGGAAGATTGAGGATGTCACAGCAACTCCGGAGAGCTGGTTACGAGTCACTTTCTGGCTTTATTCACCCTACATTTTCAAATACAATCCGGGTAATTTTGTAATCACGATGAATCACCAGGATACCAATTATAAATACCGGTTCCTGAACTTCGAAGAGGAGGGATGGATTCCCAGGAAATGGATCAAGGTGGTCTACACCTACCAGATTCCTTATCTTGAATACGCAACCGACAGGGTTCTTGCCTATCTTTGGAGGAACAGCCCGGCAACTCTTTATATCGATGATATAACCGTTGAACTCTTTGAACCGAAAGATGAAGAGTAAAAAATGTATTTTTGATTTATGAAATTTTCCGGAATCGAATCTAAAGCCTTTGCAGCAGGCTTCTTTCTGACAATCTTTGTCGTCTCCCTGTTTCTCTCGTTTCAGATGCACCGCAAGAGTGACATGTTTACCTGGAAGAGTGAACTCTGGGCCGATCGATCGGGCTATTACATCTACCTCCCCGCTTCAATACTATATGGGTTTGATGTCACAAAGGCCCCTGATAAGATTGACGAAAAGACCGGAAATGGCTTCTGGATAGATCGAACAAAAGGGAAGTTCCGTACAAAATATCCAGCCGGTGTGGCCATGATGCTGAGCCCCTTCTTTCTTGCTGCACATGGTATTTCTTTGGCCTTGAATCTCCCGGAAGATGGAGGATTCTCACCTCTTTATCACTGGATGATAGATGTGGCGGCTGTGATCTACATGATTCTTGGACTGATGTTATTAAAAAAGGTGCTGCAACGCTATTTCTCCCCCATTGTTCAGTATCTGACACTCTTCTTTGTCTATATCGGGACCAATCTCTTTTATTATACCGTCAATGACGGATCCATGTCCCACGTCTACTCTTTTTTCCTGTTCGCACTCTTCCTCTTTTCGTTGATCCGTTTTCTTAATTCCCGGAAGTACGGCTATTTCCTGTTGATGGTTGTTGCCGGTTCATTTGCTGTAGTAACCCGACCGACCAATATCCTGCTTTTCTCTCTTTTCTTCCTATGGGATCTCACCTCCTTTAGATCGTTTGTTGATCGTTTGAAGTGGTTTTTCAAACCTGCATACCTGATCACCTTCATTGGGGTTTTATTCCTGGTAGTGCTACCTCAACTGCTTTACTGGAAATACCTCCATGGATCCTATATTGCATATACCTATGGGGAGGAGGGATTTACAAACTGGAAGAACCCATACGTGCTTGAAATCTGGTTCTCTCCGCTCAATGGACTTTTCACCTACACCCCATTGGTTTTGCTGATGATTGCCGGAATGATACGTATGATTGTTAAACGTTTTCCAAACGGCTGGGTAACCCTAATTCTCTTTCTGATCATTAGTTATATCTGCGGAGCCTGGCAGATATGGTACTTCGGCTGCAGCTTCGGGCAGCGGTCGTTTGTGGAATATTTCGCCATCCTGGCGGTCCCACTTGGCTTTTTGATCAGCTGGGCGTTACAACATAAAGGATACCTTGCCAACGTGTTGACTTTTACCCTTCTGTTGCTCTTTTCATGGTTCAGCATCAGCCTCACCTATGCGTATGAAAAATGTTTCTTTGGCTCTGCCTGGGACTGGGATAGTTATCATCGGCAGCTTGACAAGGCTGGAATCCCCTTTCCGGGAACACCCTTGATTTCTTATAGGAATGATTTTGAAAATCAGGCACTGAATGGTGGAACTGCGGTTACACGCGAAGTTTCCAGAACAGGCATCTGGAGTGCTACTTTCAATGAATATCATGATTTTTGCTGCCGCGCCGAGAAGAGGGTGTGGGATTTTCCACCCGATCAAGTGCCGGTTACGATGATCGTTTCAGGTTGGATCAATTTCTCCGACTCCGTAACCGGGGGGATCAAACTTGTTTTTTCGGCCGAGAGAGAAGGTGTCTCACTGAAATGGGAGGGGGTCGACCTGAATACCTTGATTCATGACGCAGATACGTGGCAGCCGTTTGTTGTATCCTATGCAATCCCACCCGGCCTGCCCGGCGATACACGGTTGTTGTTTTATATATGGAATCCGGAAAAAACAGAGATATTTGTTGATGATCTGGATGTTCGATATGAGTAATTAACGATGAAGGTTTTTCAACGAATCATCCTTCTGTTGTCACTTGTCATCCTCCTGGCTCCCTTAATTCAGCAGAGCTCCGGCCTGATCTCTTCATCTCCCCTGAAAGGCTTCTTCCAGCTTCATGACTACCCATCCTTAACCGCCCAGTCATGGTTCTCAGGTGAATTCCAGCGAGATATTTCTATTGCCTGCAACGACCGGATCGGCTTCCGAAGTGATTTCGTCAGGATCTTTAACCAGGTTGATTTTTCACTGTTCAGCCTCCCTCATGCCGAAAAGATTATTGTGGGTAAGAGAGGATATCTCATGGCCCAACAATACCTCGATGCCACAATGGGACTTGATTATGTGGGGGAAGCACTCATCAAGGAGAAGGTTAAGATGTTTGTCAACATTCAGGATGAATTATGGAGGCAGAAACGGCAGCTTCTTGTGCTTGTATTTCCTCCCGACAAAGGAACATTTTATCCCGAATTTATCCCTGACCGATACCTTACCAATAATCAACCCGAAACAAATTACCTTGCCTACCGTGAAGAATTAAAGCTAAACGATGCCAACTTCATTGATTTCAACGACTACTTTTTGAAACTCAAAGATAGCTCGCAGTATGTTCTCTACCCCAAAACCGGCATCCACTGGAGTACCTACGGAGCCTTGCTGGCAGCCGATTCTCTCTCCCGCTTTCTGGAGTCAAAAATGGCCATTGAGCTTCCCCGAATGATCACCGACAGCATGGTGGTAACGGATGCGTTGAGGAGTCCGGATGGCGACATGGGAGAAACAATGAATCTTATCTGGGAAATCCCGCACCCCGGCATGGCCTATCCGGTCATTCACTTTGACACCACCCCGGAGAGGAAAAAGATAAATGCCCTGGTGATAGGAGACAGCTTCTACTGGAACTGGTACTATTCAGGATATATCAAAAACACCTTCAGGGATGAAGCATTCTGGTACTACAACAAAGAGGTTTATCCTGAGAACTTCTCAAATCCAACTACCGTGTGGGACATCGACCGTGAGAAGGTTTTCGCCAATGCCGATGTCATAATCATCCTGCTGGTCAACGCCGGGTATGGCAACATCGGATACGGCATCCTTGAAGAGCTTGCAACCTATTTGGGCATGGAAGACCCACGTGTTACTGAGATTACGGCGCGCATGAGAAACAGCGCCGAATGGATGGAGGCCCTTCGGGATAAGGCAAGCGAGAGAAACATCCCGTTGGAGGAGATGATGCGGATAGATGCGCGGTATATGTTAGACCAACAGTTAAAGGAACAGAATTAGCCCAAAGGGAGGATGAAGGAGATACATGTAAAATGGTTGTTGCTTCTGACAGTGATTCTTTTGCTGGCATTTCCTGCAATACAGCAGCGGTACCTGATAGTCGAAGAGATGAAACTAGACGGGGCGGTGATCACTTCACCGAAACCTTCTTTTTCATTGAATACTTTTTTGCAGGGAGAGTTTCAACCCAAGCTGACTCATTACCTGAATGAATGCTTTGGTTTCCGTTCTTTTGCAATCCGGTTGAACAACGATCTGCAATTCCGTTTGTTTTCTGTTATTCAGGCACAGGGAGTGGTGGCAGGGAAGAATGGTTACCTCTTCGAGAGGGGCTACATTGAGACTTATAACGGAGATGATTTTATCGGAATACCTTCAATTCGTAATAAGGTGGAAAAAATAAAGTTCATCCAGGATACCCTTGAAGCCCGTGGCATCTTCTTTCTGATCGTAATTGCTCCAAACAAAGCCCGCTATTATTCTGACTATATCCCTGAGAGATTAAATAAACCCCTCAGACCTTCCAACTATGAATTCTACAGCAGGTTTGCAAAAGAGGAAGGAATCCACTTCTTTGATGTTGGACCCTGGTTTGAAAAATTACGGGATACCTGCAGGTACCCATTGATAACAAAACTTGGCACGCACTGGAGCAGGTATGGAATGATCCTGTTTGTTGACAGCCTGTCAAGGCTTATTGAGCAACAGAACGGAAAGGATCTGCCCGATATGCATATAAATTCCGTCGAGTTGGTTCAATCAAGTCATGAACTGGATTATGACCTGGCTGAGGGAATGAATTTGCTGGCTCCTATACAACAACAACCCTCTGCACTCCCCATTTATGTTATTGATGAAGTCTCCAAATGGAAACCCCGGACGATGGCGATTGCCGACAGCTATTATTGGGTCATCTGGAATGATTATCTTGCAGAAAAATATTTTAGCCAACCTCTATTCTGGTACTATTTCAAGGAATTGCACCAAACCGGTAAGGGTGTCATCAAAACAAAAGAAGTTGACTTTAAAAGCAAACTGTTTCAACAGGAGGTGATCATTCTCATAGGTACAGAGTTTAATTTATTTAATTTTGGTTGGGGGTTTATCGATAAAGCCTATGCTGAGTTAAATGGCACCATATATGATGACGGAATCGATGAAAAACAGGTCAGAGAAGTTGAACAAACCATCCGAAATTCTTCCGAGTGGCTGGAGGCAGTGACCCTGAAAGCACAAAAGTTTGAAATCCCACTGGATTCAATGATCAGGATAGATGCAATATACATGGTAAAACGAAGACAAATCCTTAAATAATACGGATAACATATGATTTTCAGCACCAGCCTTTTCCTGTTGTATTTTCTGCCGGCATTTTTGATCATCTATTTTCTGCTGGCATTAATTCCAACATCGTGGCCAAAGAATACTTTTCTCCTTCTGGTCAGTATTTTATACTATGCCTGGGGAGCGCCACTTTTTGTATTTGTTGTCATCGGTTCGGTTTTAGCCGACTTCTTCCTGTTGAAAGAGGTGAGTCGCTGTGAGGGAAGTAAACGCAAGGCACTCTTCTGGATCAGCGTGATCCTGAACCTGGGAATGCTTTTGTATTTCAAATACATGAACTTCTTTGTAGATCAGTTCAACGACATCCTGAGTTGGGTTGGATCTCCGCCTGCCGAATGGACCAAAATAGCTCTCCCAATAGGTATCTCTTTCATCACTTTCCAGAAACTCTCCTATACATTTGATGTATACAAAGGCCGCCATGCTGTGGTGACCCGTCTTCAGGATTATGCATTGTACATCTTCATGTTCCCTCAGCTTCTTTCTGGTCCAATCGTTCGGGTTGGACAGATTTATGAACAGATCAGGGACCGAAGTCCGCAGGAGAACTCAAATGAACGGCTAATCGGCTTTTACCGTTTTGTCATCGGGTTGGCAAAGAAAGTACTGATCGCCGATGTGCTGGGTGTTACGGTCAATGAGATCTTTGCTCTCAACTCGCTGGAATTATCCTCCGGCCTAGCCTGGGTAGGAGCTATAGCCTATACCTTCCAGATCTATTTCGACTTCTCCGGTTATACCGATATGGCAATCGGTTTGGCAAAGATGGCAGGATTCCGTCTTCCCGAGAATTTCAACTTCCCTTACATCTCCACCAGCATTACCGAGTTCTGGAAACGGTGGCACATGACCCTCTCCTTCTGGTTACGCGACTATCTCTTCCTCCCGATTGCCTACTCCACTTCACGGAAATGGAAGAAGAACAGTTATTTCGGCATCAAAACAGATAAACTCCTATACAGCTATGCGGCGCTGATCACATTCGTGCTTTGCGGATTCTGGCATGGGGCGGCATGGACCTTCATCTTCTGGGGCGCCTACATGGCCTTCTTCCTCATCATCGACCGTCTCTTCCTGGTGAAGTGGATGAAAAAAACAGGAAGGATTCCTGCCATCATCCTTACTTTTTTCTTCCTGGTGGTCGGCTGGGTGATCTTCCGCTCCGAAAGTCTTGATTTTGCTTATTTCTACGTACGCCGGATGTTCCTCTTCGTGGATATGCCAAACGAGATCTGGCTGAATTCGAAGTTTTGGACAATTCTGATCATTGCCATCCTGTTCTCTTTCTGGGGAGGATGGAAACGGATCGAACAATGGAGTGAAAAACTGTTTACGGCACCAAAAAGTCTTACGGTTATCCTGATGACCGTAGGGGCGATCCTCCTGTTTGTATTAAGTGAAGCGACCATTACCTCATCCGGGTTCAGCCCATTTATCTATTTCAGGTTCTGATTCACTTTAATCTTTTTTTGATTCTGCGCTACTTCTACCATGTAAGCAGCATCCCGGTTTATCATGTCGTCGACAGAGATGCCCCATACAGCGGCTTTTTTCGTCACGGCAGCAAGCCATTTTGGGTTCTGAAGGATTGATGCGGCGTAGAATTTCAGCAGATCGTTGTATCGTTTGTTTGCTTCAAGATCAGTTGCATCCTCAATACCCAGCCACGAAATAGCTTTATCGGGGAAATGCATGCAGCCACCGAGGTTAACTTCTGCAAGAATAAAAATAAGCACCTGATGCCTGAGGATCTCCTTCCCGATCAACCTGACAGAATCTCTGGAAAGATCCTTGTATTTACTGATCGGGTACATCCGTTCACCGTAAAACCAAAAATCGTTGCCGGAAAACGCAGAACCCCACGGATAGATACCGTAAATTCCCCAGAAAAAACTATCTCCGATCGTCAAAATCCGGTATGGGTAACGCGATGAATCAGGATCCTCCCGGAAAACCGGATAGGGAATTGCCTCTCCCGATTGAACGGAAATGAGATTCATTAATTCATACAGATCATAATCAGACCCTTTCAGGGATTCAGTATAGTCAACCCGCAATGGTTTTATCGGTTGATAGGATTTGCCAAGTGCATGAAGGATGAAGCTCAGGAGGGTATCGGGAACCAGGGTCTGGCAGGCAATCGTTGTCCAGTGAATACCGTATTTGGGAAACAGGGGATATTCTGTCGAATCTTTTATCCGGATAAAATACTCGTTGAGGTCCAGAAACGAAATCTCGGGATGTTGCTGAAACTGTTTGACGAACATATCATAATTGGAAATTCCCCGGTTCTTAATAGCTTGATCCGGAAGGAATTCGGGGTATACCCTCGACTTATTGGGCACAAAAACGACGATGAAGTTTTTTCCCGCTGAAGTCAAAAAATCATTGATCCGTTTCAATTTGTTTACCTGGTCAGCAATCGCTTGTTCTCCGATATAATCACGGCCTGTATATGCGTTTACAAAATTTGGGGTATACAAATACCCCTCTTTCCCAACTACCACATCAGGGATCGGGGAGATACGGAAGAGTGTGTATGCCAATTGGTTATTCAACCTTACCAGGGAGGCATGGAACCCGGTATGGTAGTCAACACATGGGGTGAAGGCGGGTTGAAAACTTCCTGAGAACCAATTCTCAACGCTAAATTTCTCATATTCAGGAGGTGTGATGCCGACGAGTTTCGATTCGGGAATCTTGAATACAAGTTGGGCAGGGGAGGCGAGAAGCAAAATCATAACGAGACCAAGCAGAGAGGAAGGAATGATTTTGGCGATTCTTTTCATGGTGCAAAAGTAGCCAAACGAAGGAAAAATAGTAGCTTTGTTTAAAAATCCCGGATGAAAAGATCCATCTCTAACGTGGTCTTCATTCTTTTGCTTCTCATGCTTACGCTGTCTGCTTGGCAGAAAGAGGTGAACCTGTTGGAGGAGAGCGAACTGCATGGATTTTTCAAACCTGCAGAACCTGCTCCCAGCCTCACGTCTTTTGCCTGGCCCCGCTGGTTCTCGGGAGAGTTTCAACAACAGATCACTGCCAACCTCGAAAACCACATCGGATTCCGGAAAACATTGTTCAGAGTTCAGAACGAAGTTGACTACCGACTGTTTCGCATCATCCATGCCCAGGGTTTCGTGCAGGGGAAAAAGGGGTATATCTTTGAAGAGGATTATATTCATGAGTACCTGGGACGATACTTTGTAGGACCGGTAATCCTTGATGACAAATTGCAGAAACTTGACAAGGTAAGCCGTGTCCTGGGTGAGGCTGGTATTCAGTTTGTTCTTGTTTTTGAGCCCGGGAAGGCCAGTTTTTACCCCGAGCATATTCCCTCCCGCTACCAGCCCCATCTGCGAACAGAATCAAATTATACTTACATCCTGCGCCGGTCGGCGGATCTGGGTATACCAACAATGAATCTCAATAGCTATTTCCTTCAAATGAAGGATACTACCCGGTACCCGCTTTTTCCGAAGTATGGCATGCACTGGAGTATCTATGGATCAGTGGTGGCAATGGATACACTCTTTCGTTATGTTGAAGCGGCTACCGCAACAGACCTTCCTGCCATAACCATTTCGGATGTCGAGGTCTCTTACTCGATGAGGTGGACCGACAAGGACATCGGGGAGCTGCTTAACCTGATCCTCCCGCTACAGGGAGAGAAATTGGCATATCCCCGGCTGGACTTTGACACAACTGCACCCAGAAAGCTCTCTGTTTTGGTGATTGCCGACAGCTATTATATCAATATCATCCACAACTGCTCAGGCCAGCTCTTTAAGAACCATGAATACTGGTATTACAATTCTAAACTCTATCCGGATATAATGGACGATCGAAACCCTGTGTATGTTGACAAAACAAACCTGAAAGAAAAATTGCTCTCATTCGACATGGTTCTACTGATGGTATCTGAGATCAATATGCATTGCGGTTTCTGGAATTTTGCCGATGAGGCTTACCTCGCTTTTCACCCCGATGCTCCTGACCCTCCCTGGTATCCTTATCAGAACAGTATTCTCACAAACAGGGAATGGTTTAACTACATGGTTTCGAAGGCTCGGACCAACAATATTTCTACGGGAGATGCCATCATCCGTGATGCAAAATTCATTTATAACAGCAAAAATCATTAAACTTGCAATATAATTACTGACCGGATGAAGACTCGATTTTTTTTGACTGTACTCTCCTTTGCCGGGATGGCATTTTACACCTCCCTAATGGGCCAGGATGGACCTGCTTCCATGGGACTTGAACCTGAAGCCATCAGTCTACAGGACCAGTTTATGCTTTCGCGAGTCCCCCTGCTGGAATTACCCGATGCCTATAAAGGCCCGGATGCTCCCCTGGTTCCTGTGTCGGTTGATAACTCAAATCAGCCTTTCTTTCGGTCCATTACCACACAATCGGGCTATGAATGCGGTCAGTCGGCCGGTGTTGCGTTCAACTTTACTTACGAGATCGACCGTTTGCGGGGCCTCGCCGCGAATAATGCCAACAATCAGTACCCTACACACTTTGTTTGGGACTTTCTGAACAACGGATACAATTACCAGGGAGCCAGTTTTTTCGACTCATGGGAGATTGTTCGGACTTGTGGTACCATGAATGTGACCGATTATGGTGGATCGTTGAATGCGGGAGGTGAAAAACGTTGGATATCAGGATATAACGCGTACTATAATGGCATGAAGAACCGGCTGAATTCAGTGAAAGCGATCCGCTGCGATAATCCGGCCGGACTGCAAACACTTAAATACTGGCTGTGGGATCATCTGGAAGGCTCTTCTGTTGGAGGTGTAGCAAACTTTTATGCCAAATATTACAGCTCTGTTACCACGGTATTTCCGGCAGGGACACCAGAAGCCGGCAAATACGTTCAAACTGCCTGGAGTCCAAGCCCTTCCCATGCCTGGACGGTTTGCGGATACAATGATTCGGTAAGGTTCGACTACAACAATGACGGACAGTACACCAACAATATCGATATCACCGGCGACGGGATCGTCGACATGCACGACTGGGAGATCGGAGGATTGAAATTTGCCAATGGTTATGCCGGCCTTGGATGGTGTAACCTGGGGTTCTGCTATATGATGTACAAAACCCTCGCCGATGACATTGGTTATGGCGGCATCTGGGAACATACGGTGTATGTGATTGATGCCAAGGAGAATTGTGACCCGCAGCTGACCATGAAGGTTACCCTGAAGCACACCTCCCGCAATAAACTGAAGGTGACTGTTGGTATGACAACCAATCTCGCCTCCTCGATACCTGATCATATATACGAATTTCCCATTTTTAACAATCAGGGGGGGGATTATTACATGCAGGGAGGAACTTCTGAAGCAGATAAAACCATTGAATTTGGGCTTGACCTTACGCCCACCCTGAGTGATCTTGACCCAGGAGAGATGGCCAAATATTTCCTGCAGGTTCAGGAAACCGATCCCGGAAACAGTTTTACAGGAGAGATTGTCCAGATGGCGCTGATCGACTATACCGGAAGCAATCCACAAACCATCTCCTGTACCTCCACTCCTGTATCTCTTCTCAACAACAGTATCACACGGGTATCCGTCAATCACAACACAACATTCGGCAAGCCCTCAATTACCACCGCGTCTCTGCCAACCGCCCAGCTCTACCAGCCATACTCGTTCCAGTTAATGGCCTCTGGAGGTAGCCCTCCCTACCTCTGGGATGTGAAACTTGAATACCCCGAGAGCCTTATGAATGCTACTTTTCCGGCGGTTACAACCCAGCAGCTGACTCCTACCAACAACAACACAGGATATGCCATCCAAACACTTGGCTTCCCATTTCCTTTCTATCAACGGATTGTCAATACCCTTTATATTTACGCCGACGGGTATATCCTTTTTGATGACCAGCCTTACACCTATCCATACCTGATCGATCCCAACATGCTGTTTCATCAAACAGCCATTATCAGTCCCTTTATGACAGATCTCAGGTTGTACTACAACCTTGGCGATGGGATCTGGTATGAGGGAGATGCCAACTCTGCTACCATTCGCTGGAAGGCATCGATCAACAATATGTCGGGGTCAACGAATCTCAATTTTGCCGTGAAGTTCTATCCCAATGGGCTGATCGAATATTATTATGGCGACATGGTTTACCCGGTAAATACCAATTGGACAGGAGGAATGTCGGGTGGCGATAACAAGAATTACCAATATTCTCAACTAAATAATACAGGTACGATTCCCACAGGCACCAAGAATATATTTGCTGCCTGTGGTTATCCCGTTGAAATGGACATCTCTGAGAATGGTGTATTCAGCGGCACGCCTCAATATGCCTATTCCAACCAGCAGATCAAGTTCAGGGTGACCGACAATGATGGGATTTCCAATACAAAGGTCCTTTCATTCACAACCAATGGGTTACTGATTGATTACTCCGTCAACTCTGGTGGCGACAGTTTGGTGGAATATGGCGATACTGCCTGGATCTCCTTCAGTTTAACCAACCTTGGCACTCAGCCCATAACTGGCGTTACCACCTGGATCACTGAGTCGGACCCCTATATCACACTCATGGACAGCACACAAAATGTTGGAACGGTTGGAGGTGGTCAAACAGTGAACCTCCTCAATGCTTTCAGCTTCAGAGTCTCTACCACTGTTCCCGATCAGTATCCGTTTCTTCTTACATTTCATGAGATCTCCAACCAGCAAACAATTGAAAAAACCATCAACCTGCTTGCCCTGGCACCCGAGATCATGATCGGTTCTGTTAGCTTGAATGACGGAGACAACGGCCGTCTGGATCCGGGCGAAACCTCCGAAATGCTGGTTAATTTTGAGAACCATGGCGGCGCCAAGGTTCGTAACCTGCACACGCTGCTATCTTCCGGTGATCCCCTGATTACTGTTAACCAGGGGTCGGGGAACATCCTGCTGCTGAAACCCGATTCAACCTGTCAACTTCCCTTCACGGTTACAGCTTCTGATCAGGCTCCGTTTGAACACCTCTACCTGTTGGATGCCATGCTCTCAGCCAACAATGGGTATTCTGGCACCGACAGTGTCTGGCTGTTATCGGGGGAGCTTGTTGAAGATTTTGAAACAGGCACCTTTTCAAAATATCCCTGGTCCTTTGGTGGTTTTGCTGATTGGAGCATGGATCAGTTCGAACCTCGCGAAGGAACCTTTTGTGTTAAGTCGGGATGGATCTTCGAGGATATGGAGTCTGAGATCGTGATCACCCTGAATATCCTTGCCAACGGCGAGATCAGCTTCTGGAAAAGGGTATCCTGTGAAAATGATCCGAATGGCACCGATTTCGACTATTTCTCCTTTTATATTGACAATCAGGAGATGGGGCGGTGGGATGGAGACAATCCCTGGAATCAGGTAAGCTATCCGGTCTCCAAAGGGTTTCATACCTTTAAATGGATCTACCACAAGGACAATACGGTCTCAGCATACTATGACAGGACCTGGCTCGATTTCATTACCTTCCCGCCATTTGAAGGGGCTCTGCCTGAGATCGCTGTCAGCCCTCCCACATTAAGTAAAACACTTGACCCGGGAGAGACGGGAACGGAAGAGATTGTAATTACGAATACCGGAGGAGGTGTTCTCAACTATTGTATCCAGGTGTTCGATACGGCCTATGTGAAGTCAGACAAAACCGATAACCTGGCAGGCTCGTCACTCGTTTGTTCAGAGACCAGTTTTGTCCCCGGACAAGCCTTCAGCTGGACGCTGACCCTGAGCAATGCCAGTCCTGATAACGAGTTTATCAAAGACCTGCGGATAGATTTTCCTGCTGACGTCACCGTGAACAGTGCCACCAACTTCTCTGGAGGCTCCCTGGGCGACCTGGTATTTGACGGCACCACCGGTGCAGGAGTTTCCATAAACTGGCATGGAGAGAGCGGCGGTCTTGGAGTCATTAAACCCGGCGAAAGTGCCGTAGCGATAGTGACAGGCTCTATCGGCGAAGAGAGTACATTCGATGTCTTCATGGTTTATGTGATGGAAGGGGACCACAACGGAACATTGGGTCATACCGTCTCCGGGGAGATCCGGGTGTCCAATGAAGGAATTTCGAACGACTGGCTCAGCCTTTCTGGCAATACCGGAGATCTGTTGTCAGGGGAAGATGATTTCATTACCGTTTTCTTCAACACAGATAATATCTCTTCCGGCGGACATTACTGTAACCTCCTGGTGCGCGATCTATACAACAATATCACAGTTGTACCTGTCCACCTGCACGTCAACTGGCCCGTGGGGATTGCCCCGGATCAGGAGGGGAACTCCTCCCTTACCTGCTATCCGAATCCATTCGATCAGAAAACGACAATCAGGTACACCCTGGATCAAAATTCCCCTGTGCGGCTGGAGGTCTTTGACCTCCATGGAGAGCATGTACGAACCCTGGCTAACATACAGCAGGCGCAGGGCATCCACCAAACCACCTGGGACGGCTGCAATGAAAAAGGGTCCCAAATGGTTCGCGGTATCTATACGCTTCGGCTGACAACGGCTACCGGAACAGAAACAATTAAACTTATCCTGATCAGATAACATCTCACTATGAAGAAAAGAAAGAGATTGTTCATCATTCTCGGGACCATGCTTATTCTGCTGGCCGTTATGACATTTGGTGTGATCAAATTCATGCCCTGGCATAAGCTTATGAAGGTGCCAACTGCCAATGAGGTTTCATTTGTTGAACAAGACCCGATGCTGACCATTGCACCCAATGCATTGAGCTTTGACTTTGAGGTAGACTCCACACAGGATGTGCCAAATGGAATCTACAAAGGGATCGCCCACTCGGGTAAATATTCGGCCAAAGCATTCGGAAAAAGCAGCTACTCAATCAGTATTGTTCGTGATGCCGGAGAGATCGGAATTGAGAACCTCAATGGCGTGGCGTTGAGCGCATGGGTATATGTTTTTCCCACTGATAACGACGTTAATGGTTCGCTTGTATTTGCTGCAAACAACTCTGTGGGAGTTAACATCTGCTGGAAAGGGGTGCATTTCAACGGACCGCTGATCCCAAAAGAGAAATGGACCAAAGTAAGTGCCTATTTTGACCTTTCTGATGTGAAACTTCGCGAGGATGACAAGATCCAGCTCTACTTCTGGAACAACAGCAGCACCGACATCCTGGTCGACGATTTGTATTATGTATTTGGCGCTCCGCGCGACCGGCTGGGTGATTCTGCCCGGGTTGACATGACCAGGGTTGAGGGATATACCCCGCTGTTTAACTATCCGCCTTTCGTTCCCGTCTGGATGCAGAAACAGAATATCGGGAATGGGGATGGAGACTGTCTTATCCGGATGGATCAGATTTCCAGAGGTAAGATTGCACCTGACGACCAGGTATTGGCCGGAAATTTCATCACGCCGAAAGGCTCCCTTCAGTCAATGCTTTCCGTCAATCCCGAAGGCGTTCCCACCCTGTATCACTATTGTCAGGCAACAAAGATGTTTGAAGAGATCAGTCTGGATTGTCCGGCCGATCTCTACCCGATCCTCCGTGGATTTATCATTTTAAAGGGCAACTTCCTCCCCCATTCGGGAGATCAACTGTTTGTTGCCAGCTCACAGGGGATAGCCCTTCTCGGATTTGAGTCGGCTTCACCACCCTGCAGCCAAGGCACTGCGGCAGCAACCGTAAACGTGTTGTGGAGGTCGACAGAACCTTCGCTGGCCGGGATCATGCTCAAGGATGACCGGCAGCTGACTTCGGGCGACCTCACCGGAAACGGCACAGATGAACTACTCCTTTTTGACGGGGAAGGCTCGTGGAAGATCCTGCAATTTTCACCTTCCGGCACCACATCCGGGGAGTGGAAACTCCTGGCATCCGGCGAAGAGTATAAGATACGCGAGTGGAACGGAGCCCTGGTCAAGTTCAAAGCTATTGCGGCACCCTATCTTTCGGCCTATAAGAATGACCTGGTACTGACTTGTTTCAGGGATCTCAAAACAGGAAAGGATTCCTATACCATCCTTCGTTACCTGACCGGAGACAGCAAGTTCGTGAAGGTATTCAACGACAGCCATGGGAGTCTTGGCATGACCATTGGAATTGATACCCTTAAACTGACAGATCAGATCATCCCCGGCACATTTCATCCCGGGAAACCCCTTACATTCATGCGGTACAATCGGGAATGGCGGTATGACCTGAAAAATATTCGTTTCAATGATTCTACGTTCCAGATCCTGAACACCATAGATTTTACCGGATATGAGGGAGATCAAAATCCTAAGTATTACGAGATACTGAAGCTCCATGCCGGCAATTGGCTCCAACCTGATATCACATCGCTTCTGGTAATCGGCAGAAACTGCAAAGACCCGCATTACGCAGGTGGCCCATGCGGTGAGTATGAGGAGATACCGGATCTCCCAGGTACGCTTCAACTCTATTCCTTTACACCAAAAACACCATGATGATGCGTCCCCTTTTCTCCAAACTCTTAACCTGTTCCATCATCATCATTACCATTGTGATGGCGGCCTGTTCAACCCAACCTGAGGGTCAGGAAACCATCGCAGGAGAGTTTGCCATCCGTGATTTCAACCCGATGGCTAACTGGAAAATTGACACAACAGGCAAGGAGAAAGCAGATGCTGATGGGAACAGGCTTTTGTACCTCGATTACGTGGCCCCGAGGGGGTCGGGATTCCTGATTCCATCACCGGGGCAAACAGTAGATGGCTTGTTTGACATGGAGTTCTTCATCAAAAATACGGGACTGAAAGCCTCGAAGTTTGCTTACAAAATCTATTACCAGAACGAATCCTACAAATTCCCCGAGAGAGATCCTTCCGATTCCTCACTGACACATCCTTTCGCCTGGGAAAATTTCTACGGTAGCTGGGAAAATGTACAGAAAAAGTTCGTCGTAACCGCGGAAATTCCGGCCGACGGCGAGCTCCACAAGGTAACCGAAAGGTTCAGGATTGTCGGGAATCCCAGGAACGAGCAACGGTATTACAGCGACGGGAACAACGATCGGTGGAAACGGAATCCACGGACTGGTGAATACAGCTTCCTGCTGGTTGTTACCTCTCCCGATGTTATCGACAGCAACGGAATTCCACCTTTTATTCAGGATATCAGCCTCATGACAGACAGCGTCTTTGTCAATCCCTATTTCTACTTTCTCTATGGCGACGGGTCTACGCTCCCAAATACACTCATAAACATCTACCCCTATACCCTGAAAGTGGTGGCCAAACCCGATCCGGGAAGCGGAATTTATATCAACCCATGGTACTATCCGGTGGATAAATATGGAAAATATTTTACTTCGGATTGCGGCAACAGCGACGAGATCTATCAAAAAGCAGCATTCGAACAATTTATCCACTACATCGATCCCACAACGAAATACGCCAACATCCCTGTCATCGCCGATGTGCTGAATGATAACTACTCCCTGCGGGATTACAACTGGAATAAACAGTTCTATCGCAAAGAGGAACTGGTTGCCGTTACGGCAAGCACGACTCAACGGCCTTGTGAAACGGTGATCTCCGATCCGGTAAAACATATGATCACGATCAAAAATCCGGCCACTGAATTTGGTAAATGGGAGAAACAAAATGTGGGTGTGATCACCCGCCACGGCCTCACCTATGGCAAGTGGACGGTGAAAGCGAAACTGACCGAGCTGATCAATAAAAACGGACTGTGGAACGGCCTCACCAATGCCATATGGCTGATCACCCAGGATCAATCACCATGGAACTACCGTAGGGATTGCAGCAATTCTGGCTATTTTGCCCACTATTACGGAGGGGATGCAGACGAACGTGTGAAAAATATCGGGTATTCAGAGATTGATTTTGAGATCCTGAAAACAGTGGAATACTGCCCTAATTACATCTTACCGCCTGCCTACAACCAAGGCCTTATTGACCAGTACAATGCGAACAACTGGAATGTCCCCATGCCAGGAGAGGTTCAGGAAATGAATGACAAGATCCTTGTGGCCTGTACCAACTGGGACATGGCCTGCAACGATCCGGTCAACTACCATGGCGGATGTAACCCCATCGTATTTAATGATCAGGTCTTCTGGCAGCACAAGTGGGGAGAGACATACCGCGCTATCACCTCCAAGATGCCGGAACTGGATGACGAACTGTTCGGAAGCGACTATTACTACTTCCAGATCGACTGGCAGCCCGAGCGGATTATCTGGCGCATAGGTCCGGAGAAAGACCAGCTGCGGATCGTAGGATATGTGGATAATACCATAACCTCCATTCCCAACAACCAGATGCTGCTGATCATCACCCAGGAATTTCACAATACCCGCTGGTGGGTGGGGTCAATGTACGACCAGGCCAATGTTCCGTTCCCCAAGAATGACATCACTGGTGAAATTTACGAAGTGACCATCGAATAGAATGAAAGAGAAGATTTTCGACATTGCCTACCGGTACCTCATCCTGAATTTTGCCTTTGTACCCGTTATTGTTGCATTACGTATCGTGGAATACCTCTTCCTTCGCCATGATGCCATTTTGCAGGTTAACCCTTATGTTATTGAAGCAACAGGACTCTTGTTTGATTTTCGGGCTTTCCTTGTGTTTGCACTCCTGCTGTTCATCCCTTTTCTTCTGGTGTCACTCCTGAACCGGAAGAGTGGTACCATTTTTTATGCAGCGCTCCTCTCCCTCCTTACACTTCTTCAATATTCACTGATCCGTTATTTCTCAGTCAACCTCATCCCCCTCAGCGACATCCTTTATGCCTACTCACTCGACGAGATCATCATGATAGCGAGGAGTTCAGATGGCTTCAATTTCATGAGTTTGCTGCCAGGTATTCTGTTACTGGCTCTGGTGATCTTTCTTCAGTATGCCGCAGTAAGAGGCAGGAAACCGGGAACCCCCTGGGTGTTGTTCGCAGTAGTCTATTTTGCCGCACTTTTTCTTGCGCTGTTTAAACCGATGGGCACTATTGACGGGCCCCCTGAGATGGCCAGTCAACACAAGATAAATAAAAGTGAATACTTTCTCAGAAAAACGATTTCCTATATTCTCAGGGAAAAGGATGTCAAACCATATGAGCAGATTACAGCTGAGATCAAACGGTACCAGGAAAATCATCCGGAGTTTAATTTCACCAGCAAGGAATACCCGCTGACACATAAAAATACAGTCCCGGATGTTCTGGGCCCCTGTTTCAATTTGACGGAGGAGCCGCCAAACCTGGTTTTCATCATTGTTGAATCACTGTCGCAGGCCTGTATAGGCAACGGTTCCTATTTCGGGAATTTTACACCTTATCTCGACTCGTTAAAGAATCAAAGCCTCTACTGGGATAACTTCCTGTCGATCTCCGAACGCACGTTTCACGTTTTCGCTTCATTATTTGCCTCACTCCCCTACGGAGGGGGTGAGTTACAGAAGGATCTTAGCCAGATTCCGTTTCATTACTCCCTGATTCGCTACCTCAGGCAAAATGGATATTTTACTTGCTTCTACTATGGCGGTGAGGCCTCGTTCACAAATTACGATCAGTTTTTGAAGAAGCAGGGGATTGATCTGATCCTGGAAGATTTTGGCCCAGCTTATGAAGAGAAGAAAAAGCTGTACCCTGATTTTTTCTGGGGGTACCACGATGAATATACATTTGCCCGTTCATTGGAGGTAATCGACTCGCTGAATAAAG
>Ga0351878_1022_pt3 | contig 49860 bp, 43 predicted proteins | sample BONcelFGM3001D14_FD_206781 | JGI IMG/M metagenome (GOLD analysis project Ga0351878, IMG submission 206781) | Enriched cells from coal bed in the Powder River Basin, Montana, United States - BONCAT cells FGM rep3 HSBNCT.FGM.300.1.D14 ...
AAAAAACGTCGGCACGGCTTTTTCAGGCCGATATCACAGATTTGCCTTTCGAGCATGAATATGACGCCGTGGGCATGTTCGATGTGCTCGAGCATATCGAAGATGACGCGGCTGCGCTGGATAATGTGCACCGCGCGCTCCGCCCGGGGGGGCTGCTGTTCCTCACAGTGCCCGCGGGCGCGTCGCTGTTCAGCGACTACGACCGGCTTCTGTGTCACCGCAGGAGATACGATCCTGGGGCGCTTCTCGGGCTGGTGCGCGCGCAGGGATTCGAGGTGCTCAAAGCCACCCGCTTTTTCTTTTTCCTGTACCCGCTTTTCTGGCTCAACCGCCGGCTGCGAAAGCAGGACGCCGGGCAGGTTGCCGATCCGCAAAAAGCCCTAGAAAAAGAACTGGCAGTCATCCCCGTGCTGAATGATGTTTTCAAGGGCGTCATGTTTCTGGAGTCCCTGTTGGTGGCCCGGTTGAATTTCCCCATGGGAAGCAGCATCGCCCTGGTGGCGCGAAAAAAGAACGGTGCAGAGGAGAAAAACCATGGGTGAGACACGACATGGTATCTGCCCGGTCTGCGCGCCGCACTGCGGATTGATCGTCGAGCTGGAAGATGGTAAACATCTGCGATCAAGGGCGGCAAAGAGAACCCGCCAAGAGAACCCGACACCCATTATTGCTACTTATTAAAAGACAAATGAAGGCGAATCAGAAATTGATATGGAGCATGTCGGTTAGTATGAGAAAAAGAAAACAGGTGTTCGCATGAAAATCGATATTTTCCGCAAGGGAGCGGGATAATGGCGAAAGATTCGGGACTTTCTGCGCTGAAATCAATCTTGTCGAACCCGTGGTTTTACAGATTCTTTCAGTATTCCACGGGCTACTCATCGGCGCGCAAAGTATTTGCCAGGGAGTATTTGAGAGCCAAGCCCGGCGATGCTCTCCTGGATATCGGTTGCGGCCCCGGCGATATTATCGAGCATTTGCCTGAAGTCGAGTATTTTGGTTTTGACGTGAACGAGAAATACATACAAGCAGCCCGAAAGCGATTCGGCAACCGGGCCGAATTCCACTGCGGCGGTATCTCTGATTTTTCAGCGGATGATTTACCGCGGGTCAACATAGCGATATCGCTGGGGGTTTTTCATCATTTGAATGATGCGGAAATCGCGCAAAATCTCCAACTGGTGAAATCTGTTCTCAAGCCGGGCGGACGTTTTATCATTTTTGATCCCTGCTATGTCGTGGGTCAATCCAGGGTGGCAAAATTCATAATTTCACAGGATCGCGGCAAATATTTAAAAACTGATGATGAGTATCGAAATATTGCCGCGCAGTTTTCCGAAAATGCCAAAGTTTCCATTCGCCATGATCTCTACAGGTTTCCCTATACAGTTATCATCATAGAATGTACAAATTGAATGGTTTTTATCGTTTTACTTCTGTTTGCCCTTTTTCTGTTCAGCCCAACAATGTATTACTCCGCTTCCTATTTCAAAAGACTAAAATCAGATTTACATGTTCTTTTGATTATTATAATTTCTCGAATTTAACACAACTCCCTGAAATAGCAGCATGTGGACCCGGACCAAGCGCTGAACTCTCGCATGCGCAAGGGCACGTCGTGGGAGAATGTGGCCTTGGGCCTGGCCATAGACGACAGTGCGCGCCGCATCGTGGACATCCGGAAAAAACACACGTCCGCAACGCCATGGCACTGTACGCGGGCTATCCGCTTCTGGCCCTGGCGCGCCGCACACGTCACAGCTCCGGAGCGCCGACGGTTGAACAAGCTGCGGAGCAACTCCAGCAGGAACTGAAAATCTATCCCGGGGTGAACGGATTATTCCGCGCAGTCATGGCGTGTGAAGCGCAGTTGTTGCGATTTACCAACTTTCCCGCAGGGGGAAGCATCGCCGTGGTGGCGCGCAAAATATAAACGCGCCGATTAGCACCTTTTTATAAAACCATATATTTTTTTGAACAGAATCGTGTGGTGTGGAAAATTCAATCCTGGCGCGAGGCTTCGAGAAGCTGCGCGCGCTGGTACGCTTCGAGGATATCGGCGCGGGTGATGAGGCCCACCACGCGCGAGCTGTCCACGGGGTCCACAACCGGAAGATGGCCCAGGTCCCGCGAACCGAATCTTTTCAGAACTTCATAGAGCGTTTCATCGGGATTGGCCGTGATTACGTGGCTCGACGCAATGGTGCTTACAAGCTCGTGGCCGCGCCCCGATGATATGGCCTGGCGCACATCGGAGCCGCAGATAATGCCGCACAGCTTGCCCTGCTTGTCCAACACCGGGAATCCGTGATGATCCGACGTTTCCATGAGTGTGCGCACGCTGTCCACAGTGTCCTTGTTGCTCACGAACTGGACCGTGCGCAGCATAACTTCGGCCACGTGTATGGTTTCGAGTATGTTGACATTGTAGCCGCCCTTGTACACGATGCCCTTGCGTGTGAGTTTTATGGAATAGATACTTTCCTTCAACAGCCACTGAACGATGAGTACGCTGATGGTGCAGGAAAGCATGAGCGGCAGAATGATGCGGTAATCGCCGGTCATTTCAAAGAGGATAAGGATAGAGGTGATGGGCGCATGGGCAGACCCTGCGAACATGGCGGCCATGCCTACGAGGGCGTAAGCGCCCGGGGACGCGGCCACGCCCGGGAACCAGAGATTGGCCAGCACGCCGAAGGCCCCGCCCAGCATGGCGCCCATGAACAGGGCGGGCGCGAAGATGCCGCCGCTGCCTCCGGATCCGAGCGTAAAGCAGGTCGTGGCCATTTTGGCCAGGAACAGGACGAGCAGCAGGGACAGGGGCAGGTTCACCCGCAGGGCGTCCTCGATGCCCGTGGCGCCCGTGCCCAGCGCGCTGTGGTAGTAATAGCCGATGATGCCCACGCCGATGCCGCCGACGGCGGGCTTGACCAGCGGGTGCGCTTTCCAGTTGTCAAACAGGTCCTCGGACGCGTACAGCAGCTTGATGAACAGGATTGCGGCCAGGGCCGCCACAACGCCCAGGCCCGCGTACAGGGCCATCTCCCACGGGCTGACCATGCTGTACTCGGGCACCAGGAACGACGGGTGATCGCCCACCATGGACTGCATGAATGCCGCGGCCACCACCGAAGAAATCACGATGGGACCCACGTACTGCGAAGACACGTCTCCGATAATAACCTCAATGGCGAAGAACACGCCGGCGATAGGCGCGTTGAAAATGGCGCTGATGCCGCCTCCCGCACCGCACGCCAGCAGATTGATCACCCGCTTGTCGCTCATCCGGAATATCTGGCCCAGGGTGGAGCCCAGGCCCGCGCCGATCTGCACAATCGGCCCTTCGCTGCCTGCCGAGCCTCCCGTGCCAATGGTGAACGCGGATCCGATAGCTTTGGCAAAGGCCACGCGCGGGCGCATATGCCCGCCCTTGGTGGCCACCGCGGCCATGACTTCGGGCACGCCATGCCCTTTGGCTTCACGTGCAAAAAAATAAATGACCGGAGCCACGAGCAGGCCGCCCACGGCTGGCAACACAAACCACACATAATGGCCCCACGCTCCCGCGGCATCAGGGATCACCGTAAAAGAAAACCATGTCATGACGTTGATCAGGTGGCGAAACACAAACGCGCCAACGCCGGCAATCAAACCCACAATTATTGACAGGGCATAGGTAATCGTATTTTCAGAAAACCGCGAATGCAGGCCGTTGATTGCCCGCGTTGCCAGTTTCGATGTTCGTGTCGGCGTCATGCAAACCAAACCAAAATCCCTGCCTCGGCAGGCTGGGAAAGGAGTAAAAGCGTTTTAATCTTAACACCCCTGTCGCAAATTGCAACCTTATATGCGCTTGCCACATGACAACACACAATTGCATAATGATAAAAGGTATTATTTCATATTATACTTTGAGTCTTGCGCAGAAGATTCGCCAATCCATGGCGCCGCACGCAGACGCGGCGAGGTTCAATGAAGAAATTCGTTTCCAGCAAACCCGGCGCAGTGGCCCTGCTGCTGCTGCTCATGCTCATCTGGGCGTTCAGTTATATCATCATCAGGATCACGGTGAGCCAGGGCATTATTCCGCCCATGAGCCTGGCGTTCCTTCGTTTCGTTGTGGCTGCGGCCGTGCTCTATTTGCTGCCTATCAAAGGTGAGGCTCCCACGCGCCGGGACCGGCCCACCGTGGCCCTCATGGGCGTGTTCGGCATGGCCCTGTACTTTGCATTCGAGAACAACGGCCTGATGTTCACCACCGCCACCAACGCGTCCATCCTCGTGGCCCTGATTCCCGCCATGACCACACTGGGCGCGGCATTGCTGTTGGGCGAAAAATTCACGGCCGCCAACATTGCGGGCCTGATCGTGGCCTTCGCGGCCAGCGTGTTTATCATCTGGAACGGGTCCGTAAATTTCAACCTCAACCCCCTGGGGGATTTGCTCATCCTTCTGTCTGTGGTGTCGTGGACCGTGTACACGCTCATCGGGCGCAATGTCATGGCCCGGTGCTCGGCCGCGCTTGTGGCGCGCCAGGCCCTGCTCACCGCAGCCCTGTGCCTGGCGCCGTTCTTCATTTATGAACTGCTGGCCGGAAAACTCGGGGGCGTCACAGTGACGGCGGGCCTGGGCGTGGTATATCTGGGCGTGCTGTGCACGGCGCTCGCCTACACCATCTGGGGCCACTGCGTGCGCATCCTGGGCCCGGTGTATGCATCCAACCTGTTATACCTGCAAAGCGTGATCACCGTGGCCTGCGCCTGGATAACAATCCGGGAACCTGTGAACGCTTTTTTGCTCGTATGCATGGCCGCCCTGATCCTGGGTGTGTTTCTCAGCAACGCCCCGCTCAAGCCACGGCCCCGCATGAACCACCCCCGGCTCAAGTAATGCCTTTGCCCGGGCATATGCCTGTTCGGTCTTTTATATGTTATGATTAGCAAAATATTGTGCGGGAGACCAGAGACGTGGACGGAGAAAAAAAGGTAAAAGGCACAGCTTACAGCACCCTGGACGGCATTCACCGGGACATGCGCGCGGCCCTGGAAACCTCGGCCCTGCCCCACGACCTGGTGCGCCTGGGCCGCAGCGCGCGCGACAACCCCATCTACGCCGCGTGCCTTGGCGACGGCGACTTCGCCAAACCCGAACTGCTTTACTTGAGCGGCGCGCACGCCATGGAATTCGTGGGGCCCGCCATGTGCCTGGGCCTGCTGCAGCATGCGGCCGCGCAAGCGCCCGATTCCCCCATCGCAAAAGCCCTGGAACGAATCAACATCTGGTTCCTGCCCGTGCTCAACCCCGACGGATACCTGCGCATCCAGCGCCGCCTCGCGTCCGGCCCCCTGGGCCTGGCCTATGGCCGCACCAACGCCAACGGCGTGGACCTCAACCGCAACTTCCCCACCGGTTTTTTCGAAAACCGCGATTCCCTGTTCGCCGGGAGTTCCTTTAAGCTGTCCCCCTATTACCGGGGCAAAGAGCCTTGCAGCGAACCCGAGTCGCGCGTGTTCCGCGACTTCGTGCTCAACCGCAATTTCCGCGTGGCCATGGACTTCCACAGCTTCGGCAATTTCATCGGCTACCCCTACGGGTACTCGGACAAGCCCTGCCGCGACCAGGACACGTTCGTGGAAATCGCCGGGCAAATGGTCCAGCGCCAGCAGGGGCGCAAATACCGCATCATGCCCATGCACAAGCTGTATAAAGTGAGCGGCGACACCTGCGACTGGCTCTACGACGAATGCCGCATCCTGGCGTTCACCATGGAAATCGCGGGCCTGGGCTTCAGCCTCAAGGACCCGCAGTGCGCGCTCAACCCCTTCCACTGGGCCAACCCACAGGACCCGGACCGGCACGTGCAGAACAATCTCCAGGCCTGCCTGCACCTCATCGACGCCACCCTGGAACGCTATGGTCATGAGGCCGACGATATGGATGCAGACTGACCGGAGTCTCTCAAAGCCGCCGTTGATTCCCAGCGTGCCGGAAACCCTTTGGGGCAGTTGAAATCACACCTATATTGAATTTCACTGATGATTTTCCGCAATCATTCAACAGGCCCTTGCCCGACACGCATGCTGCCGGGCAATGATCCGCAAAAAAATTCAGGCGGGTTGCTTGAGTCGTTGAAGACGCCCTGAACACCACACCCGAATATCAGTTGCTGTTCCCCATTACCCTGCGCCCTGCGGCCGGGGCCATATCCAGAGTGGTCGAAACCTCGCCCACTGTGGTGGCGGGCGCTGTTTTGGGCAGGCCGTGCATGTCCACGCTCTCAAGGCCCCAGTTCACAAAGTCCTGGTTCAGCTTGCGGTACATCCACTGCGCGGACACGCGCAGGGGGCCGCGCGCATCCTCTGGAATCTGTATCTCAATGCGGTCCTTGACGGTTTCATAGGGCATGATGCTGCGCAGGATGATTTTCTTCTGAATGTCCCACACGCGATTCTGAATCAGCAGGTGGTTCTGGCTGTCCAGCATATAGCCGCCGAGCCGGTGCTGCTCGGGATAATCCGCTGGCAGATCGTAATTCTTGTCCAGGACGCCGAGTTCATACACGGTGTTGCCGGAAGCATCTGTGACCGTGACCTGGAGCCAGGCCTGCACCAGGTCCAGGGGTGCGGACGGGAACTGGTGATCAATACCCGTGTTCGTGGTGATGACGTTAAAAACGAACGGCTCGCCGGGCCGGGGCGAGTCTTCGGGCTCGATGTTCATAAACAGCCATACCGCGCGCGCGGAGCGCTCGCCGCCCTGTTTGCGCAGGGTCCAGAATTTGGCGTCCGGGGCCGAGGAATCGATGTCCCCGCGCACCCAGGCCTGCACCATGTCCACCACGTCGTGCAGGCCCAGAGTGTAGGGCACCGCGGTGTTTGTGCCGGGGAAGTAATGGTTCATTTTATTGCCTTCGAACCCGAGCAGGCGGCGCGGCTGCATGTGGCAGCGGATGCATGTGTTGCGCTGCAGGCCCGCGAATTTTGGGGTCTTGATCTGCAGCTCATGGCACACCTGGCAGTACTCGTCCTGAAAATACAGGGGCCGGGTGAACACGCGTCCGTGGCCCGTGGGGTTCATCTTCACCAGCAGTTCGTCCCACTTGCTGATGCGCGGGTTGCCGTCCGGGTTGTAAAACATTTTGAGGTGCGCCACATGCGGCTCCACCGTGAGATACGTGATGCGCTTGTCGCTGGCATGCTTGCGCACGCTGCCGATCTGGTGGCAGTACACGCACGAAAACCCGTTGTGGGTTTTGTAATACTCAAAATCCAGGTTGCCCGAAAGCATCATATACGGGTAATGGCACCCGGAACACAATTGAAGGTTTTCCTCGCCGATTTCATCTTGCAGCATGGCGAGATTTTTTTGAAAATAAGGGGTGCGCACGGACAGGTTGTGGTTGCTGATTAAAAAATCTTCCATCTCCTGCTGGTGGCACCCGGGATTTTCGGCGCAGCTTTCGCTCATCTGCACCATGTCCGCAACGTCCTGGGCAAACGGCTCGGGAAACTGGTCTTCGGGCGCGCGCTTTTCAATGGGAATGGTGGACATGGATGCGCGGTACACGGGGCCGGGATTCTGGTCTTCGAGGGAAACAAGCGTAAACAGCCCCGCTGCGAACAGTACGGTCACCACGAACGCGGCCCGCGCGCCGGCCAGATAGCGCCCGGCGCCGCCCTGCCCCAGGCGCGCAAACAGGGGCGCAACCAGGCTGAACAGGAACACGGCCACGGCCGCGTACCCGGCCCACTCATGGAACCAAAACAGGTGCTTGCTGCGCGCCACGTTCTGCATGGGCAAAAGCGCCATGCCCGTAAACAGGTTGAGCAGCAGCAGAAAATACACGAGCTGCCAGCCCACAGCCGTCACTTTTAAATATCCGGCCAGGCGGCCCCCAAGCATACGCCGGGTGGTGAACCAGAACCCCAGGGCCGTGAGCACGCACGCCAGGGCCAGAAACGGCCGCGGCCAGTATGCGCACAGCACGGACAGGGCCACGGCGCCGGCCATGAGCCCCTTTGCGCCCGCGCCCCGCTGCACCGGCGCATCGCCCGCGCGCTCCTGCGCATGTTTCAGATAAAACACAAGCAGCCACAGCGTGGCAACAAGCCCGAATGCCGGGTGAAAAATAATGTTTCCCCGGTACAGCGCATTCCACGACTGGGAAAACCGCACGTACAGCCCGGATACGAACAGGAGCGCAACGAGGATACTGGCAAGTGTGTTCAGCATAAATGTTTAAAGCGTCTTCGACGACTCGAGAAACCTTTTTAAAAGGATTCCGCGAGAAACCTCCCAAGACTTTCACGGGCAATTTCCCGGCAAAATGCATGCCGCTCAATGGCCTCGCTGAATAATTGCGAAATCATCTCCATAACCGATTGAAACATTATCCATATAACTGTTATCAATAATTATAGCAGAATCCACGGCCCGGGAACACGCGCGGCCATGCCATCCGGCTCGGCCCGCGGGGGCTGAAACTTTTTCCAGGGGTATGATCGTTATAGAAAGAGGATATAATGATTTTGAAGCACATCACGGCCCCCGCGGGCCGCTCCGGAGGAATCAGCAATGGTTGCAGACAATAACGGTGGCGAAGAAATCATGAAATCAGCGCTCGAAATCGCTCTGGAAAAAACCAGCCACATCGAAGCCAAAGAAGATCCGCGCCAGCTCAATGAAGATGAAAAACAGCATGTCCGCGATATCAACAAAGATTACGACGCCAAAACCGCGGAACTGGAAATCGAGTTTTCTCAACGCATCCGCGAACTGGCTTCGCAGCACGGCGAGCAGGTTCTCAAGGAACACCTGCCCCAATTCGATCACGAATTGCGCACCGCACGCGATTCCATTAACGCGGAACGCCAGGAAAAGCTCAAGGCTTACTACGAATCCATCGGCAAAGCCTGAACCCGCCTGTGCTCAGGCTTCGGGCTTCACTATCCTGATAATCGTATTCAGTTTTGTTGTTCGGAAGAGATTGCGCACGTTGGCGCATGCATTGAGCACTTCGATGTCGCCCCCTCGGGACCGCGCCACCATGAGCGCCGCGGCAATGGCGCCCAGCCCGCTGCTGGATACGAATTCACACCGGGCCATGTCCAGCCGCAGGTTGCACTCGCCCTGGTTGATCTGGTTCAGCACCTCGGCTGAAAACGCCTGGGAGTTCTCATGATCGATGTTGCCATCCACGATCACATGCATCCACCCGTCAATTTTCTGCATGCCGATCTTCATGGTTTTCACGTCCCCGGCGCAAATGCGCCTGTTTCCATTATTCCCATGAAACAGGGCATGTCAAACGCAGAGTGACTGATATCACGCGCGGCCGGGGCGCACACAGAATTTGCACACTGCGGGAAATCCCGCGATGCAGCGTGTAAAATATGGAGATATTCCGGGAGGCGTTTAACGCACCGCGCTGCATGCGAACACATATGTTTCACGTCAAAGCCGACAACATCGCAAAACGATACGCGGGCCGCACCGTGATCCGCAGCCTGAGCATGGAAGCGCAGGCCGGCGAAATCATCTGCCTCACAGGGCCCAACGGCAGCGGCAAAACCACGCTGCTCAAAATGCTGTGCGGCCTGCTGCGCCCCACCAAAGGCGCGGTTGTGATCACGCAGCGCGGCGCGTCTGCGCCAGCCGCGGCCGTGCGCCGCTCCCTGGGCATCCAGACCCCGCATGTGCGCCTGTACGAGGAACTCACGGCGCGCGAAAACATTGACTTCCTGCTGCGCGTGCGCGGCCTGGCCCCGGACCCGGGCAAAGCGCCGGCGGCTCTTGAAAAACTCGAGATCGCCGCGGCCGCGGACCGGCCCTTCGGGGACCTGTCCTCGGGCATGAAACAGCGCGTGCTCCTGGCCGCGTCCCTGGCCCACGACCCGCCAGCCCTGTTTCTTGACGAGCCCACGTCTTTCCTGGACCAGCCAGGCCGCGACTGCGTTACCGCCGCAATCCAGGATCTGAAAAAAAGCAAACTCGTGATTGTTGCCACAAATGACCCGCGCGAGCGGGACTGGGGGGACCGCATCATTGAGCTGGGCCTCTGAAACAGCCGCGGTATTCGGCAAAGAGATGCGCGAGGAATCGCGCAACCGGTACGCCGCCTACACCATGCTGCTGTTCTGCATGATCGTGCTGGCCGTGGTGAGTTTCGCCACGCATGGCGCAGCCGCGGGCCCGCAGGTGAACGCTGCCCTGCTGTGGATCACCCTTTTCTTCTCGGCCATGACCGGCCTGAGCCGCAGCTTTATTAAAGAAGAGGAACGCGGCACCATGGAGCTGCTGCGCTGCGCCGCAGCCGCGGGCCCACTGTACGCGGGCAAGGCCCTGTTCAATCTCCTGCTCCAGGCCCTGGCCGCGCTGGCGCTCACGCCCCTGTTCTGCATTTTGCTGAATGTCAACCCAGGCAACCCCGCCCTGCTCGCCGCGGTAATCGCCGCGGCGTCGCTGCCCATCGCCGCCATGAGCACGCTCGTGTCCGCGCTCGTAAGCCAGTCCCGCGCGCGCGGCATGCTGTTCCCGGTGCTGGCTTTCCCCGTGCTCGTGGTTCCCTTCTCGGTTGCCGTGCGCGCCACGGCCGCGGCCCTTGGCGGGGACTCGTTCGCAAGCCAGACCATGCCCCTGGTGTTCCTTCTGGCTTTTTCCGTGGTTGCATTCACCGTGTCCCTGTTCCTGTTTGAATTCGTGTTTGAAGATTAATGCCGGAGGTAACATCCGCAATGTCCAAATCTCCCAAAGGAGACCCAGCCCTGTGGGACCGAACCAAGACCCTGGTCAAAGCCGGGGGCCTGGAAAATATGATTGAAATTCTCATAAATGAAACCGGGTGGACTGAGAAGCAGGCCCGCAAATACGCGGGCCTGGCCCTCAAACACTGCGCCGTGGAGTTTCACGCGTCCAAGTCGTCTGCGGACCGCATTCAGGGCTTCATCTGGATTGCTGTGGCCCTGGCTCTGTTCGCCGTGATCCAGATCGCTATCCGCTACCTCAACGAGAAAATGTTCCTCGCACCGCCGATCATCATGTCCTACGGCGTGTACCTTCTGCTGCGCAGCATGAAAACCGCGGGCGCCGTGAACAAGGCCCGGCACAGGCTGCCCCCGCCCCCGCACGAACAACCCTGATGCGGCGCCGTTTCACCGCTCTTCAAGGTAGATGATACTCGTGTGCGGAATCCGGTATTTGAGCTTAAGCTTGTTGTATTCCGCAACTACGAATCCGTCGTTATCCATATCAATGCGGTCCCCGTCTTCTTCCCTTAGCCGCGGCAGCTCCTTGCCTTCAATCAAAGTGAAAATAAACTCGCTCACAGGGGCGCCTCCTTTGTGTTGATAAGGTTTGCGCCCATTATATCACGCAATGGCCCGGCCTTGAATTCTGCGGCGCCCGGCGATACAATCAGGCATTCATATTTCGCCCCGCATTGCGCCGGCGCACAAGGAGGCACACCATGGAATTCATCACCCTGGACATACGGGAAAAAGAGCGCGTTGCCCTGCTCACCATGAATTACAAAAAAGAAAACCGCTTCAACCCCGCCATGCTCGCCGAGCTGAACCAGGCTCTGGACGAGGTGGAAAACAACGACAAAGCCGGCGCGCTCGTGGCCACGGGCGGAGACCCCAAATTCTTCTCCAACGGGCTCGATCTCGAACACATCATGATGAACATGGGCGACCCCGCCAAAGTCGCCGCATACCTGGGCCTGGTCAACGACCTGTTCAAGCGCGTGACCCTGTTCCCCAAACCCACGGTCGCGACCCTCAACGGCCACACATTCGCCGCAGGCTTTTTCCTGGCCGCGCACATGGATTTCCGCTTCATGCGCGAGGACCGAGGCTGGGCCTGCCTGCCCGAAGTGGACATCAACATCCCGCTCCTGCCCGGCATGATCGCCATCTGCCAGGCCGTGATGCCCCCGGCCTCTTTCCACCAGTTCTACTACACCGGCGGCCGCTTTACCGGCGCGCAATGCAAGGAAATGGGTTTCGCCCAGGAAGTGTTTTCCGAAGAAGACCTGTTGCCTAAAAGCATAGAATTCGCAGCCATGCTCGCCAAAAAGAAAACCCGCACCTACGCGGAAATGAAACGCCGCATCCGCGAGCCCATCGCTCGCATTCTGGAAGAAAAAGACGCTGTCATGTTCGCAGACACGCTCAAATTCTCCATGCCGGGACAGTAAGCGCGCGGCCCTGCGATTCATATATCCCGATTTCGTCCATTGGATTAAGGGGCGCTTTTACGCCGTTCTTGTGCTGCCGGACGTCCGCATCGCTCAGTGCACAGGCAACGCCTGTCATTCCGAGTCCCGCACAGCGCAACCGAACAAAACCGGCGCATCCGTATTCACTCTTTTGTGGAATCCCCGCTGCAATACGGGCACCCGCCCGGGGGCGGTTCTGTGGCCAGGGCCGGCTCGCTGGCGGGTATTGCCTGGGCCCCGCCGCTGGGCGGCGGCATGCGGATTCCCAGGTCTTCAAGCGTGACTTGCTTATGATACGCGAATGAAGACATGACGCGCCGCAGCCGCCGGCTGCCGCACCCGGCGCACGTGCGCGCTGCGATGCGCCCGCCTCCGGCGGTCTCTGCAACCTGCGTGATCGCTCCGCACTCCAGGCACTCATACTCGCAAACCGGCATAGGCTTCCCCTGATATCCATTATAGGTTCAACCATTGATTGCCCGCAATACAACGCCTTGCGCCCATTACCCGCCAACCCGGTTTTCGGGTTATAATTAAATAATGAGAGTTAGCGAGGTGGCGCCATGAAAATCACAGCGGCCGTTGTGCAGATGACATCCACAACGGACAAAAAGAGAAACATGGACGCGGCTGTGGAACTTGTGGACCGCGCCGCGGGCATGGGCGCGGAAATCGTGGCCCTGCCCGAAAACTGGCTCTATATGCGCGGGCCGAACGACCCCATGATCAAGGGCGTGGACATGGAAGGCCCCGAACTGTCGGCCCTGCGAGACCTGGCCCGTTCGCGAAGCATCTACCTGCTGGCCGGTACCGTGCCCGAAAGAATTGAAGACAGTAAGAAAGTATACAACACAAGCATTCTGTTCGGGCCCAACGGCGGCGTCCTGGCCAAGTACCGGAAAATCCACCTGTTCGATATTAATCTCACCGGCGGCGAAACCCACAAGGAAAGCAATTTTGTCAAACCCGGAAACAAGGCCGTGGTAGCCAAGACCAAATTTATGAAAGTGGGTCTGTCGGTGTGTTATGATTTGCGCTTTCCAGAGTTGTACCGCCGCATGGCTCTGAATGGAGCGCGCCTGTTTTTTATTCCCGCGGCATTCACCGAGCGCACGGGCCGCGACCATTGGGATATTTTACTGCGCGCGCGCGCCGTGGAGAATCTGTGCTTTGTGCTGGCCCCGGCCCAGCATGGCAGCAACACATCCAGCCGCACCACATATGGCCGCAGCGCCATCATCGACCCCTGGGGCACGGTTATCGCCCGCGCGCCGGACATGGAAACCGTGAGCCTGGCAGAACTGGACCTGGATTTCCAGGACCGTGTGCGCTCGGATCTGCCCTGCCTGGAGCATGCGCACAAGTGGCTTAATGGTCAAAAATAAGCACAATAAAGGCATTTTTTTGCACAGTACGCAACGCATTTCACGATTCGCCGAAAATGACCGATTGAAAAACCCTGCATTTAAAGGGTTTTTCTAATTTGCTGAGTTCAAGGACAATGGCATTCATTTTGATCTGTAATTTAATTAGTAATATTGTGTTACGTGTGTATCAGGCTGTTGCTGGCTTAAAAACATGTGTACAAAACTGAGGGCTATAAATTTTTACAAATTGTGGTATAATGCAATCAGGAGGCATTGAGCTAATCAGGAGGTCTCCCATGAAAAAACTGTATGCAATGCTCACACTCATGCTGGGAATGGCGCTGTTGCCTGCAATGGCAATGGCCGAAGGCACTGTGGGCAGCGTATTTCTGCTCGTTGGCACAGATGCCCGCTGCGAAGGCATGGGCGGCGCGTGCGTGGCCACGGTCAAAGGCTCGGGCGCTGTCACCTACAACCCTGCGGCCATGGCGGAAAATTCCGGCCAGATGGCCAGCTTCATGCACAATGAAACCGTGCTGGACCTCAGCCAGGAATATATTTCCTACGTGAGCAGCTACGGCGGAACCGCATGGGGCGGAAGCCTTATTTATTTCGACATGGGCGCGCAGCAGCGCTACGATGTTACGAATGCTTCCGACGGTTCGTTCCGCCCCAAAAGCTATGCATTCACCCTGGGCTACGGCAAACAGGCCAATGAAGAGGTGTCCTGGGGCCTGTCCGCCAAATACGTCAAGGAAGAAATTGACGACGCCCAGGGAACCGCGTTCGCTCTGGATGCCGGACTGCTGTACAAGCCGCGCGGCTCCAACTGGCGCTTCGCCACCGTTCTCAGCAACTTCGGCACAAAAATCAAAATCGGATCGGCTTCCGATCCCCTGCCCCTTACATTCAAGGCGGGCGCCGCCTACACCATGCCCTCCATGCCCCTCACGCTCACCACCGATGCTTATTTCATCAAAAACTCGGACCCCGAATACCATATGGGCGCCGAATATCTGATTTCCAACTACATCGGCGTGCGCGCCGGCTATAACACGGACGACGATCTGGACAACGGCTTCACCTTCGGCCTCGGGTTCTACCAGAAACAGTTCGGGGTGGATTACGCTTACATCCCCATGGGGGTATTCGGCGATTCCCACCGGTTCACCCTGTCCGCCAATTTCTGACCGCACGGGCAAGTCAAACAGCAACTTCACCGGTGCCCCTTGTAAAAGGGGCGCTTTTCATTGTCTAACGGTTTTTTCTATGTATATAATTATTTGATGCACAATCCTTGTGTTGCGCGAAAGATCCTTATATTGACTTTTGCGGTGCTGCTGGCTGCCGCGTGGCCTTATGAGCGCCTTTGCGCCGCCCAGGCGCCCGCGTTCTACACCAACATGATTATTGATTTCAGCACCGGCAAACCCGTGTATCTTAAAACCCCGGGCAACGACGTGTCCGGCCGCCTTCTCGACCTGGTTCCCGACCCCGCCAGCACACGCATGGCTTCCTCGCGCCTGGCCGCGCCCCTGGCCGCTTATTCGGGCATCCTGGCCGCAGGACGCAACGCTTCGGACACAGGGCTCATCAGCCGCGCCATCGGCGACACCGCAGCCATCGCACCCCTGTCCCTTCCGTTCTTCGACAAACTGCTCTCAAACGCTTCCACGGGACCAGGCGCGATAACAGCCGCGCCAGACTCCGCGAACACAGCCGAGGATGACGGCAAAGTCAAAATCGATATCCGCGGCTTCCGCTACATCAAGTTCCGCAACTATGGCGCGTCCGGCGACTCCCAGTCTTTCCTCTCACAAAACGGCCTCTTCACCTATGGCGATACCATCGAACAAGGCACCAGCCTCCAGTTTTCCGCGGTTCGCGACGACCTGCAGGTCAACGGCACCATCAATGAACTGCCCCTCCAGGAACGCGACCTGGCTTTTGACATCCTGTACGGGCCTTACGCCATGAAACTCGGCGACTTCAATTCCGAATTCAAGGGCGGCAGCCTGGCCTCGCTCAACAAGCGCATCACCGGCGTAGAGGTCCAATACGAATCCGATAAATTCAACTTCGGTTTCGTGTCCTCGCAGGCCCGCAGCCAGTCCCGCACCATCAGCTTCAACGGCAACAACACGCACGGCCCCTTTGACCTCAACACCTTTGAAATCGTGCCCGGCAGCGTGCAGGTCCTGCTCAACGGACAGCCCGTGGCCGAAAACCTCTACGACCTGGATTATTACTCGGGCCAGATCACTTTCTGCTCCACCACCGTGCCGCCCAAATGCACCAACATCAAAACTTCCGATACCGTGCAGGTCATCTTTGAACAGAAACTCCTGCTGGCCCTCACCGCGGGCAATGTGCAGGGCATGCGCGGCAGCTACAACCTGCCCGGGGGCCGGGGCGACATCGGTGTGGCCTACCTCACGCAGGCGGCCAACCGCGCCGCGCAGCGCACCAGAAAAAATGACACCGAAACCTTCACCGGCGACCAGCTCCTGGCCCAGGGCCTGACTTCCGAGGCCCAACGCACCATCTCCCTGAACCCGCCCAACAACCGCTTCCAGGCCGCGGGCTTCGAATTCCTGGTGCGCAACACCATCACCGTGCACAAAAACGGGCAGTTGCTCGACAGCGCCACAGGCTTCTCCGTGCCCTACACAGGCTACGCCAGGGGCAACATCCTGCTCACGCTCCCGCCCGCCGCGTCCGACACCTTCACGGTTTCCTATTCCTATTACGTGGATGATTACATCAACGTGAGCCAGCAGGAGGAAATCCGCGAAACAGGCGACATCGTCTTCACCCTGGCGCGCTCGCAAATCTACGCCGGCTCCGAAACCGTTTACTACTGCACCAATACAACATGCACAGGCCCGGAAATCCTGCAGCCCGGCCCCAACAGCGACTACGAAATCGACGAGGCCAACAACACACTCATCATCCACTCCACAAAAAAACCAAATGAAATCGACGGCGTGTTTCTCCAGATAACTTACTACTACGTGCCCGCCGAAGCACCCGAATCCTCGGAATTCGACCACACCGTGCGCAACATCTTCGGAACCTACAAAATCGGCGCAAACACCACCCTGAAATTCGAACACGCCGCCAGCCAGAGCGACGCCGGGAAAACACCCATCCAGATCATGAACGAAATCGTGGCCCGACCCAACGCGAACATCACCTGCCCCGCCACCCTCACGCCAGCCGAAGAATGCCTGTACACATTGAGCAACGTCAACATCGAAGAAAATTCCGAAATCATTCGCTTCAACAACAACACCACCGCCCTGCGCCGCGGCGCAGACTACAATATCGACATCGACACATCGCGCATCTCATTCACCGGCGGCCTCCTCATCCCCGCCGGCACAATCATCTACGCCAACTACCGCTACAACCCAGACATCGACCTCGGCCTGGTCTCGGGCAGCGCCACGCGCCTCAGCGCCGACACCTCTTTCCGCAACATCACGCTCTCTGTGAACAAAGAGCAAACCGACACATTCTTCGCACCCATCGGCGGCAACAACACCCTGGAAACCGGTCGCCTCGACTACACACTCACCATGCCCCTCTCCGACACGTTCACCATCTCCACAACCCGCTCCCGCTTCGACACCGCCGAAGACATCTTCCAGGCCTTCTTCACCACCACGCGCGACAACACCACCAACATCACATGGTCCCCGGACAGCAACACATGGCTCCAATCCTTCACCTGGTCCTTCGGCAACACAGACCGCCGCGACAACCGCCCCACACCCGGCACAGACAACACGCGCGACGCCAACAGCTACGAATTCAAGGTCATCGTCCCGTGGCTCAAAAACATGACCCTGGACTACGCCCTGGGCAGCGAAGACTTCTCCGACAACACCGGCCTCACAGACAACACCGCATCCACCTTCAACGACATCTCCCTCAGCTACAAACCGCGCAACGAACTCTCCCTGGACTTCACCATCCAGAAAACCGGCGTCAACACCAGCGGCCCCACAGGCGCCAACAGCACAAGCAACACCGCGCGCAACATGATCCTCACCTGGCAGCCCGCCCCACTCGTCACACTCACAGCCGACATGGACTCACAGCAGCAAACCAACTCCAGCCCCACCGTAGAAGACACCACCATCGACACCACCACCGTGCGCCTCACCACACTGCCCTTCTGGAAAATCCGCGTCCTCACATACTCCCTCACACAGCAGGACCGCCCCAGCCAATTCACAGGCGGCACACAGAGCGACTTCCAGACACTCTCCCTCACCGCAGACGCCGGCGCAGGCATCTCCATCACACCCACCATCACCCGCTCCAACTCCTCATCCGCCAGCACCACATCCAGCACAAACCTCAACAGCCTGCGCATCGAATACCTGCCCGCCCTCCAGCCCTGGGAAGCCGCCTACAGAACCGAATGGAGCGACACCACCAGCACATCCGACACCGCCGCACCCACAACCAGCGACACACGCCGCCTCACCTGGGACCTCAAATACAAATTCACACCCGTCACCCACATCCTCTACCGCCTGGGCCGCAGCACCACCACCTCAAGCACCTCGGCCGCCGGCAACAGCGAAACCCGCCAGACCCTGCAGCTGCAGCACCAGGCCGGCGACCGCTGGGACCTGCGCGCCAGCTACATCATCTTCGACCGCACCTCCACCCTCAGCACCAGCGAGCGCAACATCGAACTTGACTCCGAATACCGCCTCTCCGAAATCCTCACCTGGAACCTCACCTACCGCATCATCGGCTACAGCGCCCCCCAAACCCCGGGCAGCGACTACAACGGCCACATCCTCGAAACCGAACTGCGCCTCCAATTCTGACCCCATAGCCCCAAAGCCCTTTGCACTTTCCTTTGTCCTGCGCCTGTTCCCTGTTCCCCAATCACTGTTCCCTTAAAAAAACGTTTGACCTTTCACCCAAAACTCGTTAGATTATTTCATGGTCTGAGAGAAAACAGACCGGCACACAATCCCCGGTAGCTCAATGGTGGAGCAGGCGGCTGTTAACCGCAAGGTTGTTGGTTCGAATCCGACCCGGGGAGCTTCTCAAACGAGTCAAACTCTAAAACAGACATTTAGAGCGGCTCTTAAGAAGGTTAAAACAAAAAGCGAGAACGATTGATAAACATCAAAAATCCTTGTGTTTATCGGCTTTTTTGCGAACAGCGAAATTGCCAATACGCAACTCCAATCGTCTTGCAACGCTTCTCGATCTCACTATTTCCATTTCGAGAAATTCAGTTTTTTACCGCTCAAGCACTCTCAAACTCTAAAAATCTGAAAGAGAAAATTACCCGCTGGTTAACAGCTTGTGTTAACAGGAGCGGCTCTTTTCTCCCCTTCATATTAAATCCCAACAGGCGATCCTCTGAGCCGACGGACGAATTTTTTTCTTTTTCCGACCTCTCACAGTATGGGATGAAAACATTTTACATGCGGTTTTCTCCTGTCGCAACCAGAGGCCATAATTTCAGACATCAACGATAAACAACCTGAAGATTTATCTTCTTCTGAAAATTCCGATTCCTCAGGCAAACAAGAGGGAAATGATAACGCGCCTTCTTATCCAGCGTTCAGGGCTGTGACTTATGCCCGCATGTCTACGGAACACCAGCAATACTCCACCTCGAACCAGATAGACGTTATCAAGGAATATGCTTCCAATAACAATATGGAAATCGTTAACTCCTTCGAAGATGAGGGTAAAAGCGGCTTGCGGATCGAGGGACGAGACGCACTGAAAAACCTTATCGATACTGTTGTCAAAGGAGAGGCAAATTTCGATACGATCCTCGTTTACGATGTCAGCCGATGGGGACGTTTTCAGGATGCTGACGAAAGCGCCTACTACGAATACATTTGCCGCCGCGCGGGAATAACTGTCATTTACTGCGCCGAGCAATTTGAAAATGACGGCAGCCCAACATCCACGATTATCAAAAGTGTGAAGCGGGCAATGGCCGGAGAATACAGCAGGGAATTGTCATCGAAGGTTTTTCAGGGGCAATGTAAACTGATTCATCTCGGCTACCGGCAAGGTGGTCATGCCGGGTTCGGCCTGCGGCGCATGTTGATTGACCAGAACGGTGCGCCCAAGGGAATTCTGAAATACAAAGAAATGAAAAGCATCCAGACGGATCGTATCATTCTCGTGCCTGGGCCAAGGGAAGAAGTTGAAATCGTCAATTGGATATACAAGCAATTCGTGGATTACGGGAAACCCGAACGTGAAATCGCCGACATGCTGAATACCCAGGGAGTCAAGACCGATCTCGAACGCTCGTGGAATAACGCGACTGTGCGCCAGGTGCTGATAAACGAGAAGTATATCGGAAACAACATTTTTAACCGAAGAAGTTTCAAGCTGAAAAAGAAACGCATAAAGAATCCCAGCGATATGTGGATTCGGGCAGACGGCGCTTTTGAGGGAATAGTTGACCCCGGTCTTTTTATCAGGGCACAGGAAGTATTCCGTGAACGGTCAAAGAAATTCACCGATGACGAACTGCTCAATATGCTCAAGGCCCTGTATCAGAAAAAGGGATGGTTGTCTTCCATATTGATCGATGAATGCGATTCAATGCCCTCCAGTGCGGTTTACAAGAATCGGTTCAAGAGCCTCATACGCGCTTACAACCTGGTGGGTTATGTTCCCGATTGCGATTACTCCTATCTTGAAATCAATCGCCGTATCCGCGAAATGCATCCGAAAATCGTTGAAACATTTATCGCTGAAATACAAGCCAATGAAGCAACCGTCGATTATGATGCGACCACTGGGCTGATTCGGATCAATGAAGAATATTCGGCATTGCTTGTGATATCGAGGTGCTGCTTTACCGAAGCCGGAAATTCACGCTGGCTTATTCGCCTGAATCCGAACCTGACGCCGGACATCACGATTGCGGTCAGGTTGAATCATACAAACGACGCTCCCCTGGATTATTACCTTCTTCCGTCCATCGACATCACCATCGATAAACTCAGACTCGCGGAACAGAACGGCGTCTATCTGGACGTTTACAGATTTGATAACCTGGATTTCTTTTTCAGTATGTCTTGCAGGGTAAAGATTGGAGTTGCAATTTGAACGAAGAATCACGAATACAGATGATCCCCATTTCAAAGATCACCATCCTCAATCCACGAGACCGTAATAAGAAAAAGTTCAACGAAATCATCAACAACATTTCCGTCCTCGGACTGAAGCGCCCCATCACTGTGAGCCGCCGCATCGAAAACCCAGATGATGACGGGTTCGACCTCGTGTGTGGACAGGGGCGCCTGGAGGCATTCATCACTCTGGGACAGGAGATAATTCCCGCGATTGTTATTGCGGTGCCACGGGAAGAGCGGATGATGATGAGCCTTGTGGAAAATCTGGCTCGCCGGAATCCGCAGATGATCGAATTGTATAAATACATCGGGGTCCTCAAGGAAAAAGGCTATTCGAATTCGGAAATCGCAAGAAAGATAGACATGGACCCTTCGGTTGTGACGTGTGTTCTCCGGCTGCTCGAACATGGGGAAGAACGGCTGCTCATGGCAGTCGATAAAGGCATTATCCCGATCAGCGTGGCCCTGGAAATCGCGGGACTTTCCGACGCCGATGCCCAGAAGGCGCTCACTGATGCGTATGAAAAGGGACTGCTCAAGGGACAATCGATGCTGCGGGCCCGCAACATTATCAAGCAACGGGAAACGCTCGGCAGAACTCAGAGAGGACCCAGGCGAAAACCGAAAACAGGTCCCACTGCCGATTCAGTCGTTCGTGCGTACAAAAAGGAAGTGAGTCGTCAGAAACAGATGGTAAAAAAAGCCAAGCTCTGCGAGATGCAACTCCTGTTTGTTGTGAACGCGATGCGCGATCTTCTCAGCGATGAAAACTTCATAAATCTTCTTCGAGCGGAAAGCCTCGATAGCTTCCCACGGAATCTGGCCGTGTTGATCGGAGGAGATGCGTTATGAAAAAGAAGGTTGAAATTGGTTTTGAAATGCAAGGGCTTGATATCCCGATAGAATGCCTTCTCCCAATAAAGGTCATCAGCATGTCCATCAGGAAGAGTCCGAAATACACACGGATTATTACGTCGATACAGGAAGTCGGAATCATTGAACCGCCAATCGTACATCCCGTGGATGTGAAAAAAGGCCCAAGGCAATACACAATACTTGACGGTCATCTCAGGGTGGAAATCCTGCGCGATCTCGGACACAAGACTGTTCATTGCCTCATTTCAACCGATGACGAACCTTTCACTTACAATGATAAAGTGAACCGGCTGGCGCCTATTCAGGAACACTTCATGATTCTGAAAGCGGTCGAAAACGGATTGAGCGAAGAGCGCCTGGCAAAAGCACTTCATGTCGATATCGCAGTAATCAGGAAAAAACGGAATATGCTCGACGGCGTTTGCACTGAGGCTGTGGAACTGTTGAAGGACAAACAGATATGCGCTGACTCGCTCTCCCTCATGAAAAAAGTAAAACCCATCCGCCAGATCGAAATGGCGGAACTGATGAACTCCGTCAGGAATTATTCAAAGACATACGTCAAAGCGCTGCTCGTTGGTACGCAGAAAGAGCATTTCATAGACGCCGGACAGTCGAAGCAGAAAATCGGAATCGATCCCGACGCCATTGCGCTCATGGAAAAGGAAATGGAAGCAGTGGAGAAGGATTTTCTTCTGATCGAGGAATCCTATGGGAAAAACGTTCTGAACCTGATTCTCGCGCGTGGATACCTCGATAAACTGATGGCAAACGGTCGCGTCGTCAGATACCTGGCAAAAAACAACAGCGAAATTCTGGACGAGTTCCAGAAAATCGTGGATACGGTTTCATTGGAAGCGTAAAAATCGGCACTTACAACGTGCGAATTTCGGTCGTTTTTCAATCAAAAGTGAAATTTTAGTTTTAAGGCTGTGAGCTTCCCATTATTCTCCGTTGGAAAATAACACTGTTGCTTATTACAAGTTATTGCGTTATCATGTAATAAGCGAAGTCGTTATTACGACTTCCTTTAACGGAGTTGTTTGTATGAAGAGGGATAAGACAGGATATGAGGTTGTCGTTTCCACTGTCGGGGAACAGTGCAAGGCGTTTGTTCCTGCCCCTCTGCCGCCCGATCCCCCGCTGAATATTGATCCCGACCTCCAGGAGAAAATCGACCGGGCGCTGCTGGCGCTTGGCCGTCTCGACAGCGTTGCGACGATTCTGCCTGATACGGCATTATTTCTTTACATGTTTGTTCGCAAAGAGGCGGTGCTCTCATCCCAGATAGAAGGAACCCAGTCATCTCTTGCGGATTTGCTGACTTATGAGGCGGAAGGTCTTCCGGGCGTGCCGCTGGATGACGTTCTGGAAGTTTCAAACTACGTTGCGGCCATGAATCACGGAATGCAGCGGCTGAAAGGGAATTTCCCGATGTCTCTGCGCCTTATCCGGGAAATCCACGGGGAATTGTTGTCAAAAGGCCGTGGAAGCGCTAAAACGCCAGGAGAATTCAGGCGCTCCCAGAACTGGATCGGCGGAACACGGCCCGGTAATGCTGCTTTTGTCCCACCGCCGCCGGAACTCATCATGGAATGTATGGGTGATCTGGAGAAGTTCATTCACGATAAGCCGAAGAAAACACCAACGCTTGTTAAAGCGGCGCTGACCCACGTGCAGTTTGAAACCATCCATCCATTCCTGGATGGCAACGGCAGGGTCGGAAGGCTGCTTGTCACGCTCATGTTGTGTAATGAAGGCATTATCCACGAGCCGATGCTTTACTTGAGCCTGTATTTCAAAGCACACAGGCAGGAATACTATGACCACCTGAACAAGGTCCGGAAAACCGGCGATTGGGAAAAATGGCTGGTGTTCTTCATGACTGCCGTCATGGAAACCGCCGAACAAGGGGTTGAGATGGCCAGAACTCTTGCCGCTCTCGCGAATGAAGATCGAAACAGGATAAAAACCCTCGGCAAAGCCGCTCCCTCAGCGCTCTGTGTGCATCAGGCGCTATTGCAGGCGCCTGTTCTTTCAGTCGGCAAGGCATCGAAAATGACCGGATTGTGGTTCTCATCCCTTTCCACAGCCTTTAAGCGCCTGGAGGAGCTCGGAATAGTGAAGGAAATTACTGGCGGAAAAAGAAACCGGCTCTTCGCGTATGACCGGTATATTAAATTATTGAGTGAATAACTGTAATCACAGAGGTATCGCATGCTTTTCAAAGTGTCAATTCGAAAAGGCGTGGATTTCGGATATGTCGCCGAAGCTCTCTCGTTGCCCGGTTGCACTTCCCAGGGTGACACCGTCCAGGAAGCTCTTTTCAACATCCGCGAAGCCATCGAGCTTTATATTGAAGACATGCCTCCTGAAAGTTTACTCTCTCCTCCAAGCGCTTTTTAGGGAAATAACCTTTCAAATGGCCGTAATATAAACTTTCAATCAGCCGCTCCTGTAGTTGGCCGCTCAAATCTACGAAACAAAAATCCTTGTCCTGTGATAATCCAGCGCGGATGGGTCCGGGCAGAATTTGTCAGGCAGATGAATTTGAATTCCTTCCATTTCAGTAATGCCAACTCTGTGCATAGCCGCCTCTTCCTTGGCCTTTGCTTCCCTTGAAATCATTATTTTCATGTTATCGCTGACCGCCATGATGCCGCGGTCAAATGCCCGGTCGTGGAAGGCGCAAAGGCACAAGCCGTTAGTCGGATCTGCGCGTCTTTCCACACTCTGGCTCCAAGGGATTATAGCAATCCCGGAAAAGAATTCAGACCTTTACAATACAAGCAACGCATGGTTCAGAGCGTGGCTTTGCGCATTACGTGACCTGGCAGCGGCGGCAGCGCCCTACACAAAAAACGCTTTAAAAGCTGACAGAATTCCATAATATGGTCCCCCTTAGCAAAGGGGGATAAAGGGGGATGTGCATCTGTCACGAACCAACAATTTACGACTGTTCACCTCTTGGTTCTTTTTCGTGATTGCTATAACTTCTACTTTCTTTTCCGGGATTGCTATATGTGGCTGGCATTGAGCATGCCGTTTAGCCCGAACCCACAGAAAGCGCACTTCTGCCGGTAGCTTGCCAGAACAGATTCACGGAAAAAGCCCTGCACAAGTCGGACACGAACAGTTCTATCCGCTTCCGTTTCATCGATATCCTGGGCCAGACCCGGAATGTCCGGCAGACGGTCCACTTTTTCAGATTCCTGTATTTTCAGATACGCTTTCTGGCTTTCGAATGACAGGAGTTCCCAGTTACCCTGGAATGATCCCCAAACCTCGCGGTCCAGATTGCTGGCGTTCGACATCCCCTTAATTCCACGTTTCGCCAGAACCGGGTCCATGCTCGCCAGATTCACCATCTTCAACGCAACAGAGCTCGGAGTCCTGTCGAGATATCTTGCAAGCTCTATTGTCTCAGGAGTGCCCTTATGCAGACGCCCGAAAGGCAACCGGCAATACAAATTCATCGCCAGCACCACTTCATCCCTTTTCCACAGGCGCCCGCTCATCTTTCACCGGCAATGTATGAAATATCTTATCAAATCCCTCGTTGCCTCAACCATTTTATCTGGCACAAAGCGCCATCTACGTCAGATCATTCGTAATAACCGTTTTTAATTTCATCGCCGCTTGCATCAATGACCCCGGAACTGAAGTGTATCTTGAAAAACCGTCTGAAATTTTCGTAGGACATATCTTCGGGCCAATATTTCTCATCTCTGCACCACGCGTATAATTCATGCTCGAACAGATCCCTGTATTGTTGTTGAAGCCAATCCTCTGCATCGACTTCCATTTCGGGGATCAGATATACCATTACTTCATCTATCAAAGATTCCACATCATCGGTTTCATCAGGATTATGCTTTGCCCATTCAAGATATCCGGGACCGGCTTCCAGAATTACCGCACTGCGATTCACGAATGAGAAGTATTGGTCGCAATCCGGCTTTTTCTTCTTAAAAAACCACATTTTTCATCCTCCGATGGTCCATGATTCTCATTCCGCAATCAAACCTGTTCATACCATGTTCCGCGACCTGTGCCGCGCAGGCGCAAATGTCCCGTTTCAACCAATTTGCGTAAATGTGCTTTTATTGTGTTCCGGTTCGCGTCGGTGATCTTCACGGCTGCTGCAATTGTGACCCGTCCGTGATCGCGGGCAATTGCGACAAGCTGGTCTGACAGCGGCGGTAGCGCAGCTATAAGTTTCTCGCGCTCGACTTTTTTCTGGAGGATGTTTTTCTGCGCAATCATGCATTCCAGAAAAAACTCCACCCATTCGTTTAGCTGGGATTCATCAGTATCGAGAGTGGACTGCGCTCGGAGTAGCGATTTATAGTAACCATCCTTATTAACTTCAATGACTCGCTCAAATGAACTGTACGGGATATAAGAATATCCAGCCCGCATCAGCAGCAACGCGGTGAGCGCGCGAGAAAGCCGCCCGTTGCCGTCCTGAAACGGATGTATCGCAAGAAAACGGACCACGAAAACAGCTATCACGAGCAGCGAATGATATTCCCCAACAACAAGCGTCTCCACCGTCCATTGTACCAGCGTCTCCATCAGTTGCGGTGTATCAAACGGCGAAGCTGTCTGATAAATCACTCCAAGGCTTTTCCCGTCTTCATCGAAAGCCTCCACATGATTAGTCAGCTTTTTGTAATCGCCCCGGTGTCGCTCGTCTTTCTGGGCATGATGCAGTAAAACCCTGTGAAGCTGCTTTATGTGGTTCTCCGTCAGTGGAATTTCCCGCCATGAATCGAACATCATTTCCATCAATTCCGCATATCCGGCAATTTCCTGTTCGTCCCGCGAACGGAACGAAAACACCTGAATTCCGGAAAGAAGCCTTTCAATTTCCTTATCCGTAAGTCTTGCGCCCTCGATTCTCGTGGACGAGCCAATGGATTCGATTATGGCGATTTTTTTCAGTGCCGTCAGCCGGTCAGGGGCAAGTTTACCCAGGGCCTGCCAGCGCCCCTTGAACTCGTCAATCTCGGCAACCAGGCGCAGGATTTTCGGTGAAATGTCGAGCCTTTCTAAAAATGCCATAATATAGTCACGTCCAGTATTATATCCGAAATATAACCTTAATTAAACATTGTGTCAATTTCTTGGGCATATATGGGTATCATCATAATCTATCAAAACTTCCTGTTGACAACAACTTTGTGTGAAAACCTTAATATTTAAGAAAAAGCGAGATTTGACCTGGTCAAACAATTGACAGCAACTATCACTTACTATAAATTATAGCAATGTAAATGTGTGTTATTATGATATTTGCCACACACAATCAAAAGGGGTCCACCAATGGAAGATAAATCGGACAGCGTGCTTACGATTGACGAGCTTTCCGTGTATCTAAAGATACCGAAATCAACACTTTACAAGCTTGTCCGGGAAGGCAAAATTCCATGCCAGAAAATTGGGCGGCACTGGAGATTCCGAAAACTATCAATTGATCACTGGCTTGAGAACAGCGCGATGGGTAATGACTCTTCGGAGGCAGATGTATAATGTCTGAGAACCTGTTTGCCCAGATTACCCCTCTAATAAATGTCGCATCAGAGAATTATCATAGATTATTGATTGTTGTTTCTCCGTCTGGTACAGGAAAAACAAAAACATTTCAGGAGGTCCATAAACAGATAGGCGCACCGATATGCAACGTAAATCTTGAATTATCACTACAAATGCTTGAACTTACTGAAAAACAGAGAACATTTCAGTTGCCCAAAATACTTGGAGATGTTATTCAACATTTTCAAAACGAAGTCGTCTTAATGGACAACATTGAAGTTCTTTTCGACGATTCTCTGAAACAAGACCCATTGCGGCTTCTACAAAATCTTTCCCGCAACAAAACATTAGTGGTGGCGTGGAATGGATTAATCGAAGATAATAGTATCTCATATGCAATACCGGGACATCCCGAACATAAACGTTATCCGATTCGTGATTTTCTGGCGATTGGCAAAACCAAAGATATCTTGAAAAACAACTCGTGACACGGGAGAAATCATGATGAAATATGAAGATTTAATTCAGTTTGAACCCATTGAGTCTGTTGTTCAGCTGAGAGATGCCGACGATGTTTCGGCTGCCCAGCAACTGGTCAGAACTTTTGTAATCTCTTCTGAAATGGAAGAAAAGCTGACCGGACTCGTTTTCCCACAACTTCAATTCGACCAGCCCATGGATAATAAAGGACTTTTAGTTGTAGGAAACTACGGTACTGGTAAATCCCACCTAATGTCTGTTATTTCCAGTATTGCCGAAACAGACACTCTCTCGACCCATCTAACAAATGCCAAAGTCGCGGAAGCGGCTAATAAAATCGCCGGGAGATTCAAGGTAGTTCGAACCGAAATCGGATCTTCTGAAATGTCATTACGAGACATTATCACCTCTACCCTGGAAGACCGCTTGACCGCCTGGGGAATTGATTACCATTTCCCACCCCAGGACAAAGTTGTTAACAATAAAATTGCCTTTGAATCAATGATGCAGGCATTCCATGAAGTATATCCCGACCACGGACTTTTGCTGGTTGTAGATGAATTGCTCGAATATCTCAGTTACCGGAAAGATCAGCCCGTCATCCAGGATTTCGTTTTTCTTCGTGAAATTGGAGAGGTCTGTAAAGACCTGAAATTCAGATTTGTCGCAGGCGTCCAGGAAGCAATTTTTGATCATCCGAGATTTCAATTCGTTTCAAACATCCTGTTAAAAGTCAAAGACCGTTTTGAACAGATACTCATTGCCAGAAAAGATGTGAAGTTTGTTGTGGCAGAACGGCTTTTGAAGAAAACCGGAGACCAGCAGGTGAGGATTCGTGAGTACCTGACACCTTTTGCTAAATTCTACGGCAGAATGAATGAGCGAATGGATGAGTTCGTAAAGCTATTCCCTGTTCATCCTGATTACATAGATACGTTTGAGAGAGTAACTGCGGTTGAAAAAAGAGAAGTCTTGAAAACACTTTCGATCTCCATGAAAAAACTTCTCGGAAAGGAACTCCCCAAGGATGAGCCTGGGATAATTGCATATGACAGTTATTGGATTACTCTTCGTGAGAATCCTTCATTCCGGGCTTTGACAGATATTAAAACTGTCATAGACTGCAGCCAGGTTCTTGAATCGCGCATCGAGCAAGCTTTCACCAGACCTCAATACATCGACATGGCGCTTCGTCTGATCCATGCTCTGTCCGTGCACCGCCTGACCACCGGAGACATCTATTCTCCGCTTGGAGCTACCCCTGAAGAACTGAGAGACGGGCTGTGCCTGTTCCAGACCGGCGTCGATGAACTCGGTGGTGACCCAGCCGATGATCTCCTTTCACAAGTGGAAACCGTTCTTAGAGAAATTCACAAAACAGTCAGCGGGCAGTTTATTTCGTCGAATTCCGATAATCGCCAGTACTATCTCGATCTTAAAAAAACAGATGACTTTGATGCGTTGATCGAAAAAAGAACGGAGAGCCTCGATAACACTCAGCTTGATCGGTATTATTACGAAGCTCTGAAAAGAGTTATGGAATGTACGGATACCCCCAGTTTCACCGGCCATCAGATATGGCAACATGAATTGGAATGGATTGAACGCAAGGCGGCTCGGCATGGATATCTTTTCTTCGGCGCGCCAAACGAACGCTCAACAGCTGTCCCTCCAAGAGACTTCTACGTTTATTTTATTCAGCCATTTGAGCCTCCCCCGTTTAAAGACGAAAAGAAACCCGACGAAATATTTCTGCGACTCAAAAATACTGACAACGAATTCCGAACAGCCATTTCAAAATATACGGCTGCTCTGAATCTTGCATCGAATTCCTCCGGACACGCAAAAAAAACCTATACGGACAAAGCTGACCTGTTCTTAAAAGAGCTTGTTCAATGGCTCAAGAAGAACATCTCAACCGCCTTTGAAGTAACATACAACGGACGAATAAAAACGCTCACTGAGTGGGCAAAGGGAAAAGCTGTTCGGGAATTTTCCGGAGAAAAAATAAATTTCAGAGACATGGTCAATGCTGTTGCAGGAATATGTCTCGATCCACACTTCAAGGACCAGGCGCCCGAGTATCCGGTGTTCTCAATTCTTATTACCGGCGCCAGCCGGGGTCAGGCCGCGCAGGACGCCCTGCGTGCTTTAGCTGGACAGAATCGCACCAAGCAGGCCACGGCTGTTTTGGATGCGCTGGAACTTCTCGATGGGGACAGAATCGATCACCTATCTTCAAAATATGCAAAATACATCCTTGGGATTACAAAGAAAAAGGGGCACGGCCAGGTTATCAACCGATCAGAGTTGATACAGGATGTGATGGACGTCGAGTACCTGGCGCCAGGATCATTACGACTGGAACCGGAATGGGCCGTTGTGGTTCTTGCAGCCCTTGTTTATGCGGGTGAAATTGTCCTGGCCATTCCAGGAAAGAAATTTGATGCGACAAGCATGCCCGTTTTAGCCGCCATGAATATTCAGGACCTATGCCAGTTCAAGCATATCGAGAAACCCAAAGACTGGAACATTCCCGCACTGAAAGCATTGTTCGAGTTGTTGAATCTACCTCCCGGCATGGCCCAGCAGGTGACCCAGGGTAGTGATGTTCCCATGACGGCCATGCAATCAGAGATCGAAAAGATTGTTAACAGGCTCGTTATTTCCCAGCAGAACATTCAGAATGGCGTTTTTTTCTGGGGTGTCGGACTGATTCCGGAAGGAGATATCCAGAAGTACCGATCCACTCTCGACGGAACAAAGGCTTTCCTTGAATCCCTTCAGGCGTTTTCAACCCCGGGAAAACTCAAGAACTTCCGATACGATTCACAGGAAGTCACAGCACACAGCGCCGGGTTCATAGCTTTAAAAGAAATCGAATCCCTTCAAGCTCTTGTTTCCGATCTCGGCTCTATTGCATCATATCTTTCCACCGCTGAATCCATGCTTCCTGCAGACAACGAGTGGATTAAAAACATGAAAGCGGCCCGCGACGAAATCACTTCACAGATAAGCGATCCCGCAAAATGCAGCGCCCCGGCTGTCCGGCAGAAAGTCCAGAGTAAGCTGCTCGAACTCAGAAAATCGTACATCCAAACTTATCTGACCATGCACAGCAAAGCCCGCCTGGGTGTGAATGAAGACAAAAAGAAAGGCCGGCTCACCAACGACGAGCGGATTAAAATACTTCAAAAACTCGCTACAATCGACCTCATGCCACGCCAGAACTTTACGGACTTTCAGGACCGCCTCAGCAGCGGCCTGAAAAGCTGCTTCGCACTCACGGACCAGGAGCTTGAGTCATCTCCCATCTGCAAACACTGTGGGTACAGACCTGGAACCGAATCCACAGGAACACCTGCCGGAAAAGTTCTCGACGCCCTTGATGAAGAACTCGACCAACTCGTTGAAGACTGGACCCGAATGCTGCTTTCAAACCTCAGCGACCCGACTACAAAAGAAAGCCTCGCTCTCCTTTCAAAAGAGCAGAAAAAACTCGTTGATGGTTTCATCAAGAAAAAGGAACTCCCTGATTCCCTTGACCAGGATTTTATTCAAGCATTGAAAACAGCTCTTTCCGGCCTGACAAAAGTTCCTATTACCATGGCCGATTTGCAGACGGAATTGTTCGGAGGCGGCTCACCCGCCACACCCGCGGAACTCAAAAAGCGGTTCGATGATTACCTCGACAAGCTCACAAAAGGCAAGGAACAGGGCAAAGTTCGGATAATCGTGGAGTAATGCTATGACACATGAAGAATTGATTGAAATCCTGAACGCCCATGAATGGCGTGACATTGAATTCAAGGAAGCAAATTGGGCTGTCCCCAGAAACGCACTTGAAACGGTGTCCGCTTTTGCCAATACAGAAGGTGGCCATCTTGTTTTTGGTGTTAAAAAAGACGGGGCGGAATTTGAAGTGGTTGGTGTTATTGATGTCGATAAAATTCAAAATGAATTTCTTACTCAAATAAGAACGAGAGAAAAGGTCAGCGTAATTCTTGATGTGAAAGAAGATTTACATCCTTATGGAGACACACACATTCTTGTTTTCTACGTTCCTGAAGCGCAGCGCTCCGATAAACCGGTATACATCAACGGAAATATCAATCAATCATTCATAAGAAGGGGCGCGTGTGATATCCGTTGCTCACATGACGAGAGAAACAGATTTCTTGTGGATGCGTGCGCAGATCGATACGACTGTCTCCCGGTTGATTTATCTCTCGACACAGCTTTCGACGATGCAACAATAAAATGGTATCGCGACACTTATGAACTGCGGCCGGGCATCCGTTCCTTCTCCACACTTTCTAATTTGGACTTTCTCGGTGAAATGGGGTTTCTTGTTGAACAGGCCGGGCAAAGAAGACCTTCCCGCGCGGCAGTTCTTCTCTTTGGTACGAATGCAGCTTTCAGACAAATCCTTCCCCGGGCTGTGGTTGATTGCCAGCGGTTCAATCTTCCACGCGATCAGGCGGAAACCGGCGAACGCTGGATTGATCGAGATGTCATTGACGAAAATATTATTCAGACATGGAAAAGGCTTGTCGACTGGTACAAGAAACTCGCGGAAACTCCTTTCCGGGTTGATCCAGGCTCGTTTCAGCGGGATGATGCGCCTCCGGATTACCGTGTTTTCCGTGAGGCCATGATCAATCTCCTTGTCCACCAGGATTACTCCGACCACACTCGAAAAGCCGAATTCCGGCATTACTCGGACCAGACTGTGTTTTTTAATCCCGGCGACGCATTCGCCACTGGGACCGATCTTCTCGAACCCGGTGAAAAAGAGGTTCGCAATCCCAGAATCGTTACCGCATTCCGCAGAATCGGGCTAAGCGAGAATGCCGGATGGGGGCTCCGGGATTTATTTAAAGACTGGCAGAGAATGGGGCTTGTTCCACCCGATATCAATAACTGCAAAGACCGCAAAACTTTTGAACTTGTGCTCAAAAAAGAGGAACTCATGTCCGAGCAGCAGCTTCTTTTCCAGGCCAGCTTGGGCGTGCGCCTCAGCGATGAACAAGCAAGAATATTCGCATTCGCCTGCCGGGAAAAAGATTTCTCAATCTCTGAACTTAAAGCGCTGACAGGGCTTTCCCAGGCCGATGCCATTGCTGCCATCACTCCCCTTGTGACCCAGATGCTTATAAAAACTACTGATGACAACAAGGTTTTTTGTATCGCCGACCATCTCAGGGACCGGTTCGACCAAACTGATCAACCTACTGACCAACCTGAAAAAGACAAGCCGGACTTGGTCACTGATCAAGTCCCACGAAAACAGCCGGACTTGGCCACTGGACAAGTTGAAAAAGCCTCCTCCGACTTGCCCACTGGACAGGTCGAGCCAAAACAGCCCGACTTGTCCACTGAACAAGTCAGGGCGTTATCAAGTTTGTCAGAAAAACAATGGGAAATAGTGGATTTTTGCGATATTCCGAGAAAAACATCAGAAATCATGGATCACCTTGAAATGACGAGCAGATGGTACTTTAAAGAAAAATATCTCGATCCTCTAATTCAGGGTGGAGTGATTTCCATGACCAATATAGAAAATCCAACAGCTTCAAATCAGAGATATGTGCTTTCCGATGCGGGGGTTAAACTAAAAGCCGCCCGGATCGCAAAAATAATGACCGATCCAGATGAGGATAAAAATGGCAAAGTATAAAGATAACGACAGTCCCACACTTTTTCCGGACGAAGATCAGGGCGGGCCGCAGGGGCCTGTCGAATGCCTTGGCATGACATTCGAGAATGACGATAAACGGCGCGAGTATTTCCTGGAAAAACTCCGCGAAAAACTCAAAGACCCGGAATTCCGTAAAATCGAGGGCTTCCCCATAGGCGAAGACGAAGACATCCTCGCGCTTTCCGATCCACCCTACTACACGGCCTGTCCCAACCCTTTCATCCAGGATTTCATCAAACACCACGGCAAACCCTACGATCCGGATGAACCCTACAGCCGTGAGCCCTTCGCCGCAGATGTCAGCGAGGGAAAGAATGATCCTATATATATTGCACATTCTTATCATACTAAAGTACCACATAAAGCAATCATGCGATACATCCTTCATTACACAGAACCCGGAGATGTTGTTTTTGATGGTTTCTGCGGAACAGGTATGACAGGAGTTGCTGCCCAACTCTGTGGTGATATTAAGACTGTTGAACAAATTGGATACATGGTTGATAATGAAAACTTCATAATAAAAAGCGATCTCGATGAAAATGGTAAGAATACGTATTCGAGTTTTTCAAAACTCGGCGTTAGAAGAGCAATACTTAACGACATCTCTCCGATTGCGACCTTTATTTCTTACAACTACAACTCGCCTGCCGATAGAATCGATTTTGAGCGAGAAGCCAAATCCTTAATAGATAACGTTAAAAGTGATTTTGGATGGATGTTCGAGACAAATCATACTGATGGCAAATCCAAAGGAATTATTAATTATGCAGTTTGGTCAGATGTATTTGTGTGTCCTAACTGTGCAGGGGAGATGGTTTTCTGGAACGTTGCAGTTGATGAAGAGAATGGTACCGTCCGCTCATCATTTGAATGCCCATCATGTAATTCGAAATTGACAAAACGAGCGCTTGATCGAGCCTATCTTACTTTTCACGATAGTATTCTCGGAACTCCAATTAAGCAAGCAAAGCAAGTGCCTGTTTTATATAACTATACTGTTGCAGGTCGTACTTATACCAAAAAGCCAGACAATAATGATTTTGATACATTGGCAAAGATTGATAAGATTAATAGTAATGATTGGTTCCCCTCAGATCGAATGCCCAAGGGAGACGAATCTCGGCGAAACGATGCTGCTGGAATAACGCATACACACCATTTTTACACCAATAGAAATAGGCTTTTATTATCAAGACTACTAAATATTGGTTTTTCTCCGATGTGCAAGTGGTTAGTAACTGGAGTGATGCAACGCGCTTCGAAGCAGCATCAGATCGCAATATCACGAATTGGAGGACCCAAAAAAGGCGTTGGTGGAGCAACTGCGGGGCATAGAAGAGGCACCCTATATATTCCGTCAAATCAGGTTGAATTCAATCCAATACTTCTATATTTAGAGCGGTTAAAAATGGCTTTAAAAGCGTTAAATATGCCATTAACTAATAGAAAAGATATATTGATTGAAACAGCATCTGTGACTGAAACTATAATGAAGCCCAATTCTATTGACTATATTTTCACCGATCCTCCATTTGGTGGAAATATAATGTATTCTGAGTTGAACTTTATTTGGGAATCTGTTCTTAAGATAAAAACAAATTCTATTGCAGAAGCAATTACTAATAAATCACAGAAAAAAGCGTTGAATGAATATCAAGATATTATGTATAAATCTTTTAGAACATACTATTTTTTGTTAAAACCTGGCCGCTGGATAACTATTGAATTTCACAACTCTCAAAACTCTGTGTGGGCAGCAATACAAGAAGCACTTCAAAAAGCCAAATTTGTTATTGCAGATGTTAGAGTAATTGACAAAAAAATTAAAACACATACCCAGAGAACAGCTGGAGGTTCTGTAAACAAGGATCTCGCTATAACGGCTTATAAACCCAATGATGGAATTGAGGAAAGATTTGCTCTTGAAGCAGGGACAGAAGATGGAGTATGGGATTTTGTACGTACACACATGAAGCAGCTCCCTGTTTATGTAATGAACAACAATAGAATAGAGGCAAATCCAGAACGTCAAAATTACATGCTTTTTGACCGTATGGTAGCGTTTCATGTGCAAAGAGGAGTAATAGTCCCTATATCTGCTTCAAGTTTTTATGAAGGTTTACTTCAAAGATTTCCTGAACGTGACAGTATGTTTTTTCTACCTGATCAAGTTTCGGAGTATGACAAAAAAAGGACTGCTGCAAAAGATGTCAGTCAATTGAACCTTTTTGTCTCCGATGAGGAGTCATCTATACAATGGCTCAGGCAATTGCTAATACAGAAACCACAGACTTTTCAGGATATACACCCGCAGTTTCTTAAGGAAATCGGCGGCTGGCAGAAACACGAGAAGCCGCTGGAGCTTTCCGAAATGCTGCGCGAAAATTTTCTGCGCTACGACGGCAAGGGTGATGTGCCGAGCCAGATTCACAGCTATTTATCCACACAATATAAAGACATGCGCAAGCTGCCAAAGGACTCACCGGAACTGAGGCACAAGGCAAAGGACCGCTGGTACGTGCCGGACCCGGGCAAGGCCGGGGACCTGGAGAAGTTGAGAGAGAATGCGCTGCTCAGGGAATTCTGGGAATACCTGCCTCCCGGATACAAGCCCGCAGCCCCGGAATCGCCCCAGGCCGTGCTGCCGGGATTCGAGGCGCCGCCCGCGCCGGTGCCCAGAGGCAAGAAGATGAAAGTCATCCGCCTGGAGGCGGTGCGCGCTGGGTTCAAACACTGCTGGCAGAACAAGGATTACCGGACAATTATCGCCGTGGCCCAGCGCATTCCCGAGACCGCGCTGCAGGAAGACGCCAAGCTGCTGATGTGGTACGACCAGGCGCTGACGCGCGAGGGTTTGGATTAGAAGGAATATGACCGTAATCACCACGCACAAATGGTGTTACAGCCCCACGCACGGGCAGATTTGCCGCGTGATCGAATCACGCACGCTGTGGGGCGAAACAACATGCAGGATATGGCTGCCTGGAAAGAACATCGTGGCGCACGTGCATGCGTCGAGCCTGTTGCCGCTGGATAACTCCGGCGCCGGGACGCCGGAAGAAATAGCATACCGGGCCGCGGCCGCACGGGTTGCCGACGCCATGACGCACGATGTGCTGCTCGCTCCCATAGAATCATCGGTGATCCCGCTGCCGCATCAGATCAGAGCATTGTCACGCGCGGTTTCGGACGGACGGGTTCGCTATCTGCTTGCCGATGAAGTGGGTCTCGGAAAAACAATTGAAGCCGGGCTGATACTGAAAGAACTGAAGCTGCGCGGCATGGTGAAGCGCACATTGGTTGTTGCGCCCAAGGGGCTGGTCAGCCAGTGGGTCTCGGAAATGAATTTTCATTTCGGAGAGGATTTCCAGCTTGTGCTGCCTGAAGATTTGAAAACGCTGGGCCGGGTGGCGGCATCAAATGTTTCCCGGAACGGTGACGGAAACGGCACGGAGGAAAGCAAGAATACAAACGCGTGGCGGATGTTCAACCAGGTTGTTGTGCCGCTGGACTCATACAAGCCGATGGACCGGCGGCGCGGGTGGTCCACGGCGCGGGTGAACGAATACAACAGAGAACGATTCGAGGATCTTGTTGCCGCGGGCTGGGACATGGTGATTGTGGACGAAGCTCACCGGCTGGGCGGAAGCACGGACCAGGTAGCACGATTCAGGTTCGGACAGGGGCTTTCCGAAGCGGCGCCTTACCTTCTCCTACTGTCCGCCACACCCCACCAGGGAAAAACAGATGCTTTTCACAGACTGGTTTCTCTGGTAGACGCAGACGCTTTTCCTGACCCCGAAAGCGTGACCCGTGAACGGGTGATGCCGTATGTGATCAGAACCGAGAAGAGACAGGCTATCGACGCGGATGGCAAACCATTGTTCAAACCTCGAAAAACCGAGCTGGCGCCGGTTTCCTGGGGAGAGAAGCATGGTGATCAGCAGTTGCTTTACGAAGCAGTTACCGAATATGTGCGGCAGGGATATAACCAGGCGGTACGGGAGAAGCGCAGTTACATCGGCTTTCTGATGATACTCATGCAACGTCTTGTGGTGTCAAGCACGCGTGCGATAAGAACAACATTAAACAGGCGGCTTGAAGCCCTGGCTTTGCCGCAGGAACAACTATCCCTGTTTCCTGATTACGCCGACGATGAATGGTCGGACCTGGACGGACAGGAACAGATAGAAACGCTTCTGCGCTCGAACCTCAAGGCACTCAAGAACGAGCGCGCGGAAGTCAAGATTCTTCTTGAAGCCACAACACGGTGCGAACAGCGCAGCCCTGATGTAAAAGCTGAAGCTCTTCTGGACTGGATATATAAACTACAGTCGGAAGAAGGCGATCCGGACCTGAAAGTGTTGGTGTTCACAGAGTTCGTACCGACACAGGAAATGCTGAAGCAGTTCCTGTCAGATCGCGGTTTTTCAATCGTATGCCTGAATGGTTCCATGAACATGGAGGAACGGAGACAGGCGCAGGAAGATTTTGCAGGGGATGCTCGCATACTCATATCAACTGATGCGGGCGGAGAGGGATTGAATCTTCAATTCTGTCATGTAGTAATCAACTATGATATCGCATGGAATCCCATGCGTCTGGAGCAGAGGATAGGCCGTGTCGACCGTATCGGACAGCCACATGTCGTAAGAGCAGTAAATTTCGTTTTTGAGGGCTCCGTGGAGCATCGAGTGAGACAGGTGCTGGAGCAGAAGCTGGCTGTAATACTCGAAGAATTCGGAGTCGACAAAACCAGTGATGTTCTTGATTCCGCCCTGGCCGGGAACATTTTCGATGATATCTATATGGAAGCGATACTGGAACCGGAAAAAGTGGAGAACATCGTTGAGAATAAATTGAATAGATTCAAAGAGCAAGCTGAAGAGGCGCACGCTGGCGCGTCGATTCTCGGTGACGCGGGAGATCTCAGGGCCGATGAAGCACAGCAACTACTAACACATCCGCTTCCCCATTGGGTGGAAAGAATGACTGTTAATTACCTGAATGCCCATGGAGGAAAAGCGGAACGAAAGCAGAAATCATGGACACTGACATGGCCTGACGGAGAGATGTTAGAAAAGGTTGTTTTCTCTATCAAAGAATCCGTTAATAACCCGGCGGCAAAACACCTTACCCTGGAAGACGAGAAAGTGCGAAACCTTGTGGGCAACCTGCCATGCTTTTCTCCCGGCCAGTGTATTCCCGTGGTTTCGATAGCAGACCTTCCCGGTGCAATTCAGGGATACTGGTCGCTTTGGCGCATTTCCGTTGAAAGTCAAACGTGGAATCGAAAAAGAATATTATCTTTGTTCCTTTCTGACAATAATGAAGTCTATGCTCCCACCGCGCGACACATTTGGGATCACTTCATTGTAAAAACACCTCATGTAACAGAGAACCTTGATATTACCGAATCTGAAACAATAAGTAACAGGCTTCGCACTGTGGCCGAGGATCAGGGAAAACAATTGTACGAAACCCTTTTGAGGGAATACAAGAATTACATTTCGCGTGAACGAGAAAAACACAGTTATGCTTTCAAAGCGAGGAGAAAAGCTATTGAACGCATTGGGCTGCCACAGGTTCAGAGTCACAGAATTGCATTGCTGAATGAGGAAGAGAAGTGTTTTCATGAGAAGCTGGAAGAACAAATGCGCGTTTTCCCAGATATGGAGTTGCTGGTGATGCTCAGAATTCATGGAGGCAATTGTGGGTAGCTGGAGAGATCGCATCCTTAAAGAATTCACCCCACAGGTGGCCCGGCTTACAATTGTTGCCGATCCTGATGGACTTCTTCTGGAAGAGGGAATTCTATCTGGCATAAGAGAACGCGGTTTCGAACTGATTCCATTCGAGGACAGGATTGCTTTTCGTTACGCTTACGAATCCAATTTCCGTTCAAGGTGGGATCTTGGCGAGCAGACCGATCTGGTTGTTGTTTTAAGAGCGCACACTGGAGACCTTGATTCTCTGCCATTCGATCTTCTGGAAGCGGGAAGAAAACTCTCATTCAATTTAGGAGATATCTTTCCCGGCTTGAGCTATCCCGTTTTAATATCACTGAATAAAACTGAACTCGATTTGCTGTACGCGGCGCAGGAAAGACATTCCCCGGGTGAACTTGGAGAAAATGCATCAAAAGAGTTTGTCCTGAGGCATGTTTATGGAATTGCACCTGAACTGATTACACAGCCGTCCGATCTACTTCGGGTTTTGCTCAAGAGACATTACCGATGCCAGCAGATACCGATGATTCTCGATGACCGCTTGATCCAGATACTGGCTCAAAATGAGGAGTTTGAAGAGTGGCCTCTCGATGTCATAGTTCCCGACCGGGAATGTTTTCTATCTTTCTTGCAAGAGCGATGGCCGCTCTTTCTTGATAATGTCGCATCGCCAGGGCAGGTAAAAGAAAATAAGACACCATACGGATTGAAATACTCCGGTCCATCGATTCTTCCATTTGATCATGATGATATAAGGATTTATATCGACAATCTTTTCGTTGAAGGAATGCTTGAGCCGGTTGATCACGAGAGTTCAAATAAACTCGCCGAAAAGTGGATGGGGATCGGTATTAGAATTGATCCTTTACAGGACAAACAAAAACGAACCGAAAAACTTATTACTAACGTTAAAGAAAGAATCCCTGGAGACGATGCCAGGCATGCGGACTGGTTTCTTTTTGCACGCACATGGGCTGAATTGACTGCAACTGTATATCAATCACCGATAGACAAGTCTGCTATGGAACAGATAAAAGGCTTGTTTAAAAGCATTGATAGTTCATTTATCAAATGGATTGAGAATAAATATGCAAGTCTAGTAAACTTGCCGCCTGTCCCACCTGTGATGGTTCATCATATACCAAAGTTCATTGCGAATAAAATCTTTCAAGATAAGTCCCACAAATTTGCATTGATATTGGTAGACGGATTAGCACTCGATCAGTGGCATGTAATTCGTGAAGAGATTTCACCGCGGCGCCCTGGATTGATTTTCAGGGAAAATGCTGCTTTTGCCTGGGTTCCAACGCTTACTTCAATATCACGACAAGCAGTATTCTCGGGCAAACCGCCCGTATATTTCCCTAACAGTATCTTTACTACCGACAAGGAACCTTCTTTATGGACACAATTCTGGAATGATCGTGGCTTGCATCAAAGCGAGATCGGATATGCAAAAGGATTGGGTTCTGAAAATGTTTCTGAAATAGAGAATATGCTAACAAACAAAACGAGAGTTTTAGGACTTGTGATTAGTAAGTTCGATAAAATCATGCATGGCATGGAACTCGGTATGGAAGGTATGCATAACCAGGTAAAACTATGGGCTCAGCAAGGGTATTTGACCGCATTAATTGACTTGCTTATAGAAAAGGAATTTATTATTGTCTTAACGTCTGACCATGGTAACATTGAGGCACAAGGGTGCGGAAGACCCACAGAGGGATCAATTGCAGAACTTCGCGGCGAGCGGGTCAGGATTTATTCAGACAAGGGTTTAAGGCAATCGGTTAAACAGAACTTTGATGAAGCATTATATTGGGACTCAACCGGACTACCGAATAATATATTTCCGCTTATTGCTCCATCGAGAAAAGCCTTTGTCCTCAAGAACAATGTTATAGTTACCCATGGAGGTATTTCAGTAGAGGAATTGATTGTCCCGGTAGTACAGATAGAGAGAAAATTGATATGAATTCGAAAACAGATAAGAGATATTCACAAATTGGAATTGATAGACTTGTCCGCCTGGAATGGCTTCAATACACGGCAAGTTTATCTCTTGCAGGCAATAAGGAAAGCGTCATGAAATCTCTATTGCAGGATCACCTCAAAGATTCATTTGAATCCACTGACACGAGTATTCGTAGTTCGATGGACAAGACCATAACTATACTTAGAAAAACCTGGGACAATGTTCCTGGTTTCTTACTCCCCTTAAAAAATGATGGATTGTCATTACTTGCGTCTTCGCCTAAAAAATACCATATTGCAATTCACTGGGGAATGATATCGGCAGTTTACCCTTTCTGGGGAGCCGTTGCTGCAAATGTGGGAAGGCTGATCAAATTGCAAGGCTCGGCTGCAGCCGTCCAAGTACAGCGCAGATTGAAAGAACAATATGGTGAAAGAGAAACAGTATCACGACGAGTTCGGTACATTTTAAGATCATTTGTCGAATGGGGTGTAATAGTCGAAACAGCTGCCCAGGGAATATACGCTGGAAAAAATCCATTGACTGTTGATAATGAAGCTCTAATTACCTGGCTCATTGAGGCGTATCTTTATTCTATACCTTCTGGTGCGTCAAACTTCCGCGATTTGATTGGCAAGTCAAGCCTGTTCCCATTTTCCCTCCATATGGTCAGCAGTGACCGATTGGCCAATTATTCTGATCGGCTTGATATTGTTAGACACGGTTTTGATGAGACATTGATTATCTTGAAGAAATAAACTCCTCGATTATTTCTTTCTCTTTTCATCATTAAGAAGCTTCGTTTCTTTTATCGCTTTCTGGAAATGCTTTTCCACGGGCGATAGAGCATTTATCTGTTCTTTATGGTATTTTTCGTATTCCGACCGGGCCTTCTCAACAGCTTTCTCGTGGCTCATCTTTCCGGCATGGGTTAGAATATCGCGCTCGCTGAGGCGAAGGAAATCGTCCAGTTTTGAAATCCAGTCACGCATGTACATAGGTTTTCTGTTGAGGGCGCGAAGCTCCGCAAAATCGAGATACATCGTGACGATCCGGTTCAGAGCTTCAAGTTCGTCTTTCATCAAGTAGTTCTTCGCGATTTCGGCATCGGCGAGTGTGGGTCTGTCGCCCGTCCAGGAAGTAAGCCCCATGTGCGGTTTTTCCGCATCCGCGCGGGATTCCACGATTTCCGCCGCCGTGTGCCCGTGAGCCGCCCAGTGCATTTTATTCTGCACTATCGCGAAGAAATCGCGGCTTAAATCGATGTTTGGGTCGTAATCTATGCTGGTGGCGTAAATATCCAGCACTTTTCGCCAGAAAATCTTTTCTGACGAACGGATATCCCGTATTCTGGCGAGCAGTTCATCGAAATAATTGCCGCCGCCTGCCTGTTTAAGGCGCTCATCGTCCATCGTGAATCCCTTTATGATGTATTCACGAAGCCTCTGAGTCGCCCACATGCGGAACTGGGTGCCCCGGTGGGATTTTACGCGGTATCCGACCGAAATTATTACATCAAGATTGTAGAAATCAATATTCCGGGTCACTTCCCGGTCTCCCTCATTTTGAACTGTTGCAAATTTTGCAACAGTTGCCTCGGGCACGAGTTCTCCCTCATCGAAAACATTCTTTATATGCTTGGAAATTACCGATTTATCACGATGAAATAGCTCCGCCATCTGGTTCAGGGACAACCAGACCGTTTCATCCACCAGACGCACTTCCAGACGGCTTTTTCCGTCATCTGTCTGATAGAGCAGAATCTCCGAGCCGTTTTCAGTTGTTATTTTAGGCTTTTTCTTCAACTACGCCTCCCCGAAACGCGGACACGACGAGGATATCAACATCAGAAAAGTCCTGTGAGAAAGCCTTTTTTCTTGAATGTTTTCACAAATCATAATGCTGTTTCTCATTTCCCTCCAAAGCATACCACAAAGAACAGGCCGGGGAAATCATCAGGCGGTTATTTCCCTCCATTTCTTCATTTGTTCTGCCCATATTGGCTCCGTCGCGATGTGTCGGATGTTTCTTTCGGTGATCTTATCGTCGCCTTTTTCTATCCGGGGCATGAACAGGATTTCTTCCTGGATTTGGGGGGCCAGCAGGTTCAGGTTCATGATCTGGGTGATCCGGGCGCGGGTGAGGCCTGAAAGAGCGGCGATTTCAGCGTAGTCTTTCACGACGCCCTGGCTTATCAGGCGCTGAAAATGGATAGCGAGCGCCATGAGGCGGGTGATTCGGGGCAGGCGCCCTCGTTCCCGCGGCGGCGGAGCGGCAGGGGCCGGGCCGGGTATAAGTCTTTTCCCGCCGTTTTTAAATATGGTATGCGCCGGGAAGTGAACCGTCAGGGCGCCGTCTTCATACTGGAATTCCATGTCGCGTCTCCTCCCTCACATTCCGGCTTTTAATTCTTGCGCCAGATTCTTCATTCCATCCGGATGGAACGTAACGGAAATCCTGTCATTCGGCTCATCGTAGACCACTTTTTCAATGAGCATGGCGGCGACGCGCGACTGTTCCTGCGGATACAACACGTCCCACACGGGGTCGAAAACCGCAAGCGACTCCTTCACATCTTCCTCGCACACCGATTTCCGTTCCACTTCCGCGAGGGCGGCGTTCTTTTCATCCAGCAGCCTTCTCTTTCCCGACACCGCGCGGCGGATTTCAGATATCTGTTTCTTCATTCCATTCCGCTTTTCATCTTCAGCCTTGGGCAATTCCTCTTTGAGCCGTTCCGACTCGGACCCCATTTCACCGATCTCTTTCTGCAAACGCGCGATCTCTATGTTCAAAAGGTCCATCTGCTTTTGAAAATCCCTTTTCACTCTGGCAATGGTGGCTTCGATCAATTCCGGGCTTTTCCCGATCTCCTTTATTCGCTCGAAAACGAATTTCTCAATTTCAGCAGCCGGGAGATTCTTTGTCGGGCAAGCGTGCCTGCCGTTCTTATGGGCGGTCTGGCAGATGTAATAACGGTAGCTCTTGTTTTTCCTGCGCGTGAAGGAATGGATCATCGGCGTTCCGCACGCGCCGCAGACGAGAATCTCACTCAGCAGGGAGCCGTGTTTCTTCCTCGCGCTGCTGCCGCCGGTCCTCCTGTTTTCGGCGAGCGTCTCCTGGACCCTGTTCCATATTTCCTCGGAAACAATCGCCTGGTGCTCGCCCTCGTAAATGTCGTCGTGGTGTTTGACTTTCCCGATGTACGCGATGTTTGTCAGAAGCCGGTGCAGCCGCGACTTATCGAAAATCTCGCCCTTTACCACATTCCCGCTTTTCGTAATCCAGCTTTTTGTCATCCATTTCCGCTGCTGGAGTTCATTCGCGGTTATGCCCATGGATTTGTTTTTCAGATACAGATCGTAAATCTCGCGGACCTGCACCGCCTCATTCTCATTGACCACCAGGCTGTGCGTGTCGCTGTTGATGTCGTATCCGAGAATGGGATAGCCTCCGACCCATTTCCCTTTCTTCTTGGCTGCCGTGATTTTGTCCCGTGTGCGCTCGGAAATGATTTCGCGCTCGAACTGGGCGAATGACAGCAGAACATTCAGCATCAGGCGTCCCATGGACGTGCCCGTGTCGAACGACTGGGTGATGGAAACAAAACCGACATCGTATTCTTCAAATTTCTGGACAATTCGTATGAAGTCGGCAAGTGAGCGGCTGAGGCGATCCACCTTGTAAACAACAACACAGTCGATTTTGCCGTCCGCGATATCGAGCATAAGTTGCTGAAACGCGGGGCGGTCCATGTCGCCGCCGGAAAATCCGCCGTCATCGTAGTGGTCGGTCACGAGAACCCAGCCGTTCAGCTTCTGGCTACTGATGAATGCCTCGCACGACTCCCGCTGGGCATCCAGAGATGTGAAACTGGAATCGAGATTTTCAGTGGTTGATTTTCTTGTATAAACAGCGCACCGTTTCCGGGTTATCTGCGATGAGTTATTCTTATCAGTCTTTTTCATGTTTCACCTTCCCGTTAATTATAGATTGAAAAACAGGTTGCCGTTCCAGTGTGAACCGGTAATTTCCCGCGCCACAGCCGATAGAGACCTGAAAACGCGGCCATCATACTCGAACCCTTTGTTCAGCACTTTCACGGTATAACCTTCCCCTTTATATTCCCGGCTCAGAAGCGTACCGGGCGCCGGGCCCTTTTTCCTCTTCGCTTTCGCCGGGTTGTGATTTCCATTCCCGTTTTCGGCTTCCACCATCAGATCGTCAAACGCTTGTTTCGGAACGACCTTTCTTACATCGGCCACATCGGCGATTTTCCCCGCGCGCCTCCGTGTCCTTGCCGAAAGGCCGCCATACTCGATCTCCTGGATTCGCCACGCGATCCGCCGCCACAGCCATTCCCGGTTTCCGGAACGGGTTTCCTCCCCGAAAACCTCGCGATACATCTTTCTAAGTTCTCCAACCGTCATTCCCCGCAGCGCGTTGACGCGGGCGATCATGCTTGTTTGCGCCATGTCTTTTGCCTCCCGTATTTTTGTCTGCATTATCGCAGCAGGGTGACAGTTTCCATGACATGCCGCACAAAGCAAGCTCTCTCTTTTTGAGAGTTTTCGCGTCCACGCCAAACATCATAACAGCGGGGTGTGACACTTTCGGACGTTATCGGTCGTTCGGAGAAAATTTATTCTGTTTCTTTCGGGGATGCTTTCAGCCCGAAGAACTCGAATCCATTCCAGTGGGAGCCGGTTATCTCGTTTGCGACAGCAGACAGGGATTTGTAGCAGGCGCCTTCATATTCGAATCCTTTATCCAGAACCGTTACAAGATAATTTCGCCCCTTGTATTGCTTATGGATAGCGACGCCCGGCGCTGGCAGCCTCGGGTCTCTGGGTTTTCGTTTCGCGGGATTTTTCCGATTCTTACTGGTCCTCAACCCTGCCTGTCCGATGAAGGAGCGCACGGGGAGTCTTACATCATCTTCGTCCCCGCCCGCTTTTTCCGCCGCCCACCGCCGCGCTTTCGGCGCAAGCCCCGCGAAATCGACTTCCTGGACCCTGGAATTAATGATTCGCCATAACTGTCTGTTGTCGATCCCCATAACTGAGAAACAGTTTCTCCGGCATCTCTCAGTCTTCAAGTCTTTTTCGGCTTATTTCTCATGGTTCTCGGAGGCTTTGCCGTTTGTTCCGCAGCCGCCTGCTTTCTCTGTTCCAGCATGCGAAGATAACCAATCGCGAGAATTCTTCCGACTTCTTTCACAATTTCACTTTGTTCTTTCGTATCAGTTCGTTTTTCTTTCATCTTTTCCTCCCGTTTGTCGTTTTCCTGCTGCTTCCAAAACGTTACATACGGGGGAAAATCCAAAATGGTCGGACTTTTTCAAAATAAATTTTCGGCTCATTTTTCACTTCAAGAATTCCATGCCTAAACGGCGCAGGTGGGTCACTCCAAAGCCAGTTCCATTTCGCAGATTTCATTTTCTTCATCACAAATGCTGTACCCAATCGCGCCATAACCCCTCAGACGCCTCTCGTGCATTCTCGCCAGGGTGGGAATCTTGAGATCGGCATAATCGTAAATCTGCACTTCCTTTTTATTATGATGCAACCGGTGCAGGCGCCCCGCATACTGCGCCAACGTTCCCCGCCAGGAAATCGGCATGGCAAGAAATAATGTGTCCAGCCGGGCATCGTCGAAACCCTCTCCAAGATATCGGCCCGTCGCAACAAGAATCCTCGGTTCGTTCTCAGATATTGTGGCCATTCTTTCTGTGATTTCCCGACGCTGTTTAGCGCCCATACCACCCTGAAGAACAATCACATTGCCGCAAACCTCGCGCAGCCGCTCGGCGAAAAAATCCAAGTGCTTCTTGCGTTCGGTCAGCAACACAGGAGACCTGCCCAATTCAACCGCTTTTGTCACATCATCAAGTATCATTTCATTGCGTTTATCATCTTCTATTATCGCAGCATAAATAGCGTGTATGGGCGGGGCTTTTTCTTCACCCTCATTTTCTTCCATTTTTGAATCGGTCTTCCGAACAATCACCTTGTGCTCAAAAGGCCTAAGGTCCGCCTGTTTTCTCGCGTCCACCCCATGAAGAATGGGACCGCATTGCATGAAGATGATGGGATGATGGCCGTCTTTTCGTATCGCCGTTGCTGATAATCCGGTTACATACCGCGCTTTACACTGCCGCGCCACTTTCTCAAAACTGACCGCCGAAATATGATGACACTCATCGACTATCAGATAGCCGTACTGGCCGACAAGATCATCAACGACATCCTTTCTGACAAGGCTCTGTATCAGAGCCACATCGATGAAGCCGGAAGGTCGGCGTTTTCCCGCTCCAATCTGGCCGATACTTTTTGAGGGCAAATATAGGAAACTCGAAAGCCGCTCGATCCACTGATCCATCAACTGTCTGCGATGGACAAGCACCAGCGTGTTCACGGAACGTTCTGCAACCATGTAAGCTGCAACAACCGTCTTCCCGAACGCGGTTGCAGCGGCAAGCACCCCGGCATCCTGTTTCAACATTCTTTCCGCAGCGATTTGTTGTTCATCGTTGAGTTGTCCATTAAAACGAACGTCGATTTTTTCGCCAGCAACTCGTTCATCCACTATTTCATGCTTGATCCCAAGAGAATTGAGAAGATCGATTGTTTCCATCAGGCAGCCGCGCGGCAAGCCGATATGATTTGAGAAATCCTCGGCGCAACTTATTATGCGTGGTTTACCGAACGTAGACAGCCTCATGGCCTGGGCTTTATAAAATTCCGGGTTCTGAAAAGCCGCCAGGCGCACCAGTCGATTGATCAGGGCGGGAGGAAGTCCCTTCCGCTCGATATATATCTGGTTCCCGATAACCAGTTTGATGTTTACGGGAAGAGTCCCTGCCAGATGCAGATCTTTGGGGCGGCGTGATGGGGGCGCCTGCCACGGCTGATCATCATATTCATCTATCAAAACCATCCGGACACCAAGTATCTGTCCTCGCCTCTGTGCTTCATCAACTATCGTTTCAACTTCTCTCAGACTCATGCGCCGCAATGATGACAGAAAAGCCCACTGATCCGCGTAGGGAGTGAAATCTTTATCAATGAATACGCTGTTGCCTTGCTCTCTCGGTTTTTTCTGGAGGGGCAGCGCAATAAGATTCCCGAACCCTCCCTGTGGCATCGTGTCCTGGTTCGGGAAAAACCTGTCATAGGAATCGAAGCCGATTTCAGGGCGGCGCTCCATTGTTTCAGTTAGCAGAAACGATCCCATCTTTCTGGCGAGAATGGCGGGTATTTCCTCTAAAAAAAATACCCACACATGACCGCCTTTCCCTGAACGGGAACGCTCCAATGCCGCCGGAACATTATGAGCTTCGCACGTTTCAAGAAAAGCTATCACATCCTCCTGCCACGATGCCTTGTCGAAATCAGCCGCCAGAAACCAGCACGATTCGTTCTCAAGCAGCGGATAGACGCCGATTGTAAAATCACGGCGGGCGCCCTTGTAAGGCTTTTCATCGGGATTCTCTCCGCAGAGATGGTTTCGTACTACTTCTTCGGTGACTGCAAGATGTTCCCGATGCAGACAATCGCCGCATTTTGTTCTCGGTTTGTCGCATTTCCCCCTTACCCATTCATTGGCGCATGCCGGTTGGTAGCCCGACCGCCCGGTTTTGAAATTCTCCCATCGGCGCGGATACACTTCTTCACGCCCACGGAAAAGGTTTTTGAAGAGCGCAATCTTTTCTTTTGAAGGGGAATCCTGTTTTACGGCAGCATCTGGAAAGTCATATCTGGATTCAACGCGAGCCGCTGAATCACGTTTGCGATGCAGCTTTTCAATCCTCTTTACAAGCTCCTCACGTTCAGTGTCCAGCTCCGCAAGGCGCTGCTGAGCTTTTCTTATCAGAAGATCGTATTCCGATGGGTTTTTGCCATTATCCATTTTAATGATACTTTCGGAATCTGAAATTATTCATTGTGATCCGGTAAACCGCCGATAAGCAGCCGGTATTCCGCCGATAAACCGTATCGCCGGGCCTTGTTGGATGAATCCGCCACAACCAGCCATCCTTCTTCCACCCACCGGGACAACATCTCCCTGGTCTGTCGTTCGCTTAAGCCAAGAGCGCCTGCCACCTGGCGCGTCGCAACAGTTGTGCTCTCTGAAAATAGGCCAAGAACGATTCGGCCCCTGCGGTCAAGATTCCTCAATAGTGGGGCGTCCTGCGGGCCTTCTTTCGCCTTTTCCATGACTTCCGCTGAAACACGCTGAAACACCTCGGCCATCGAGTGTACGAAATATTCCAGCCAGGATGTTATATCCGCCTTGTCGCGGCCGTCGTAATAATTGTGCTTCGGATGTGTCTGCAACGCTCCGTAATAACCATCAAGATTATCGGCGTAAAACTCTTCAAGGCTGAAGAACCTTCCAAGATCGTATCCACCACGATATAGAATCCACGTCGCAAGCATACGGGCGGTACGACCATTCCCGTCATAGAAAGGGTGTATTGTAACGAACTGATAGTGCAAAATTCCGGCTACGACGGGGACGGGAATCTCATCCTTTTCTGATTTTGTCAGCCATTTGAACATTTCTTTCATCAGGGGAGCCACGTCCTTCGCCTCCGGAGGCAGGTAGACAATTGCGCCGGAGGCGGCATCTCTTATGACATTCTGATCCTTTCGATATATGGTTGCCCTTGCTCTTGGACCTTTGTGTATGATGGCGTGAAGTTTTCTGACACGTTCTTCAGTTATTTCAATACCGGCTTCCGACCATTCTTCGACCTTCTGAAGGGAGTTGTAATAATTTTTCACTTCAACAACGTCCCGCTCCTTACCTTTTAATTTCTTTTCT
>Ga0351878_1026_pt1 | contig 48054 bp, 42 predicted proteins | sample BONcelFGM3001D14_FD_206781 | JGI IMG/M metagenome (GOLD analysis project Ga0351878, IMG submission 206781) | Enriched cells from coal bed in the Powder River Basin, Montana, United States - BONCAT cells FGM rep3 HSBNCT.FGM.300.1.D14 ...
ATCGCGGCGGATTTTTCGGCGCCGCTGGCGTTTGCCTTCTCCGGAATCAACGATTTGCGGCTGGGTATTCGCGGACTGGTGAATGTGGGCCGGTTTAAAGAAAAGGCGGGTATTTATCTGACGGAGCCGTTCGATCCGGACCGGATACCGGTGCTGATGATTCATGGTCTGAGTTCTTCCCCCCTGATCTGGCGGGATGTGGCGGCCCAATCGTTGCGGGATCCGGCGATTCGGAAGCGATTTCAATTTTGGTACGCGTATTACCCAAGCGGGGCGCCTTTGTTGCAGTCGGCCTTATGGATTCGTGAAGCGATAGCAAGGATTCGCGGCGATTACGACCCCTCCGGCCGGTCGGTGGCTTCGCAAAATCTGGTTCTGGTGGGCCATAGCATGGGAGGACTTATTTCACAGATTCTTTCGACCAATATCGGCGACCGTCTGTGGGCGGAGCTGTCGAACAAGCCGTTCGAGACGCTGCCGTTGGACGAAAGTGACAAGGCAGCCATTCGCAGCCGGGCTTTCTGGACGGTTGTGCCCGGAGTGAGGGCGGTTGTCTTTATCGCCACACCGCACCGGGGCGCAGGCATGGCGGATATGTCGTTTGCGCGCATTGGCAACTATCTGATCCGGCTGCCTGGCGAGGCTCTCGGGATTCAACGGCGCATGCTTGGAGCGATTGGCGACGCTGTTCGTGGGGATGTGAGACTTCCTCGTGCGGTGAGCGGGGTGAATTCTCTTTCACCGCAGTCGCCGTTGTACCGGGCTCTGGAGCATGCGCCGTTTGGGCCAGGCATCCGGATTTATTCGGTGATTGGCGATCGCGGGCGGGGTGATTCGCCGGAGAGTTCCGATGGGGTGGTGCCCTATTGGAGTTCCCATCTTGATGGAGTTGAGGAAGAGATCATTGTGCCGACGGGCCATAATGCCCAGACGCATACGGAAACCGAGGCGCTGATCCGCCGGGTTCTGCTGACGGTGGAGAAAGAACAGGCTTATTCGCCGTCCTGTAAATGATGCAGCGCCTGGACGATGGTTTCCAGGCGTGCGCGAAGGTCGGCCTCGCTCAATAACGCCTGGCGCAAACGCGAGTCGAAAAGCAACGCGGGGCTGAGCAGGTCGCAGAGGACTTCGGGGTCGTCGGTTTGGGCGATTTGTTCCAGCAGCGGTTCGGGGATTTTTTTTTCTTTTCCGCCCAGTTTCCTGGCGAGGGTTCGAATTTCCCGGGCCAGGCTGGCGACTTCCGGTGTATTTGCGTTTGCGGTTTTAAAAGGAAGTAACTTGGCAATGCGGTATGGGTGCATCTGGAGCCAGGTCGCAAAACGGACGCGGAAGACGCCCTGAAGGACCAGATGGGAGGTGCCGTCGGGGTTGGAGACACAGGCGCGGATGAGCCCGGCGCAGCCGATGGGCGGGATGTCCTCCCCGGGCTGGTTGGGATCAGGCATTCCGATGGCGAACATGCGGTTTGCGGCGAGAGTGTCGGCCAGCATTTTGCGATAGCGGTCCTCAAAAATGTAAAGAGGCAGCATCGCGTGGGGGAAAAGAATCGTGCCGGGCAGCACCATGACGGGCATTTCCTGGGGGATGGGGGCCGTCTCGCTCATTTCAGCAACCGTGAGCAGCTATTTTTTACGCTTTTGCCGGGGATGTAGAGCAGAAAACCTTCGAGGTTGCTCTTGGCTGGAGTTCAGCTTATGGAAGCTGGCATGACTTCTGGAAATCCTTCGCTTAACAGCGGCACGTTCGAAACCATCTCCGTCCGACAGGGACCGGTGATGACCGTCACCGGCACGGTCTCCAAAACGAGCATCCTGCTCCTGCTGGTCATCCTTGGCGCTACGTTTACCTGGAATATTCAGAGTGGGCTCTCAAGCGGCCTGATGATCGGTGGTGCCATCGGGGGGTTCATCGTCGCTCTGATTACCATTTTCAAAAAGGAATGGTCGCCCGTCACCGCGCCGATCTACGCGATTCTTGAGGGGCTCTTCCTGGGCGGTATCTCGGCGGTGTACAATGCACAGTTTCAGGGGATCGTGCTACAGGCGGTGATGCTGACTTTTGGCGTGATGGCGGCGATGCTGTTCCTTTACCAGAGCGGCATCATCAAGGTGACGGAGAAGTTTCGCATGGGTGTCTTTGCCGCGACGGGAGGCATCGCGCTCGTGTATATCGTGAGTATGGTCCTTGGATTTTTTGGGATTCACATTCCCTTCATCCAGGGCGGAGGCGCGTTTGGCATCGGTTTCAGCCTGATCGTGGTGGGCATTGCGGCGCTGAATTTGGTGATGGATTTTGACACGGTGGATCGCGGCGTGGCCGCGGGTGCGCCGCGCTATATGGAGTGGTATTGCGGCTTTGGACTCATGGTGACGCTCATCTGGCTTTACCTCGAGTTGCTGCGTCTCCTGAGTAAACTACAGCGGCGCTGAGCCCCCCTGCGCCGCCTCTCTTCTGTCAGAGTTTCGAAAGAAACTCGAAAATCGCGTCCTGAAAGCCGGGCAGGGCTTCGTGCCCGAAGTCGGGATAAAGCATCATTTCCTTCTTTGCGAGGATCTTGTTGTAGGCGGAAAATTGCGTGGAGGGCGGGCAGATTTCGTCCATGAGTCCCGTGCCGAAAAGGACTTCGGCGCGAATGCGCGGCACGAGATTCTGGATGTCGATGTAGCCGAGTTTCGTGAAAATCTCGCGTTCGCGAAGGTGACGCGGGTCGTAAAGCCGGAAGTAGTTTCGGATTTCCTCGTAGGCGTCCTTTGCCAGATCCATCTCCCAGATGCGCTGGTAGTCGCAGAGGAAGGGGAAAACGGGTGCGGCGCGGCGGATTTCCGGCACGAGCGAGGCGCAGGCGAGGGTCAGCGCTCCGCCTTGAGATCCGCCAGTGGCGCCGACGCGGTTGGCATCGACTTCGTCGAACCCCATTACGATGCGGGCAAGCATGGCGGTATCGAGAAAGATCTGCCGGAAGGCGAATTTCTTCGGGTCGTCGTCAAGGCCGCGGATGATCTGGCCTTTGAAAGTGTTGCCTTTTACTCCGCCGAGGTCTTCGCTGATGCCTCCCTGGCCGCGGCAGTCCATCGCGGCTACGGAAAAGCCCAGTCCGGCGAAGGCGAGATGCTCGACCCAGTCGCCGCTGTTTCCGGCGTAGCCGTGAAATTTGAGGATGGCGGGATGCGGGGTGGCGGCGGTTTTGGGCCGGAGGTACTTGGCGTGGATGCGGCTGCCGCCGACGCCCGTGAAAAAGAGATCGAAACACTCGGTGCAAGGCACGGAGAATGGCGCCGGCCTCAGTTCGGCGACCGGGTCGGTCGCGGCGAGTTCTTCGAGGGCTTCGGCCCAGTAGGTATCAAAATCGGCGGGTCGGGGGTTGATGCCCTGGTAGGTCTGGAGTTTTTCGAGCGGGAAATCGAGTTGGGGCATGAAGGGGTTTTCGGCGGGGGCTGGCGTCGCGGTCAACGCGATTCGTCCCCGGCGCGCCCCATTTCGTCCCAATCTCGTTGCTGGCGTGGAGCGGGTGAAGGATATAGTGTCGCGGTATGGCACAGGCAATCATGGATCCGGAGGAAGTCCGGCGTTTCGCCAAGGAGCTGAAGCGTTTTAACGACGATGTGCGGGTGCGGGTGGCTTCGTTGCAGGCGAGGTTCTCGGCGCTGGGTGACAGCTGGCAGGACCAGGAGCATGAGAAGTTTGCGGAGGAATTTGTGACGACCGTGAAGACGCTCAAGAAATTCGTCGAAGTTTCCGAGAAACACACTCCCTACCTGATGCGAAAGGCGCAGCGCATCGAACAGTATTTGAATCAACGCTAACCGCATGGCTGACGAGGCGAGACTGACTTCGCTCGATGCGCTGGAGACGTTTCGCTCCAGTCTCATTATATTTTTGAGCCGGGGCCGGCGCTCGCTGGACGAGACATCCGACGAGTTGCGGCGCGTGCGGCAGTGGCTTCACAACGATCGCCGCTTCCATTGGGAGCAGGAGGTGCGCCGGTGGCAGAAGGCGCTCGACCAGGCGCAGCAGGAATTATTAAGCGCCCGCATTTCGGGGTTGCGCGACACGACGACCGGCCAGCAACAAGCCGTTAATCGGGCGCGGCGCGGGCTGGCGGCGGCGGAGGACAAGCAGAGGCTCGTCAGGCGCTGGGTGAGAGATTACGATGGGCAGGTGGACCCAATCGCCAAGCGGCTCAACAGCCTGCGGAATTTTTTGGAGCATGACCTGCCCAAGGCCATCGCTTATCTGGCGCAAATGCAGCGCACGCTGGATGAATACGCGGAGCGCACGCCGGCCAGCCGGGCCGGGCAGGCGGAAACGGAGGACGAGATGCCATGAGCGTGCGCGCCGGAGCCGGCACCCTTGCCCAGGCGATGAAGGAACTCTCGCTAAAGTGGCAGCAAACGCGGGCGCACTGGCGCGACGCGAAGGCGGAGGAATTTGAGGCCCGCATTATGAATGTGCTGCCGGACCATGTCTCGAAGGCGCTGGAGGCAATGGAGGATCTTGAGAAGATGCTGCGAAAAGTAAGGAGCGATTGTGAATAGAAGCGCCGATTTTGAGTCCACGCGCATCCTGGAGTTGCTGCGCCGGCTGGACGATACCGTGGCCGGATTTACGGCGGAAGAGAGCGCCATCGAAAGCGACATGCGGCGGCGCGGCAGGGCGATCGTGCGCACGGAGCAGGAAGGCATCGAAAGTACCGATGCCCAGCAGACCGGCCGCATCGAAAGTCTCGATTCCATTCTCGAGGAGGAAAAGGAGCGGGTGTCCGCCCTGCATGCCGCACGGCGCAGGACGATCGAAAACAGCCGGCAGGATGCGTTGTGGAATCTGCCGCGCCGGGCGCGGGCGGAGCGGGAGCGCTGGCTTGGGGATTTGCAGATGCGGCGCTTCCAGGCGGAGCGCAAACAAACCGCGGATCGTGAGGCGGCCGGGACCATTTTCAATGAATACGCGACGCGGTTGAATAATAGCCGGAAGGAGCTGGCCCGCCTCGAACGCAAGGTGCGCGAGGCCTTTGCGGGCTACTGGAGTTTTCTGCGCCTGCTGAAGCGGACGCCGGATGCCGGGAGGCGCGAACGGGAGGATGAGGCGTTGATGAAGGGTCTGGAGTCCAGCCTGGCCGATACGGCCGGGAGACTTTCGGAGTTCCGCCATTACATGCTGCCGCGGGTTTTTGGGATCCTGGCGCTGCCGGTGCTGGTCGTGGTGCTCGCTCTGGGGGCGTGGCTGTACGCCCGCTCGGCACCGCAGGCGGCCGCGGCCATCTGGGTGGGCGGAGGATTTTTGATCGCGGGCTTTACGGCGCTGCATCAGCTCGGCAAGCGGCAGGCCTGTCCGGCGGCTGGCCGGGTGGCGGCTGCGCTTGTGGAAGCGCGGCATTTTTTTGAGGCGTGCCGGAGGGCGGCCGAGGGAAAGCTGTCTCGCGATTACCAGCGGATCGATGCGGAGTTTGAGCGGACTTCGAATGCCATTGCCGTCCAGTGGGAGCGGGCTGGAGAGGTCGAGTCCGGATTTGAGCAAACCATGCGGCGGAAGATTGAGACACAGGCTCCCCGGGCATTTGCAAGGAATGATGCTCTTTTGCGGGCGCGCCTGGAGCGGATCGAGCGCCGACATGGCGAGGCCATCGCTGTGGCGAACGCACGGGCCGAGGTCCGCGTGCGGGAATTGGCGAACGCACGCCAGTCCGCGGAGCAGGAACTGGTGGATGAGGAGGCGCGACGATGGGCCGAGCTCCAGGCACGCTGGGATCGTGAGATCGTGCCGGTGTACGAGGCTGCCGCGGCGCGCCGGGATGCGGCGAAGGATGTCTTTGCGGAGATGACGGCGGATTTTGTGCGCGGCTGGAGGCCGCCGGAGCAGTTTACGCCCGCGGCAAAATTTGGTGGCGTGACGCTGGATCTCGGGCCGCGGACCGGTCAACGGCTGGCGTTGCCGGGCCCCGCGGCATTGTCGGTGCCTTTAAGTCTCGCCTTTCCGGAGCGCGGGTCGCTTTTGTTCGAGACGGAGGGCTCCGGCGAGCCGGAGGTCATCGGGACGCTGAACAGCGTGATCCTGCGTCTGCTCGCGCAGGCTCCTCCGGGAAAGCTGAGTTTTACGGTGATCGATCCCGTCGGGTTGGGGCAGAATTTTGCGGGCCTCATGCATCTGGCGGATTACGAGGAGAGTCTGATTACGCGCCGGATCTGGACGCAGCAGGAGCAGATCGAGGAGCGGCTGGCGGAGCTGAACGAGCATATCGAGAAGATCATACAGATGTATCTGCGCGACGAGTACGCGACCATTGCGGAATACAATGAGAAGGCGGGAAGCACGGCGGAGAAGTATCACTTCCTGGTGATTGCCGATTTCCCGGCAAACATAAGCGAGACAGCGGCCAGGCGGCTGCAGAGCATTGCGGCGAGCGGGCCGAGGTGTGGCGTGTTTACATTGATCCATTGGGATCGTCGCCGCCGGTTGCCGGATGGCATTGTCGCGGAGGATTTGCGCAAGCACAGCGTCTGCATCCTGCGGCAGGAGGGGCGGCTGGTTGTGGAGGATGCGCGATTTAGCGATGCGATGACTCTGGCGCTCGATGCGCCGCCGGCACCGGAGGTGGCCGCGGAAATGATTCACAAAGCAGGCGAGTGCAGCGTGGATTCGATGCGAGTGCAGGTGCCTTTTGAGATTATCGCTCCGGAGCCGGCGAAATACTGGACGCTGGAGACGACGGATGAGTTGCGCATCCCGATCGGGCGCACGGGTGCGACGAAGCTGCAAATGCTGGCCATTGGCAAGGGCACGCGGCAGCACGCGCTTTTTGCGGGCAAGACGGGGTCGGGCAAATCGACGCTGTTTCATGTAATTATTACGAACCTTGCGCTGTCGTGCAGCCCGGAGCAGGTGGAGTTTTACCTCATCGATTTCAAGAAGGGGGTGGAGTTCAAGTGCTACGCCACAAAGCGCCTGCCGCATGCGCGGGTGGTGGCGATCGAGAGCGACCGGGAGTTTGGCCTGAGTGTGTTGCAGCGGGTGGATGCGGAGCTGAAGCGGAGGGGCGATCTTTTCCGGCAGCTTGGGGTGCAGGATGTGCCGGGTTACAAGCGGGCGGGCGGGCGGGAGCCGATGCCGCGCTCGTTGTTGATGATCGACGAGTTTCAGGAATTTTTCGTCGAGGACGATGCGGTGGCCCAGGCGGCGTCGGTATTATTCGACCGCATTGTGCGGCAGGGCCGGGCGTTTGGCATCCATGTATTGCTGGGGTCGCAGACGCTGGGGGGTGCGTATTCGCTGGCGCGTGCGACGCTGGGGCAGATGGTGATTCGTGTGGCGTTGCAGTGCAACGAGGCGGATGCCTATCTCATTATGGATGATAATAATCCGGCGCCGCGCCTGCTTTCGCGGCCGGGCGAGGGCATTTACAACGATGCGGCGGGTGCGGTGGAGGGTAACAGCCCTTTCCAGGTGGTGTGGCTGCCGGATGACGAGCGGGATGAATGGCTCGACAAGGTGCGTGATCTGGCTGCGGCTCATCCGGAGATGGATGGGAGGCCGGTGGTGTTCGAGGGCAATGCGCCTGCGGATGTGCGGGAGAATGCGTTGTTGCAAAGGGCGCTGGCTGGTGAGGCGCTGGCTTCGGGCGGGATGCCTCCGCGGGTCTGGCTGGGAGAGCCGAATTCGATCAAAGGGCCGACGGAGGCTGTCTTCCAGCGGCACAGCGGCAACCATCTGCTTATTATCGGGCAGCAGGATGAAACGGCGTTATCGCTGCTCGGGGTGTCGCTGCTGGCGCTGGCGGGGCAATTTCCGGTGGGCGGGGTGAAATTTGTGCTGTTTCACGGTGCGGCGCCGGATTCGAGCGAAGGGCGGTTGATTCGCGAAGTGTTGCGGGCGGTGCCGCACGAGGTGACGGAAGCGGGCAATCACGATCTCGGGCTGGTATTGGGGGGGCTGGCGGAGGAACTGCGGTCGCGGATGGATGGCGGCGTGCCGGTTGCGGAGCAGGTGCCGGTGTTTTTACTGGTGCATGGGTTGCAGCGCTTCAAGAAATTGCGGAACGAGGATAGTTTTGATTTTTCGATGGGCGATTCTGAGGCGGCGGCATCTCCGGCGGCGCAATTTGGCGAGCTGATTACGGATGGCAGCAGCTATGGCATGCACATTCTGGCGTCGATCGATACGTTTAATAACATCAACCGTTTCATGAGCCGCAAGGCGTTGAGCGAATTTGAGATGCGGGTGGTTTTCCAGATGAGCGCGAATGATTCCGCGAGTCTTGTTGATTCTCCGAAGGCGGGTGCGCTTGGGTTGCATCGGGCGTTGTTTTACAATGAGCTGGAGGGTTCGCTGGAGACGTTCCGGCCTTATGGGACGCCGGATTCGGAATGGATCGCCGAGGCGGGCCGGCGGGTGGAACCGGTGGGCTGAATTTCTGTTTCGGGACACCGTGCGAAAGATCATCCACATCGATATGGATTGCTTTTACGCAGCCATTGAAATGCGGGAGCGGCCGGAGCTGGCGGGGAGGCCGATTGCGGTGGGCGGGGGCTCGGCGCGCGCGGTGGTGACGACGGCGAATTACGAGGCGCGGAAGTTTGGGGTTCGTTCGGCGATGCCGGGTTTTATGGCGAGGGAGCGGTGTCCGCAGCTGGTGTTTTTGCCGGTGCGGTTCGATTTGTATCGGGCGGAGTCGGCGAAGATTCGCAAAGTCCTGCGCGGCGTGACACCGCTGGTGGAGCCGTTGTCGCTGGATGAGGCGTATCTGGATGTGAGCGGCATGGAGCGTTATGCGTGGGACATTGCCAAGGAATTGCGGGCGCGCATTTTTGAGGAAACGGGATTGACGGCTTCGGCGGGTGTGGCGCCGAACAAGATGCTGGCCAAGGTGGCGAGTGACTGGCGGAAGCCGAACGGGCAGTTTGCCGTGCCGCCGGACGCGGTCGAGAGATTCATGCGCGAGCTGCCGGTGGGCAAGATCTGGGGGGTTGGGCCGAAGGGCGCGGAGAAGCTGGCGTCGCTGGGCATCCGCACTTGCGGAGACATGCAGGCGCTTTCGCTGGCGGAGCTGGCGCGGCGTTTCGGCCGCTGGGGCGAGGAGTTGCATGCGCTGTGCCGCGGCGTGGATGACCGGGCGGTGGAACCCAATCGCATCCGCAAATCGCTGAGCAATGAATGCACCTATGCCAATAACCTGACCACGCTCGATGCATGCCAGCGAGCGCTGGCGGAACTCGTCGCCGAGCTGGAGGCGGACCTGCGGTCGAAGGCGTCGGATCGGCGGATTCGCAAGGCGGTGGTGAAGGTGAAGTTTGCGGATTTTACGCGGACGACGCGGGAGTGCGTGACCGCGAAGCCGGCGCTCGCGATTTATGAACGGCTGCTGGAGGAGGCGTTTGCCAGGGGAGGGAAGGCGGTGCGGTTGCTTGGGGCGGGGGTGCGTTTTGCCGATCTGGAGGAGGAGGAGGAGGGGGCGGCGCAGGGAATGCTGGATTTCGCCCCGGACGCAGGGGATGGAATTGGTGCGATTTTAACTTGAAACCTGCCGCTCGTGGGGCGCTCAATGCAAATCCGTGGAAGGGAAGCAGGGCAACGTCCGGCGGAGACTGTATATCGCGCTGGGGATTTTCGTCGGAGTCATTATCACCGCGACGCTCGGCTATGTTGCACTTGGCTGGACGCTTTCCGACGCGATTTACATGACGATCATTACGGTCTACGGCGTGGGCTATGGCGAGATCGAGCCCGTGGACACACAGCCCGAGCGGATTTTTACGCTGCTGGTGATCATCGGTGGCACGGCGGCCATTGTTTATGCTATTGGAGAGTTCGTTCGTTTCGTGGCGGAGGGGGAAATCCAAAAGGCTCTGGGCGATCTGCAAAAAAACAAACGCGTGGAAGAGGTCAATCATCACACAATCATCTGCGGCTTCGGTCGCATCGGGCAGATTCTGGCCAAGGACCTGCTGGCCTCGAACATGCCGTTTGTGATCGTCGATACGAATGAAGCCCGTGTTGGGGAGGCTTCGGCGCTGGGTTACCTGGTGGTACATGGCAGCGCGACGGAGGAAGAGACGCTGGTCCGGGCGGGGATTCAGCGTGCGGATGTGCTGACAAGCGTGCTGCCGGCGGATGCGATCAATGTTTTCATTACCCTCACGGCGCGGAACCTGAACAAGGACATTCGCATTATTGCCCGTGGCGAGCAGCCTTCGACGGAAAAGAAGCTACTGCAGGCAGGGGCGAATGAGGTGATTCTACCGGCGGCCATTGGCGCGCTGCGAATTTCGCATTCGATTCAAAAACCCAGTATTTCGGACTTTCTTGGGGACGCGAAGGGTACGCCCGGACTGGATTTGCGCCATCTCGGCATCGAGGTGCATGAAATTTCGCTGATTGAACACGGGCATCTTGCCGGTCTGCCGGTGTCGGATTTGGTGCGGCGCAGCAAGGGTGATTTGATGGTGATCGCGGTGCGGCGTGGGGGTGGTGAGATGATTCAGAAGAATTTTTCGACATTGGTGCTGGCTGGCGGGGATACGCTCATCGTGGTAGGGCGCGCGGAGGGGTTGCCAGAGTTTTTGCGCGACGAGGTGACGGACTCCGAACTTCCGTAGACCGGTCCGCCGTGGGGGGGGGAGTTCACCCATTCGGCAGGCCGAATCGCTGACACGGGCAGCCACCCACCCCCACGTCCATTGCCCATAAATTGCCCTCGTGAGGGTTCTGTGCCAGAAATTCGGGCGGCATCGTAAATCGGGCCGAGGTGACGAAGAGCGTCCGGAGATTCTCCCCACCGAAAGCGCAACTGGTTGGCCACGTACAAGGCAGTTCGACGATCCGGTCGACCTGGCCATCGGGCGCGTATCGTACCAGGCAGGCGCCGCCGCCCACCCGGCAATTCCATAAATATCCCTCCGCATCCAGGCAGGAACCATCCGGAAGTCCACGAGGAAATCCGGCGGCAAAGAGGGAGCGATCACCCAGGGTTTTCGACCGGTCGTCGTAGCGAAAGGCGTAGATTGTGTTGGCAATCGTGTCCGCCGTCAGAAATCGGCGCCCGTCTACCCATGCCATCGTGTTCGTAATGCCGTAGATGTTTTCGGTAAGTCGCTGCACGGTGCCACCGGGATCTATGCGATAATAAGCGCCGAGGCTGGCCGTCATCTCCTTCGGACGACCGTCGGCGTCCAGATTGTTCTGCATCGTCCCGACCCAAAATGACCCATCGGGAGCGACCCTGCCTTCGTTGAGTCGATTACCGGGCCGATCCGGTTCCGGTTGGGCGAATGTAGCGAATTGATCGTCGTAGTTCCAAAGACACACTCGATTGGACAGCCCGACAATGGCCCCGTCATCCTGCCGGAGTCCCACCGATGTGACGAAATCGGGAGCCAACCACTCGTCGTGCCGGTTCGAATCCAGATGGAGTCGATGGATGCGTCTGCCGACGATGTCGACCCAGAGCAAACATCCCGTGTGCTCATCCCACACGGGACTCTCTCCCACGACATCCTGGCATTCCAGGACGGGTCGGATCGGATTTGAGAAAGGAGATTTCGCACTCATTTCGTCTGAAGATCTGGCCGTTCCGCCTGTCGCATCCGCATTCCCCGCAGCCGGTTCAGCGCCGCGGCAAAGTCCAGCGTCCGAAACTCGGCAAAATCTCCACGCGCCTCGTCCGTAAATCCATCCAGACCAGGAACGTCCAGCTTTCGCCGGATTTCGCCCAGCACATCCACCACCGATCGCCGGCCGTCGAAACAGCCCGATCCCACCGCCCACGCCAGTGCCGCCGCCAGCGCCCGCGTCTGCGCCGGATGCACGATTTGGTGCAAGCCTGACAGATCGATTTCCGTTCGCCCGATCTCGATGGAATCCGTCCGGCGTGCCCGGCTGTGGATTTCGCGCCGCCCCCGGGACGCATCGAGGGAAGCCGGGTCCGGTCTTCGCTCCAGCCGATTCTCCGGCCACTCCCGCGCCTCCGGCTTCCGGCCCGTCGGCAGCCGCCTGGCGATTTCCGCCGCCGCCTCGGTTCGCTCGAATGGTCGATAAGCATCCATTGCCACCACCGTATCCGCCACGTCGAAATAATCCCCACAGCCCCCAAGTACCAGCACGGTCGAAACCCCCTGCCGCTCCCACAATCCATGCACCCGGTCGACAAAAGGCGTGATCGGTTCCCGGTCCCGGGTGATCAATTCCTGCATCCGCCGGTCGCGCACCATAAAATTCGTCGCCGCCGTATCCTCATCGATCAGCAGTAATCGCGCACCTGCCTCCAGCGCCTCGACAATGCCCGCCGCCTGCGAGGTCGACCCCGACGCATTATCCGTGGAAAAGCGCCGTGTGTCGCTGCCGTCGGGCAGATCGGCAATAAACGGCGAAATATCCACCCCCGCCACACTTCGTCCCGATTCCGCTTCGATACTCACCGCATCTTCGCGACACACCACCCGCTCGCGCCCATCGCCGGGACAATGGTTGAAAACCCCGCGCGCCAGCGCTTCGAGCAACGTGGACTTGCCATGAAATCCCCCGCCAACGATGAGCGTCACCCCCTCCGGGATTCCCATCCCCGTGATCAGTCCGGCATTTGGCGTCGGCAACGCCACCCGCAATCCCGCCGGGCTCTCGAACGCCACCGCCCGGCCCGCCGCCAGCGGCGTCTGTACATTTCCCCCCGCCCGGGGCAGGATCGCCCCATCGGCGACAAAAGCAATCAACCCCCGCCCGCGCAATCCCGCCCGCAGAGCCTCCGCGTCCTCATTCGTCTCCGCCGCTGCGGTCACTTCGCTCGCATCCCAGCTCGCAACCCGCAGCACCCGCCCGGCCAGCGCCTCCAATTGCACCGCCAGCAACTGCTCCGCCGCCCGCCCGGAGATCCGCCGCCCATCCGCCGGCAAACCCACGGCCAGCCGCATCTCCCACCCTTCGGCGTCCAGCCGCACGGCTGTGCGCGCCAGCACCTCCTGTCCCGGCGCGTCGATTTCGATCAGCCCCGATTTTCCCGATCCGCTTCGCCCCGCCACCTCCCGGCACACGCGGGCCGCCCGCCGGGCGATGAGATTCTCCACCCCGATGCGGCGCGCCGTATTGGCCACCCAGTCCTCGGGAAAACCCGCCGCCGCTCGCGACATCCGCACGGCCACATGCGATGGGGCGGCAAAGGGATCGCCCTGGATCCGATCAAACCGCAGATCCCACTCGACCGGCCCGCGAAAACGAAACGCCCGCCCGCGCAGATCCTTGTAGGCCGGATACGGACGCCGGTCGATGCGCGCCAGTGTAGCGATGAGTTGGCTCGATTCCTCAATCATCCCTCGCATCCTGCCGCCCGCCCGCTTTCATCGCAACTCCGCAGCGGAATCGACAGAGTCTCCCCTTTGCGGGCTTGGCGCGAACCCGAGGTTTCTGCGATAGGAGGAAGCATGTTGTCGATTTCGGGGGTTTCCAAGGCGTTTGCAGGACGCGTGCTGTTTGAAAATGCGTCGGTGCAGGTCAATCGTTCCGACCGCATCGGTCTCGTGGGTGCGAATGGCGCGGGGAAGACCACGCTCTTTACGCTCATCCTCGGCGAGGACACGCCGGACGATGGAGGCATCAGTTTCCAACGCGGGGTCGATGTCGGATTCCTGCCGCAGGAAAGCGCGCCCGTGGGCGATGAAACCGTGCTCGAACTGGCGACCGGTCGTATCCACGCCGAACCCGGCCCGGATGAGGTGGATGATTTCGAGGCCGACTACAGCGCGGAAATCGAGGCTCTCGGCCGGGAGCCAAAGGCGAAACGGATTCTGGCTGGGCTGGGGTTTCGGGAGACGGATTTCGACCGTCCGGCCCGGACGTTGAGCGGAGGCTGGGTGATGCGTGCGCATCTGGCGCGGCTGCTTACGGTCGAGCCGGATCTGCTGATGCTCGATGAACCGACGAACCACCTCGATCTGGAGGCACTGCGATGGTTTCAAAATTACCTCAAGAGCTACCCTGGCGCGTTCATTGTGATTTCGCACGACCGGGAATTTCTCAACGTGCTTACAAATACGATTATCGAGATCCGCAATCAGCGGTTGTGGAGGTATGTCGGGAATTACGATAAATTCCTTGAGCAGAGGGAGGCACAGATCGAGCAGCACCGGCAGGCCTACCTGAACCAGCAGCGCGAGATCGAGCATTTGCAATCGTTTATTGACCGTTTCCGAGCCAAGGCGAGCAAGGCGGCGCAGGCGCAGGAGCGGATGAAGCGGCTCGACCGCATGGAGCGCATCGAACCACCGGAGGAGCTGGCCAAAGGGATCAGCTTCCGCTTTCCGCAACCCGCACGGTCGGGACAGCGGGTGATGACCCTGGCGGCTGTCGACCAGGCTTACGGCGATCACCGGATTTACTCCGGGTTGAATCTCGAAATCGAGAAGAGTGAGCGTACGGTGCTGGTCGGGCCCAATGGCGCCGGCAAATCGACGTTGCTTAAAATTCTCGCCGGGGTCCTTCCGATCCAGGGGGGGGAGCGCGTGGTGGGACATAACGTCAAGGTGGGTTACTACGCGCAATACCGTGTGGAGATGCTGGATGAAAAACGCACGGTGCTCGAGGAGGCGCGGGCTGGATTGAGCGGGGTGCCGGAGGAATTTGCGCGCACGGTGCTGGGGGCGTTTTTGTTCAAGGGCGATGCGGTTTTCAAGCCGGTGGGCGTGTTGAGCGGCGGCGAGAAGAGCCGGCTCGCGTTGGTAAAGCTGCTGCTCGATCCGCCGAATCTCCTGTTGATGGATGAGCCGACAACGCACCTCGATATGCAGAGCATCGACGCGCTGGTGGCCGCGCTCAACCAATTCGAGGGCACGCTCGTCTTCATCAGTCACGACGTGTATTTCATCCGCTCCATCGCACGGCATGTGTTGCATGTGCAGGCGGGCCGGATCATGCCGTATCACGGGGACTACCAGTATTTTCTCGATAAGACCGAGGCCACCTCGGAGCGGGATGCTCTGGTTTCCTCCGATCCGAGGCTCTCCAATGCCCAGCCGGCGCAGGCGGAAAACGCGGCGCCCGAGGGCCGGCAGCGGATTTTCAAGACCAAGGAGCAGAAGCGTGCGGAAGCCGAGGCGCGGCAGGCGCGTTCCCGAGAGCGGAAGATGTTGCAGGAACGTGTGGAGGCTTGCGAAAAAGAGGTCATGCGGCTGGAGGCATCCGAGAAGGAACTTGCTGCAAAGCTGGAGGATCCGGCGACGTATGAAAATCCATCCCTGGCGGTGAACATCAACCGTGAACTGATGGGTGTGAGCGATGCGCTGGAGGCTGCGACGGCGGACTGGGAGGCCGCTGCCGGGGCGCTGTCGGCCTTTGAAAATCTCTCGGTGGCCGTGGAATAAGATCGGGTAACTTCGGGGCGATTTTCTGACAGCGCGGAGGGAGGATGCCGGAGCAAACCACTCGACTTGTGCTCTTTTTTACACGCAGATTGCCGCCGGTGACGAAAGCACGACTATTGCAAATCGCCGGCCTGCCGCTCTCATTTGCGTGGCGATGGTTTCCGTTGCCGGCGGGCACTGGGCGCTTTTGCAGGTGGTGGCATGGGCGCAGATGCTGCATGCGTATTCGCAAAATGGGGACGTGGTGGAGGCGGTGGCGAAGACTTTCGACGGAGACCATCCCTGCGAGCTGTGCCGCAAGGTGACGGAGGGACGGCAGCGCGAGGAAAAGGCTCCAGCCACGCGGAAGGTGAATAAGAAGGAAACGGTCTTCGCGGTGGCGGCCACGGAGACGCTTCGTCCGCCGCTGGCGGGGGATTTTTTGTATCCATGCTCGGGAGAGGATTTCTTTTCGAGGCGGGGGGATCCGCCTCCGGGTCCGGTTCCACGGGCAAGGATTGTTTCCTAGTTGGCTTCGTGCGCCGTTTGACAGCCTGATTCCTCTGGTGGAATTCGCCTTCGAATCTCCAGTGAATCGCGGGCAGAGCGGGCTGGTGACTGGCACGATCAACCCCGGCATCCTGTGGTCGGGAAAATCATTCCAGCTCGGTGTGGAGGCGATCATTCCGATGAATCAGCGCACCGGAAACAATGTCGGTGTGATTGCGCAGGTGCATCTCTACATTGACGATCTGCTGCCGGGCGTGTTCCGGCCGATCTTTGGAGGGAAGCATTGATGCGTGGAAAATTGCTCGCGGCTTGTTTCCTGATGGCTTTTTCCGGGGTGTCAGGTGCATTTGCGCATGCCTTCGTCGATCACGCCGATCCCAAGGTTGGCGGCTCCGTCGCGGAGTCGCCGAAGGCGGTGCGCGTCTGGTTTACTGAGCCGCTCGATCCGGGTGCGTGCAGCATTCGCGTGCTGGATGCGAGCGGACAGTCCATCGATCTGGGGGATGCGCATGTGGATGCGAAGAACACGTCGCTCCTCCTGGCGGGACTGCATCTGCTCAAGGCGGGAGTCTACAAGGTGGTGTGGCAGGTTGTGTCGGCGGATGGCCACAAAACCGAAGGCGACTTCAAATTCCAAATCGCTCTGTAAAATTGCATGGCCGCCGGGTGGGGGGAAAACCGCCCGGCGGTCTGCCTTTTCCGTGCACGGACGGGTCTGCGGATGGCTGTAATTAGCGGACTTCGAGCTGGCTGCGGGAGCTGATGAAAATCTGCAGGGCACCGTAAACATTTTCGACGACGCCTTCGGCCCGGATGATGCGTCCTTCGAGGCTGCGCAGATAGTCCATCGGAAATTCGGTGTCTGTTTCCCGCGTCCGGAAGGCGAGGGCAATGGCATCCCCCGGGCGGCGCCCGAAATTAAGATAACGGGTTCGGCCTGAGCGGCTCTCGCCGGCGCGGGTGACGATCCCTTCCACGGAGACACGCAAACCGGCAAATTCGCGGAATTTCGCCATGTCCGAGGGGTCGATTTGCGGGAGGTTGCGATTTGCCAGGGAACGGTTTTCCACTGGGGAGCCCGGCGTCTTGGAGAACCATCGGCCAAGGGCAAAAGCGCTGGCGAGAAGCGCCAGCAGGGCGGCCCCGGTTGCAATGCGGAAGGAGTATTGGCGGAAGTGTTTTTTGGAGGTGATGAGGCAGCGGTGGTTTGCCCGGGGTATTTTTCCAGAGGGTTCCAGTTCGGAGATCTGGAGCAATTGCAGCGCCTCCTTGGCGGAAACCGGACGGTGCCGCGGATCGGGAAGCATGAATTTTGCCACCCAGCTGCACAGGGAGGCGGGCAGATCCGGTCGCAGATCGGTGAGTCGTTGAAAACGATTCGCCATGCGCGATTGGATGATTGCCGAGACGGAGTCACCGTCGAACGGGTAGATGCCGGAAAGAACAAAATAGAAAATACACCCCAGCGAATATAAATCCGAACGTTCGTCCACCAGTCCGCTGTCGAGCTGTTCCGGCGCGATAAAATGCAGCGACCCGAGAATGGCGCCCTGATCCACGGTCTGCGACGAAGGCCGTTGTGACAGGCGTGCCAGTCCGAAATCGAGAATCTTCACCTGAAACCGCTCGGAATTTGCCCAGACGAGCATGCAATTCGAGGGCTTCAGGTCCCGGTGGAGAATGCCGCGTGCGTGGGCGGCTTGCAGCGCGTCGAGGGCTTGCCTGGCAAAATGCGAAAAATCCTCCGCGGAGAGCGGCGCCTCCGCGATGGCGGCATCCAGTGTTTCGCCGTCCAGAAGCTCCATGACCACAAAAGGCCCTTCCGCATCGGTTCCAAAATCGTAAATGCAAACGATGCCTGGGTGCTGGAGGGCGGACAGGATTTTCGCTTCCGCATGCAGGCGGGTTTCCGCGTCAGCCAGCTGCCGGGGGTCCAGTCCGGCAATCCGTAATCGCTTAATGGCGACATCCCGGTTCAGCCGCGTATCGCGCGCACGGAAAACCACGCCGCCACCGCCCTCACCCAAGGGCTCCAGAATTTGATAGCGCGGATCCATGCAAGCCTGCGCAATTAGACGCTGCGCAGGGGGTTTTTCAAATGCAAATCGGTGGCCTCTGCGAAATGAGGCAAACATCCTCTCTTTCGGTTTTTGCCAATCTGTGCAACAGTCCCCATCCGCGAATCCCGCGTGCGGCCGCCGGAGCGGCATTGCTTTTCCCGAAGGAACCTTCGTGGACAGTGCCGATTTGCCAGAAAATACAGGAGCGCAGGCAGCCTCGACGCACGCGCCATCAACCATTCTTTCCGCCATGCTCACCATTCGAAAACTCAAAAAATCCTTCGCCGGCCACGTCCTGTTCGAAGATGCCGCCCTGCAAATCAACTACGGAGAGCGTGTGGCGCTGGTCGGCCAGAACGGCACCGGCAAGTCGACCCTCTTCTCGCTCATCCTCAAGGAGGACGAGCCCGACGAAGGCAGCATCGCCCGGGATGAATGGACCATGGTGGGCTACCTGCCCCAGGAATCCGAAAAGGTCGGCGATGAGCGCGTCATCGACGTGGCCACGGGGCGTGCGGGGGAGATCGAGCGGCTGGAAAAACAATTGCGCCTCTTCGAGGAAAAGGGCCAGGTCGCCGAGGCCGCCTACCTCGAAGCCCAGGCAAAATACGACGTCCTCAACGACCCCCAGGTCGAGGCCAAGGCCAAGAAAATGCTCAATGGCCTCGGCTACCGCGAAAGCGATTTTGAGCGGCCGGCCCGCGAAATGAGTGGCGGCTGGATTATGCGCGCCCACCTCGCGCGTCTGCTCGTGATGGAGCCCGATCTCCTGATGCTCGACGAACCGACGAACCATCTCGACCTCAACTCTCTGCTCTGGCTTCAGGAGTATCTCAAGACTTACTCCGGAGCGGTCCTCATGATCTCGCACGATCGCCAGTTCATGGACGAGATCGTGGAGGGCGTTTACGAGATCGCCCACCAGCGCCTCATCGCCTACAAGGGGAACTACTCCGCCTTCGAAGAGCAGCGGCAGGCCAATTTCGAACGGCAGTCCGCCGCCCACAAAAACCAGCAAAAGGAAATCAAAGCCCTGCAGGACTTCGCCAACCGCTTCCTCTCCGTGGCCTCCAAGGCCGCGCAAGCCCAGAGCAAGCTCAAGCAAATCGAGCGTATGGAGCTGGTCGAAAAACCGCTCGCGCCACGCAAGCCCTTCCGCTTCCAGATTCCCCAGCCGACCCGCGTCGGCCAGCGCGCACTCATACTGGAAGGCATCCACATGGCCTATGGCGACAACGTCGTTTACGAGAAGCTCAATCTGCTCGTCGAACGTGAGGAGCGCACCGTGCTCGTGGGACCCAACGGGGCGGGCAAATCCACCCTGCTCAAGATCCTTGCCGGTGTCGTCGCGTTCCAAAAAGGTGAACGCAAGCCCGGTCACAATGCCCGGATCGGCTATTTCAGCCAGCACCGTTCGGATGCCCTCGATCCGGAAAAAACCGTCCTCGCGGAAGTCATGGGCACCTCCCCCACGCTCAAGGAAGAGCAGGCACGTGCCATTCTCGGCACCTTCCTCTTTAACAAGGATGCCATCCATAAAAAGACCGATGTGCTGAGCGGCGGAGAAAAAAGCCGGCTCAACCTCATTAAATTTCTCGTTGATCCGCCGAACATCCTGCTCATGGACGAACCGACGACCCACCTCGACCTCCTGAGTGTCGAGTCCCTCATTTTAGCGCTTCAGAGCTACGAAGGCACGCTCGTCTTCATCTCGCACGACGTACATTTCATCCGCAAACTCGCGACCAAGGTGATTCACGTAAACGCAGGCACGCTCACGCCATACTCGGGTGGCTACGACTATTTCCTCGAAAAATCGGGCGCCAACGCACGCGAAGGCGTAACGGCGTAGGCGCCGTCCCCTTGCGACTGCAAAAAAAATCGAAGACGAACGGTTGCCGAGGCTCCGGGCGAACGATACGACTCATCGGGTGAAGGCGCTGGTCGTCTCGGATTTGCACTACGCCCTGCCGCAATACGAGTGGCTGCTCCAGCGTGCCGAGCGGTACGACTTGGTCGTGATCGCAGGGGATTTGCTCGATCTCGGTTCCACGGTCGAGCCCGACGTCCAGATCCTCGTCGTAAGCAAGTACCTCGAAGCGCTGCGCACCCGCACCCGGGTTGCGGTGTGTTCCGGAAACCATGACGGCGATGTTCTCAACGCCCCGGGCGAATTCACGGCCGAATGGTTGCGCGCCCTGGCGGGTGAGGGTCTTTTTGTAGACGGGGATTCGTTTGATTTTGGCCCGGATCGCGTGACCATCTGTCCGTGGTGGGAGACTGAGGCCTCCCGGGAAAATATGACCGCCCTGCTCGAGGGCGAAGTCGCAAGGCGCGGTGGCTTCCGCCGCTGGATATGGGTGCATCACGCGCCACCCGCGCATTCGCCTGTCGCGTGGAATGGCAAGGCATCCAGCGGCGATCCGGTGCTCGAGGCGCTGATCCGCCGCCTGGAGCCGGACATCGTGCTCTCCGGACACATTCACAACGCTCCCTTTTACAGCCAGGGCGCATGGGTGGCGAAGCTCGGGCGCAGCCTCGTATTTAACGCAGGAAATCAGATCGGCCCCATCCCCGCTACGATCCGTCTCGACCTCGGCGGGAACATTGCCGTTTACCACAGTCTCGAGGTCGAGGAGAGCCGGGATCTCGGCGCGATGATTCGTGAGTAGGCGGGCCGGTTATTTGCCGGCCTTCCGCACGAACTCCAGCACCCTGGCGGGTTCTCCTTTGGACGCCCAGACCGCGCGCAAAAAATCCGCCGGATGCAAGTCGTGGTCCTTCAAAAATTTCCGGTCGCCGCTACAGCCGTACATAATCTCGTGGCAGAGCCCGCCCTCGAGAAAGCACCTCGCCTTGGCGGTAATGCGGGGCAGCCATGCGATGCCCTCCAGCGCCTCGGTCTTGGGAGGAAGTTCCGTCGACAGCGTGACGTTTTCATTCCGTTTGCTGTGCTGCTCGTAGAGAAAATAATCCCGTCGCGCCGCGGCGACGAGCAGAACCGTATCCCAGCCAGGCTCGCCATATTTCACGAAATCCTCGGCGTAATCGTACACATTGATCGGTTTGATTCCGATCGATGCCAGCTCCGCCACCTCCTCCGGAGAAAAATACGTATCCAGATCGTGAATTCCGTCGCGGTACAGATTAACCGCCTTGTCATACAGTTTTCGGAAACTTCGGGTCCAATCATGTGCTTCCATAGAGGCGGTATTCTACCCCGGTTTCTCCCATGGCGCACAGGAATCTGAAAAATGATCGGCTTGCCAAGCTGGCGGGTTACACGCGAACGTGGCGTCCTCATGGACGCCAGCCACCCGGTCATCCTCTTCTACAAATACGTTCCGATTGCCGATCCCGCCGCATTCGTCGAGGCGCAGCGCGCGTTATGCACGGAACTGGGCTTGAAAGGCCGCATTCTCATCGCCGCCGAAGGCATCAACGGCACCCTTGCCGGTCCGCGCTCGGAAACCAGCCGCTATACCGCTGCGTTGCGGAGCGACCCACGATTCTCCGATATCGAGATCAAGGAAAGCCCGGGCGGCTCCGAGGCGTTTCCCCGCCTGGTGGTGAAGGTCCGGCCCGAGATCGTCACGCTGGGCGCGGGCGTGGAGTTGCAGCCCGACCACGACAACCATCTCTCGCCCGCCGAATGGAAACGGACTCTCGAAGAGGAGCCCGACACCGTCGTTATCGACGTTCGCAACCGCTACGAATCCGCCATTGGCCGGTTTGAGAATGCCATTGCCTGTGACATTGATAATTTCCGTGAACTCCCCGGTTACGTCGAGCAATTGAGTGATTTCAAGGACCGCAAAGTACTCATGTATTGCACGGGAGGCATCCGCTGCGAAAAGGCCTCCGCGCTTTTCCGCCGCAAGGGGTTCAAGAATGTCTTCCAGCTCCACGGAGGCATCCAGACCTACCAGCGCGAATTCGGCAACGCCCACTGGCTCGGCGAGTGTTTTGTCTTCGACAATCGCATGACCGTTCGCGTCGAGGACAACCTGCGTCAGGTCGGTAAATGCGCGCACACCGGAGTCCCCACCGCACGGTTTGTAAATTGCGCGAACGACGACTGCCACAAGCTCTTCATCCTCGACGAGCAAGCAGAACACGCACATCCGGAATATCGCTTCTGTCCGGAATGCCTCGCTGCTGGTGTGGATCAGTCAAAACTACCAGCCGCCGCCTCCCCCGCCGCCGCCTCCGCCTCCGGAGGAGCCGCTCCCCCCGCTGCCCGAACCTGAGCTGCTGCCCGGTGCGGTTGAGGCCGATGAGATCGCGCTGGCCATCGCCCCGCCGAGCCCCACCGCCATGCTGGCAGGAGGATAAAAGCTCCCTCCCGGGCCATGGTACCAATCGGGTGAATAATTTGTCTGATCGAGCACGCTGGCGAACTGCTCCGCCCACTGCTGCTCCACGTCCAGAGCCAGTGCATACGGCAGGAAACGCTCAAATTCCTCCGGCGTGCGATCCGGTGGATTCTGCAAATTCAGCCGCTCCGCTTCGGCTACGGAAAGGTAATGCTTGAACCCTTCGATCGCGTCCATCACCCGCCGCCCCTCGCGTGTGGGAGCCTTCAAAAGGTGGTGAAAGACCAGGTTCAGCAGAAACGCCACCCCGAAAATCCCGGCGGTCCAGACCGACGTCGCATGAATCAGAAACCCCGCCCCGACGAACCACCCGATGACAAATGGAATGCTGAACAACAGCATCGGAATCGCCGTCCAGGCGGATTTGCCCCGAAATGCCGAGACCACGCCCGACAACAACGCAATCACCCCCACCGACCAGATCGACAACCAGAACAGCATAAAAACGGCTGCGCCCATGTCGCTCGAACCCCACAATGCCAGGCCGGCAGGAATCAGCGAAAGCAGCAACCCCGCCAGCCAGAAGCCCGCATTGCGTATGAAATAGCGCTTCTCGATCTCAGCGCTCAGGGAGCGCAGCAAGCCGGCGCGCGCTTCTGAAAAGATCGCATGATGGCTGTTGGTAAAATCGAGCGATTTTCGGGTTCCCAACAGCGTGTCAAAAAATTTCTGCTGCGCCGCCGTCACCACGCCGCCCGCGGCATTCGTCCGGAGGATTTGAAAATGCTTTTTCCCGGATTGCACGATTCGCAGTTTCCCCGCTACGGCCAGCGCAATGAGGGCGGCGGCAAAACTCTTGTTATCAAATCGCCCCATGCCGGCGAGATAGCGCACGGCTGCGGGAGTGAATCCCTTTGGTGGATGATAAAGCGGGATGATGACGCCCCGCCGCGGATCCCGGCCAAGAAAAAACCAGATCGCGACATAGTAGGCCAGCACCACAAGCAGACCCCCGGCTGCCACGGCGATCGCCGGATTGTCACCGATCGCAGCCGCAAGGCCGGTCGGATTGGCCGAGGCGTCCAGAAAGCCCTTCGGCCAGGTTACCGAAATCGTAAATCCGCTCCCCGGCGGCAGCGGCCGCGTCGTTTCCAGCGCGGCATCCACGCCCGGGATCGCCGCCACCCGCCAGTCCTGCCCCTTCCCGCCCTGCCGTCCAGTGTAAGCCTCCTCGCTCCGCACATGGGCTCCGGGCGGCAGTTGCACGCGTGCCAGCGCATGATCGATCGGAAATGCCCACCCATTGCCGGTGACATTCCAGTAAAGCGCGTCGAAGGATTCGCCGGGGAACAACTGCCGGTTCGTGCGGTACCGGAGGACGTAAGTGTGCGGGCCCGGCGGAACGAGGAAGTCCGCCCGTCCGATGTAAACGCGGACACCGTTGTCGCGGTTCTCGGTTTTCCAGGGTTCCGGCGTGCCGTCCCGCGTTACCCCCAGCACCTCAAAATCCACCCGCCGCTTCAGGCCGCCGGCGGATTTGTAGAGCGTGGGAAAGTCCCGGTAAATTCCGCGCTTGATATGTCCGCCTTCGGCCACCACCGAGAGGGTTTCCGTGACGAACAAATCGCCAGATGCACGGACATCGACATCGCTCGTGAAATCGGTAATCCGCTCCTGCTGCGCCACCAGCGAGTGGACCGCGGAGGTCGCAACAAACAAAAAAACCGTCCATTTCATAACTGCACGCCGGGGGTGGAGCGTTCGGTGGCCGTCTCAATCTCGAAAAAAGGATCCGGCTGAAATCGGAAAAGGCCCGCGACGAGATTCGCGGGGAAACTCTCCGCTGCGTTGCGGAAATCACGCACCGAGCCGTTGTAATATCGCCGGGCATACTGGAGTTCGTCCTCGATTGCGACGAGCTGCGCGCTGAGCGCCCGGAAATTTTCACCCGCCTTGAGTTCGGGATACGCCTCGGCGATGGCGAAGAGATGGCGCACCTGCCCGCTGAGCCGGGTTTCCGCCCCGGCGCTGGCGGGTCCGGCGGGCGCGGTCACCGCGGCGCTCCGGGCCGCTGCGATGTCCGTAAAAAGCCCGGCTTCGTGCTTCTGGTAGCCCTTCACGCATTCGACGAGTGCGGGGATGAGGTCGTGGCGGCGGCGCAACTGCACGTCGATTCCGCTCCACGCCTCACGCTGCTGGTTGCGGAGCTGGATGAGGCGGTTGTAAATCCAGAGAAACGCAGTGCCTGCTGCGCCGCACAGCGCGGCGGCAAGCATCCACCACGGGCTCATCGATGCCAGCGCTCGCTTCCTGGAAAGACGGTTTCAAAGAGAGTCGCGCCTCCTTCGCCGGCACCGTGGCGCGGTTCGAGATCGAGTTCTTGATAAAGGCGCTCCAAAGCCTCGGGATCGCCTCGGAGTTCGGGGAAAATCGCGGCGAGCCGCTGTTTGCACCAGTGTTTGGCCATCCGGCGGTCAATGGGATGCAGGGGTTTTTCGCCCTGAATCCTGCGTTTAAAAAACTCGACGATTCCAGAGGCCATGCGTCGTCCGCAGACTCGGTCGATTTTTTACGAAGGGAAAGCAGAAATCGCGGACGGGGCCGGTTTCCGCCGGGGCCTACTCGGCGGGTTTCATCGGCGGGATGCCGGCCATGTCGTCGGATGTGGGCCCGGCTGCTGGAGCGGGAGCCTCGGCGGTTTCGGTGGGCAGCTTGCGCTCGAAATTAAAGGACCATCCGGCTTCTTTTTTGCGGCCATCCACGCGGGCGCTTACGACGATGTAGCAGGTTTTTTCCCGAAGCTGCTGATGCATTTGGAAATGGATGAGCTGTGTCGCGGGGTCGTATTCGGCGGGAACGGGGCCGAATCCGCTGACACGCATCTGGACGCTCTTAGGGTCGATATTTTTGCCCAGTGTGGCGAGGTTGGCTTTAATTTCAGGCCGGGGGTCCGAGATGGTCTCTCCTTGCATGGGCAGAGTGACCATTGATGCGGCGGCGGGCATGGCCATCGCGGGTGATCCGCCTGAGGAGGAAGCGGTGGCTGGAGCGCCTTCGACGATGCCGCCAAAACCGGCTGCTTGCTGGAAAATCTGCGGCTTCGTGGACTCGATGGCATAACGGCCGAGCATCGAGGCGTCGGCGCCGTGGGCCAGTCGCTGACCGTAAACGGTAAAGGCGGCCTCGTAGCCAGCCTCCATCGCGGCTGCGCGCACGATTTCATTATGCAGGCCGTAGGGGTAGGCAATGGTTTTGATCGGGATGCCGAGTTTTTCCTCCAGGATGCGTTTGGACTCGCCGAGTTCGGCCTTCAGCCACTCGAGATATTCGGCGTCGGACTTGCCCTTTTTCCGGTTCAGCGGGCTGTGGGAGAGGGTGTGGCTGCCGATGTCCACGCCAGCATCGCGCATCTCGGCCAGCTGCTCCCACGTCATCGAAGCGCCGCCGGCGTTTTTACCGCCTTTCACGAAATCGGTGTAGATGTACATCGTGAACGGATAGCCGAATTTCTTGAGAATCGGCCATGCGGTCTTGTAGCCGGAGATGTAGCCGTCATCGATGCCGATGAGTGCGGATTTGGCGGGGATATTTTTTTCGCCGCGCCGCCAGGCGAGAAAGTCTTCCATCGAAATGACGGTGATGCCGTTGTCCTTGAGTGCCTGCATTTGGGCTTCGAAGTCCTTGGGCGAGATGGAGAGGCTGTCCCGCGGTTTGTCGTCGAAGCGGTGGTAGCAGAAAACGATGACCTGGGACCGCTCATCCAGAACGAAGGGCGTGGGCGTGGGTTCGGGAGTCGGAGTTGGCGTGGCAATGGGCGTGGGCGCAGGGGCTGGCGTGGGTGGCGGCGGCGCGGGGGCTTCCGGTTTGCACGCGGAGAGAAACCCGGTGGCAATGAGAAAAGTGATGGGAAAGAGGCGCGTGGCGAAGCGATGCATGCTCCTTCCTCGATAGCACCGCAGGGCTCAATTGCAACCTTCACTGTGATGCAGGACGGGGGCTTTCCGGCAAAACGCAGGTTGCATCCAGCCTGGGATGGGAGGACAATCTTTATAGATGAAAACCATTCAAATCGTGAGTGGTGGCCAGACGGGCGCTGACCAGGCGGCATTGCGTTGGGCAATCCAGCACCAGGTGCCCCACGGAGGCTGGTGTCCGAGGGAGCGGCGCAGCGAATCCGGGCCGATTCCCGAAATCTATCGACTACGGGAGACTCCCAACGAGACCTACGAAGAGCGGACGATGTGGAATGTTCGCGATTCCGACGCGACGGTTATTTTTACTTTACAGGAGGGTCTGGCCGGAGGCAGCGCGCATACGGCGGTCGCCTGTGTCGACATCGGCAAACCGGTGCTGCATCTTGCGGCGGCGACCTTTACGCCTCGGGAAGCCGCCCATGCGCTCAGCCATTTTCTGAAAAAGCACCATGTGACGGTTTTGAACATCGCCGGCCCTCGCGCTTCCGAGGAGCCCGGGGTGGATGCCTGGGTGTGCGACGTAATGGACCGCGTTTTCGGCTAGGCCGGGGTCGTGGCGACGATGGTTCCGCGCGAGAGCGCCGAAGCCGCGTCCAAAGCGCGCAATGCCTCGATGAAGCGGCGGTTTTGATCCATCGTGCCTACGGAAACGCGAATCCACCCGGGCAGCTTGTAGCTGCGCATGGCGCGGACGATGATGCCCTTTCGCAACAGCGCCTGGAAGACGGTGTCGCCATCCCCGACGCGCACGAGTACGAAATTGGCGAAGCTCGGGATGAATTCCAATCCCATGGCCGCAAATTCCGTTTGCAGGTAGCTCCGCCCTTCGTGAGTGAGCTCGCGGGTGCGGCACATGTGCGTGTCGTCCGTGATGCCCGCCGTCGCTCCGGCCTGTGCGATGGCATTGGCATTGAATGGCTGCCGCGTTTTTTGCAGCACGGCGGCCAGTTTCGCCGGCGCAAGGCCGTAGCCAATGCGCAGCGCGGCAAGACCCTGGATCTTGGAAAACGTCCGCATGACGACGACATTGCGTTCTTCGCGCACGTATTTCAGCACGTCCACGGGATGATCGAGGAATTCGTAATAGGCCTCATCAAAGATCACGAGCACATGGTCGGGCACTTTCGCCATGAAGGCATCGATCTCCTCCTGTCCGACCATGGTGCCGGTCGGGTTGTTCGGATTTGCGATGAAAAGCTGGCGTGTCCGGGGCGTGATCGCCGCCAGAATGGCGTCCAGATCATGTTTGTAGCCGGGATCCTCCACTTCCACGGTTTTCGCTCCAAAGAGCTGCGCCATCAGAGCATACACGGCAAATGCATGGCGGGCCGTTACCACCTCGTCTCCGGGATGCAGGAACGCATGGCCGATGAACTCGATAATTTCGTTCGAGCCATTGCCAAGCACGACATTCTCTCGCTCCAGCCCGAGTTTGCTGGCGATGGCGTTGCGAAGCGCCCATCCGCCGCCATCCGGGTAGAAATTGGCCCGCTCCAGCGCGTCGCGCATGGCCTCGAGCGCCTTGGGCGAGGGACCGAGTGGATTCTCATTCGAGGCGAGCTTGATGATGTCCGAGGGCTCAAGGCCCATTTCCCGGGCGAGCTCCTCGACCGGCTTGCCCGGTTCGTAGGCGACCAGATTCCGGACATACTCGTGGGCGTTGTTCAGCATAAAATTACAGCCGGGGAGTGTGTAAGTTTTCCGCGGCGGCGTCAAACGCCCATCCGCGCCGGGGGGGGCGGGCAAATCATTTCGCTTAAAACTTTATCCGGAAAACCGTAGATGCTTTCCCAATGCGCATCGCCGTCATCGCCGACACTCACGGCAATTTTCCCGGCATCGTGGCGGACGCCATCCGCTGTGCCGATGAAATCTGGCACCTTGGGGACTACTGCGACCACGCGACGCTCAACGCCGTCAAGGCCCTCGGCCGCCCGTTTTACGGAGTCCTTGGCAATAATGACCACGGCCTCAGTCTGCCAAAAACGCTCACCCTCACCCGTGCCGGAAAAAATTTCCTGCTCATTCACATTCCGCCGCACAGGCCCGGAGGCGCCGATTATTTGATCCACGGCCACACCCACGTTCCTCGCGACGAAACGCTCGGTGCCACCCGGGTGCTGAATCCCGGGACCATCGGCAAGCCCAATAAGGGCGCGCCGCGAAGCTACGCATGGATGACGCTCGAAGAGCCGCTCGGCGTCACCGCGTGGGAGATCGTCCTATTTTGATGGTGCCGCCAGCGTGTCGGGAAAAACCGAAACTGGCAAATTTCGCGGGGCCGGTTATCATGAACACCCATACCCACGGATATCCATGAACCGAAAAAGCGCCTCCAAACCTGTCTGGAAGACTCCTCGCATCAAGGACGTCCCCATCTTTTTCGAAGTCTCACTCTACTCCGCAGCCCGTTGATCCAGCGGGTATTCCCAGGCTTCGCGCATTGATGCCACGAGGACTGCCCTGTGCAGATTCGCATACTCGGCAGCGCGGCGGGGGGAGGGTTTCCCCAGTGGAATTGTCATTGCGGTAATTGCCGTGCCGCCCGTCGTGGAGAGGCGGCTCCGCGGCTTCAAAGCTCGGTTGCCATCCGGAGGGACGCCGCATCCACGTGGCATCTTGTGAATGCCTCACCGGACGCCGCCCGGCAAATCGAGCGATTTCTTTCCCCCGGTTCCGGAGACGAAGCGCGCCGCTCTCCGCTCGCATCCGTCTACCTTACCAACGCGGATCTCGACCACTGCCTCGGCCTGTTCCAGCTTCGCGAAGGCCCGCCCATTTCCATTACCGCTCCCCGAGCGGCCCGCCAGGCTCTCTCGAGCGGACTGAACCTCGACCGTGTCCTCGGCAGCTTCTCCGGGCTTCAGTGGCAGCCCTTTCCCGAGGATTGGACCCGGGTGGAGGGACTTGAGACTCGAGGCATTCCGCTCCGCCATACCGCCCCTCCACGCTACAACGCCTCCGCCTCCGCCTCCTCCGATGCCGGTTCCCACAGCACGGGTTACCTTTTTAGAGATCCGGCATCCGGAAAAATCGCCGCCATTCTGCCCGACGTGGCGTTGCTCGATGCCTTGCTGCTCGAAACCCTGCGCTCGGCTGACCTCGTCCTCTTTGACGGCACTTTCTGGACGAACGACGAAATGCCCCGCCTCGGCTTCACGACTCGCGACGCCGCCGCGATGGGGCATGTGCCCATCAGCGGGCCGGACGGCAGTCTCGCGAAACTGGCAGCGCTTCCTGCCCGCTGTATCTACCTCCACATCAACAACACCAACCCTCTGCTGCTGCCCGCTTCTCCCGAACGGCAGGCCGTCATCGACGCCGGGCTGGAAATCGCCGAGGATGGCATGACCTTCGATCTATGAATCGCGAAGCATTCATCGCCGCCCTTCGCGCAGTCGGAGACGATCGCTACCATCATCTCCATCCCTTTCATCAGCGGATGAACCAGGGCGCGCTTTCTCCCGACACCATCCGCCTCTGGGTTGCCAACCGCTTTTATTATCAAAGAAACATTCCGCTCAAGGATGCCGCGATCCTGAGCAATTGCCCCGAGCGCGACGTCCGCCGCATCTGGCTCCATCGCATCATCGACCACGACGGCCGCGAAGACGCCCAGGGCGGCATCGAAGCCTGGCTCCGGCTCGCCGAAGGCTGTGGCATGGACCGCCGGAAAGTGCTCGCTGGCACGGACCTCCTGCCCGGCGTGCGCTTCGCCGTCGACGCCTATGTAAATTTTGCGCGCACCCAGCCCTGGCCGCTCGCCATCGCCTCGTCGCTCACGGAACTCTTCGCGCCCAACCTGATGGCCGAGCGACTCGCCGCCTTTCAAACCCATTACCAATGGGTGGCCCCCTGGGCATTCGACTATTTTGAAACCCGTGTCACCCAGGCCCGCATCGACTCCAGCGAGGGATTGGAGCTAACCATCCAATATTGCAACACCCCCGAGCTCCAGGCCCGTGCGGTCGATGCGCTCCACTTCAAATGCGATGTCCTCTGGAGCCTTCTGGATGCCATCGCCGCCGCCAGCGATGCCCATTGATCCCGAATCACCTCTCGTCCTCGTGCCCTACGCCCGGCTCCAAATGGACCGCATCACGGGAAATGCGATCCTGCTTTACCCAGAGGGCGCTCTTGAGCTCGACGAAACCGCCGAAGCCATCCTCCGGCATCTGGATGGTTCGCACACCCTTGCGGAAATTGCCGGCCGCCTTGCCAGCGCTTACGAAGGCGACGCCGAGACCATCCGCCGCGATGTCGAGGCTCTGATTGCGCAGCTCGACGCCCGCGGCTTGATTGTCGGATGACTGCCCCCCGCCCGCACGGACTCCTCGCGGAGCTTACCCACCGATGCCCGTTGAGCTGCCCGTATTGCTCGAATCCTCTCGCACTCGTTCCGCATGGCGATGAGCTTGTCACCGCCGAGTGGAATCGCCTCTTCCTTGAGGCCGCTGCGCTGGGCGTCGTGCAGCTCGGCCTCTCCGGTGGCGAGCCGATCCTCCGCCCCGACCTTGTCGAACTGGTCGCCGCCGCCCGCGCCGCCGGCCTCTACACCAATCTCATCACCAGTGCCGCCGGCCTCACGCCCGCGCTGGCGGGAAAACTCAAAACCGCTGGCCTCGACGTCGTGCAGGTCAGCCTCCAGGCCGACATTTCCGAACTGGCCAACACCATCGCAGGAGCTTCCGTTCACGAGCGGAAACTCGCCGGCACCCATGCCGCCGTGGCCGCCGGCCTGCCGCTGGGCATCAACATCGTCCTCCATCGCCAAAACATCCACCGCCTCGCGCAAATGATCCTCCTTGCCGAATCCCTCGGCGCCATGCGCATCGAGCTGGCAAGCACGCAATTCTACGGCTGGGCTTTTAAAAACCGCACCGCCCTTCTGCCGAGCCATGATCAGGTCCGCAAAGCCGCCGAGATCGCCAAAAGCGAATCCGAACGCCTGCGCGGCCGCATCCAGATCGTCTACGTTCCGCCCGACTACTACGAAAAACGTCCCAAGCCCTGCCTGCACGGCTGGGGCATGCGCGGCATCACCGTCGATCCAGCCGGTAACGTCCTCCCCTGCCAGGCGGCGGAAGCCATCCCGGGCCTCGAATTCGACAACATCCGCCAGCACGACCTCGCCTGGATCTGGCGCGAAAGCGAAGCCTTCAACCGCTTCCGCGGCACGGAATGGCTCCCCGAGCCCTGCCACAGTTGCGACTTCCGTGAGATCGACTTTGGAGGCTGCCGCTGCCAGGCTGCGCTCTTCACCGGCGACGCCGCACGCACCGATCCTGTCTGCGAGTTCTCTCCCGACCGGCCGCTCCTCGATCGGGCTCTCGCGGAATGCGCAAGCGGCGGGGACTGGATCTATCGGGGCTGAAGAACTTTTATTGGACGGCGTTCGCCAGGAACCACTCGTAGGCCGACTGGATGCCGTTGCGGAGGGAAATGCGCGGCCGCCAGCCCATGCCGAACATTTTCGACATGTCGAGCAGCTTGCGAGGCGTGCCGTCCGGCTTGCTCGTGTCGAATTCCAGAGCACCTTCGAAGCCGACCACGGCACACACCGTCTCGGCCAGTTCGCGAATGGTCACGTCCTCCCCGCAACCGACGTTGACGAATTCCGGCGAGTCGTAATTTTGCAGCAGGAAAAAACAGGCGTCCGCCAGGTCGTCGACATGCAGGAATTCGCGCCGGGGCGTTCCCGTGCCCCAGATCGGCACCGCCGCGTCGCCATTCATTTTCGCCGCATGCACCTTCCGGATCAGCGCTGGCAGCACATGCGAGGTTTGGAGATCGAAATTGTCGTTGGGACCGTAGAGATTCGTCGGCATGGCGGAAATAAAGTTCCGTCCATACTGCCGAGCGTAGGCCTGGCAGAGCTTGATTCCCGCGATCTTGGCCAGCGCATACGGTTCGTTCGTCGGCTCGAGAATGCCGGTTAGCAGCGATTCCTCCTGAATCGGCTGCGGGGCAAATTTCGGGTAAATGCACGAGCTGCCCAGAAAGAGCAGCTTGCGCACGTCGGAGGCATGCGCGTTGGAAATAAGGTTGTTCTGGATTTGCAGATTCTCGAGCAGGAATTCCACGGGGTACGTGTTGTTCGCCACGATGCCGCCCACCCTGGCGGCGGCCACCACCACCACCGACGGCCGGTGCGTCTCGTAGAACGCACGCACCGCTCCGGCATCGAGCAGGTCCAGCTCGGTTCGCGTGCGGGTAAGCACATTTCCAAAACCTTCGGCCTTTAATTTGCGCACTACGGCGCTGCCGACCATTCCGCGGTGTCCCGCGACGTAAATTGCCTCGTCTTTCTGCATGGGTTCAGTAGCGTTCCTTATCCGGTCCCATTCGCCTAGTGAAAACAAATTCGACCCGTCTTGCTGTAAATAAAACCTACAAGCTCTTTATCGGCGGCGCGTTTCCCCGCAGCGAAAGCGGCCGCGTTCTTCCGGCGATGAGCGCGGATGGGCGGACGCTCCTGGCCAGCTACGCCCACGCCTCCCGCAAGGACTTTCGCGATGCCGTCGTCAAGGCACGCGCCGCCTTCGGCAAATGGAGCAGCTCCAGCTCCTATCTGCGCGGACAGATTCTCTACCGCGCCGCCGAGGTGCTCGAATCCCGCCGTTCCGAGCTGGAAACCGAACTCCGCCGCTCGACACGGGCCACCGCCGCCGCCGCCGCACAGGAAGTGGCCCAATCCATCGACCTCCTCGTCCACTACGCCGGATGGGCCGATAAATATTCCCAGCTTTTTTCGGCGGTGAACCCCGTCGCCACCCCGCACTTTAATTTCACCTTCCCCGAGCCCACCGGCGTCGTCGCCGCCATCTGCCCCGACGCACCCGCCCTGCTCGGGCTCGCCGGCCTCATCGCGCCCGCCATTGTCTCCGGAAATACCCTCATCGCCCTCGCCTCCGAGCGCGCCCCGCTGCCCGCCGCCGCCTTCGCCGAAATCCTCGCCACCAGCGATGTTCCCGGCGGCGTGGTGAATATCCTCACCGGCCAGCGCAAGGAACTCGCCCCGCAATTCGCCTCGCACATGGACGTCAATGCCGTTGTCAACGGATGCGACGACGCAGCCATCGCGAAGGAACTCCAGTCCGGCACGGCCCTCAATCTCAAACGCTACGCCGATCACAGTCTCAGCGCCGCCGAATGGAAAAAATCGGCGGAGAATCCCTACTGGATCCTCGACACCGTCGAAATGAAAACCGCCTGGCATCCGATGGGTGTGTAGCGGCGGTCCGCGGACGTGTCGCATATTCCCTTCCCATGTCCCGCGCCCTGCTCCTCGTTCTCGACAGTGTGGGTTGCGGCCATGCGCCTGATGCCGGGCACTACGGCGATGCCGGCGCGAATACGCTGGGCCATATCCTGACCCGGCGGCCCGGCCTCCAACTGTCCACGCTCCGCAGCCTCGGCCTCGACACCGCGCTGGCCCTCGCCGAAGGCGCGGAACCATCCGGCCTGCCTGCCCGCGGAGCCGTGGGCGTGATGACCGAGCGCTCCGCCGGCAAGGATACCACCACCGGCCATTGGGAGATCGCCGGCACCGTTATCACCGAGCCCTTTCCTGTTTTCGAAAAATTTCCGCCCGAGCTCGTTGCGACCATCGAGCATGCAGCCGGCGTGCAATTTATCGGCAACCACGCCTCCAGCGGCACGGCCATTCTCGACGCACTCGGTTCCCGGCACATCGAGACGGGCCATCCCATCCTCTACACGTCCGCCGATTCCGTGCTCCAGATCGCCGCGCACGAAGACATCATCCCGCTCCATCGCCTGTACGCCATTTGCGAAATCGCCCGCAAAGCCGCCGACTCCTGGCGCATCGGGCGTGTGATCGCCCGCCCCTTCATCGGCGTGCCCGGTGCATTCCAGCGCACCGCTGGCCGCCACGATTTCTCAATGCGCCCGCCGCGCAACATCCTCAACGCACTCACGGATGCGAAAATTCCCGTCACCGGCATCGGAAAAATCTCCGACATTTTCGCAGCCAGTGGCATCGCGGAGTCCCATCCCACCAGGTCGAATTCCCACGGCATGCGGGTCCTCGACGAGCTGTGGGATTCGAGTGCCGAAGGCCTCCTCTTCGCCAACCTCGTCGATTTCGACATGCTCTACGGCCACCGCCGCGACGTGGATGGCTATGCCGGAGCGCTGGAGGCATTCGATGCCTGGCTTGCCGGGTTTCTCGACCGCGTCCGGGAGGACGATCTCGTGATCATTACCGCCGATCACGGCAACGACCCCACCTTTCCCGGCACGGACCACACTCGCGAGCGCGTCCCGCTTTTCGTCCTGCGTTCCGGCCCGCCCGCCATCCTCGGCATCCGCGATACCTTCGCCGACATCGCCGCTTCGCTGGCCGTCTTCTTCGGCCTCGACGCATGGGACGCCGGCGTGCCGTTCCTCTGAAACCGTATCCGTGCGGTTGGAATCTCTCGCAAAGAACGCCGCAAAGAAAAAGGAATGCTTTTAGATACTGTCGTCACGAGCTAGTGTCATGTCAGACAATTGATTTACAGAAGTTGGCAGTCTTTTCGAGAATTCTGTCAGCACTTGCTGACCAGACAAAAGGCTTTGGTTCGAGGTTGTGAGCGTTGAGGTAATCCCGGATTGCGGTCACGAGTCCTGCGACACTCACAAAGTTGCCGCGCCGGATGGCTTCGTTGGTGATGAGGGCAAAAAACCTTTCCACTTGGTTGAGCCATGAAGCGTGTGTCGGCGTGAAATGAAGATGCCAGTGGGGGCGTTTGATGAGCCATTTCATGACGGTCGCCGACTTGTGGGTCGCATAGTTGTCGAGGATCAGATGCACGTCTTTGCCGCAGGCGACATCCTCGGCCACGTGGCTTTCAATATTTTTGAGAAAGGCGAGGAATTCCTTGGCCCGGTGCCTGGGGTAGCACTTTCCGAGCACCTTGCCGGTTTTCACATCCAGTGCAGCAAACAATGAGGTGGTGCCATGGCGGAAATACTCTGGCGTGTGTCCTTCCGGTTTTCCAGGACGCATTGGCAGCACGGGCTGGGAGCGCTGCAGGGCTTGAATCTGACTCTTTTCGTCCACGCAAAGCACCAGTGCGTTTTCGGGAGGGCTGATGTAAAGGCCAACTACATCGCGAACTTTGTCGACGTAATGGGGATCGGTGGAAATCTGAAAAGAATCGGCCCGGTGAGGCTTGAGTCCGAAGGCCCGCCAGATGCGTGAGACACTGTCATGGGAGATGCCCATCGTCTTTGCCATCTTGCGGGTGCTCCAGTGAGTTGCCCCTTTGGGTTTGGAATGAAGGGTTTTTTCAATCAATGCTTCGATCCGTTCATCACCGATTTTGCGCGGCGGACCACTTCGCGGCAGGTCGCTGATGCCGTTGAGCCGCAGTTGGTCGAAGCGTGAGCGAAGGGAACCCACTGTGGCTGCGCAAAAACCAACACGCCGCGAAATCACCGTGTTGGAGAATCCTTCGTTCATGAGCAAAATGGACTTTGCTCGTTTGACTTCGGCTGCCGGAGCGGTTCGTTTCGCGGCGAGCTTCTGAAGAACATCCTTCTCGCTCTCACTGAGAAGAATCCGCATGACAGGGCGTCCTCTAGTTGCCATGCAAGGAGCCTGCACTCCCTCCTTATTTATGTCAATAACTTGTCTGACATGACACTAGTGCGGTTTCGATTTAAGAAAATACATACATTGGGCGATATGCTGCACTTTCCCGAAGGAGGAGAAGATGCAGGCATATTCACAGGATTTAAGAGAGCGGGTGTTGTGGGCGTTGGAACGAGGAGAAAGGCCGACGCAGATCGCGAGGCGATTGGAGGTCAGTCGGCTGTGGGTTTATAATGTAAAGAAGCGCTGGGAGGTGAGCGCCGAGCGAGGCAGCCACCAGATCGGGGGGCATCGAGTGTCGTGAGTGGCGACGCAGGAGAAGCAAATCCGAGCGTGGATCGAGAAGAAACCCGATCTGACCTTGGCGGAGTTGTGCGAGCGGCTGCGAGAGGAAAAAGCGATCGAACTCAAAGAAGCGGACTTGTGGCACCAACTCGACAAGTGGGGCTTTAGCCTTAAAAAAACGCTGCACGCCAGCGGGCAAGAACGCGAAGACGTGCGGATGGCGTGCGAAAAATGGCATCAGGACCAGGCCGCACTGGAAGGCGGCAAGCTGGTCTTTCTGGATGAAACTGGCGTTACCACCAATCTGACCCGGCGATACGGTCGATCGCAGAAAGGAACACGCTGCGTGGACAAGGCTCCTCATGGGCATTGGCAAACCAGCACTTTCATTGCCGCCTTGCGAGTCGATGGCATCAGTGCTCCCTGGCTTCTGGATGGCCCGGCCTTTTTGGAATACGTTCGCCAAGTTCTCGCTCCCACTCTTGCTCCTGGAGATGTGGTCATCGCCGACAACCTGAGCTCGCACAAGGTGGCGGGCGTGCGCGAGGCCATCGAAGCTCGCGGCGCTTCTCTGCTCTTCCTGCCCGCCTACTCTCCCGATCTAAATCCCATTGAAAACTTCTTCGCCAAACTCAAAGCTCTTTTGCGAAAAACCGCCCAACGAAACTTTGACGGACTGCTTCTTCACATCGCCCTCATCCTCGACTCCCTCTCCACTCGGGAATGTTCCATACTACTTCCGCTCAGCAGGTTATGGTACTTCTTAAATCAAAAATGCTCAAGAAATCGCTCTCGCCTTATTCCGAACTATTCTCCGCGCACGTTTTGTTGTTACTTTAGTAAACTTTTAAGATTTAGATAAGAACCAACAGAAGTTGGATCAGGGGGCAAAGATCGAATTAAAGCAGCAATTTTTGCTCCCCCTGTTCCTTGATATGTCTGATGGAAGTTCGAAAATTCCTCCGAAGCATTTTCTTTCGCGTGGTCGCTCACAATTCGCCACGCGGCCAATGGGAGCTGATATTTTTTGCAAACTTGGACCAATCCCCAAAGATTCATATCGATCGTATTCGCGCCGAATGTCGACTTAATGTGGGTCCGGAAGCTGGCGGACGAGCAAAAAATTTCCCCGCTTGCGACGGTAAACAACCCTCCGTCTTCCTGGAAAATAGCCGATTTTTCAAACGCGGGGATGTTCGGGAGTGTCAGTGTGGATCCCTCGGCAAGCACAAACCCCTCCGATTGATATGTCCCGCGTTGATAGCCGATTACTTTTTCAACGCGTCCCCATTGTCCGATTTCCAAGTTTGAGGCTAAAGCGCCTACCGGTCCGACTGAAATCGCAAGACTGCATCTCACCGTGGAAAGGAGAGCTTGCGCAGTGATGGCCGTCTCAACGCAACCGACTCCCATTTTTGTGGCAAAAACCTCATAGTTCCCGATGGAGGTCTTTGTGATCGCAGGCGATCCGGGGTGGCTAATAGTTTCGGAATGGCCTCCCAGATCTACAAGCGATTGGAGATCGGCATCGAGCGCATAGAAATAAGCGATTGATGCTCCGAAAGTCCCAGAGATCGAAAACAGGAAAAAGAACAAGAATGCTGCATTTTTCATCGGATGTCTTTCGAGTGTGAAAATTTTTTTTGAAAAATTGAAACTATATTGACAAAAATAAACCGGCTGATTAAACGAATGCGCATGGTAAGCAGGCGAGGGGCGATTTCTTATCTGTCAGCAATTGGGGTTCTAGGGGTTTCTGGCGGACTTTTTCCGCAGGGAAATCATTTTCCCAAACTCAACACAACGGTCCGGGACAAGCCAAGTTACGTAATTCGGCCGAATTTATCTGGCAACTATTCTCCTTCCTTTGTCAGGTTCTGTAGGCACCGTCGATTTGAATCTGTCGAAGATGCCGTTCGAGCAGTGAACAATCGCTCTTACTCTTTTACGGTTGAACGAATTTATCCTCGGACCGGACAGGCACCAGCAGTGTAAGAAGTCCACCTCGAGGTTGGCCTGGGGGCCACGGTCCCCAGGCCTCAATTTTAGAGATGAGAAAACCACGGGAAATGCGCGGAGAGCCGCAGGAAGACAAAGATCCCCTTTCTACACGATTGCGAGAGGCGACTATCGCAATCCGCCATCGGCACTTCGAGAAAGCGCTTACTATTCTGGACCGTCTCGCTCAGATCCAAGCGTTATCGGCAAGTCGCAAGGTGCAGATCCTTTCGGCAATTGGAGATTGCGAACTGGATCGGCTCGATTTCCAATCAGCTCTTAAGGCATACAAAAAGGCAGAGCAAACATCGGGAGATGATCCGAGAACTTGGCTGCGACCTGCAATGGCTCAGGTACGGGTTCACTTGAAAAATCTGGCGATCGAAAAGGCGCAGAAAAAAGCGGAGGGTATCTTGGAAAGATCGGTTGCCGAACAGGACACTTGCCGTTCGAAGTTGCTGTGGGCAAAAGCGCGGGCGCAGGCAGGGTTGACTGTTTCATTCGAAGGCTTGCCTCATCGGGCAGGAATGGTTGCTTTCCGGCTGGGGAATCTTTTTTTGCTAGAAGGTTATATCGACGAGGCGGAACCTTTTTTTGGCTGGAGCATTGTTGCAACGCCCAAAAGCGCCAAAGCAAAGATTGGATTGGCAGAGATCTCGCTTCGGAGATTGGAATGGCCGGATGCACACCAATTTGCTTGGGAGGCGATCCGGGATGGAAGTTTTTCGGCAAAGACACTTCCGGCTGTGCCGATTTTTCTCACGGCTTGCGTCCGGTTGGGACTGGACCCGTTGCCTGCCGAATTAGTGAGAGGATTCTCCCAAAGCGCGAGTCCCGTTCGAGACAAGGCGATGCTTGCTACGGTAAGCTGTCTGCGTTCGCTGGGGCGAGAGGAATGGACTCGGCTTGCGAAAGACTACCTTTCCGCAAAGAAACCGAACGACGAGATTGTCAGGACCGAAGTCGCAAAACTACTGCTTTCCGAAGCCCGTAGGAGTGATTTGCCAGCTTCGCTTGTTCAAGCAAGAGCGATGGAAGTTATCGAAAGTCCGCATCTCAGTTTTGGCGAGTGGTCTTCCGCGGCGAAATTGCTTCTGCGAGCGAAGCCTCCGGAAGAAAGGTCGAATTGTGTCGATGTCCTTATTTCAAATGCCATTGACCAATTTGGTCCAAAACGGGCGTCGAGTGCTCGCCATCGCATTGCGCGGACGTTGATCGAGTTGGGAGCGTTGGAGATGGCGATTCATCTTCTCCGGAAGGCTTTTGAGGATGCACCTCGCGATAGTCAAATTTGGGGGCAAGCGCGATGGGCATTGGGGGATCTGCTCGAGAAGCAAGTTCATCACCTAGAAGCTGCGAGACAGTTTCTTGCTATCATGGAAAACCGGCACACTGAGGATCGTTTTCGAATTCTCGCAACGGTGCGTTGGGCTGTGAATTCGGTGAAAGCTGACGACTTGGAGTCTCTTCTGGCCAAGAAACCCGACTTCGAAAAGGCGATGGGACGGCTCTCCGATTACGTTATACTCCTTGATTCAGCCCAACAACTGACGAAGGCTCCGCGAGAGCTAAATAGTATGGCTCCTGGACTGCTCAAGCGTGGTTCCGGCATGGCTCTGGATCTTATCCGCAAAAGCTCTGATCCAGCAGAGGTGAGAAAAGCATGGTATCTTCTCACAAGACGATGGGCCGACTTTCGTAAGGACAAGGAAATTGTCGCCCTCTGGCAATCGTTCTCCGACGAACAGAAAGAGCGGATATGGAGCTTGGAAGACCGGTTTTGGGAAGGGGTCGGCTATATTTTCCGATCTTATCGAGTTCTAAAGCGTTCTTCGGAAGCTTACGCTACAGCACGGGAATATATTACTCATCCGAGCACTCCACCGGAAGGACACGCTCATCTGGGAACCCTTTGCGCTCTGGCGCAAATCCAAGATGGAAAGTCTGCGGAAGCGATCGAAGGACTCGAACAGGTAATCCTGCTGGCTCCGGGACATGTCATGAGCGCGTACGCTTACTATTGGCTGGCGTTGGTTTCACAGAAAACCAATGCCTTGGCGAGACGGGATCGATTGGCAAAACAGATTCCTCTCTGCGTAGGAGAAGCGCCGGGTCTATTCTGGCAAAAGTCTCTGCGGATCAGAGGATTTATTCTTGAGAACAATCTTGAGTTGTCCGTGGCGCTGCAAAAATTCGGCGACGCTCAGTCCGATCAAATCGGTGTGGCTCTCGATCAAATCCAGGAGGACTTAGGCCGTGTTTAAGGCGAGGATGTCGGCGTTACGAATTTCGACAGGAATTGTTGGAGTGCTGTGGGCTTTGATGGGCCTTCTTTGTGGGCAGGAACCAATACTGACTCCGCCTGCGAGTTATTTCCCCAAGATTGTTCCTGAACCGGGAATGTATTCTTCCTCGGGAGGGTTTCGTTTCGGTAATCGCGTAAAGCTTTCCATTCTAAGTGGGAGAATCATTCAAAATGACAACGAGCGGCTCACGATGGGTTACGGCGATGTTGAGTTCAAAGTCGAGGCGCAACCTCTCGAAGGTTGGATACATTCGGCGGCCCCCTTAACAGGTGAAATGAAACTCCTGCTGTTTACCGAAATTTATGATTTCGGTACCGTTAAGTTTACGCGAATGCATCTGGCCCCGGACGGAACGATCGAGCTTAAATTTGAAGAAATTCATGCGTATGCGGAATTGGACAATGCCGATACCGATGGTGACGGACTCTACGATCTATGGGAGGTGCTTTATGACATGGATCCACAGAATCCCGACGAAAATGATAACGGCGTGGATGACGGATTTGAAGATTTCGACGAGGATGGCCTCAGGAACATCGTCGAGCAGTCCGTTGGCTCGAATCCCTGGAAAAAAGATAGTGACGATGATGGTTTAACAGATGAGGAGGAGGTAAATGAAACGGGGACGCTGCCGTACGACCCAGACGAAAACCATAACAATATTCCGGACGGATATGAGCATCTAAAAATACGCGCAAGTGTCTGGGACCCGAATTTGGATGATGACGCCTGGATGGTGCGCCATGACGGACGCGACCTTGTCACAAACAAATATAACTTTCACACCATCGCTTCGACAACATTTTGGATCAAGGCAGGCACTGCTCATACATTCACCATTCGGCCCCAGCCCAATGAGTTTATTAATGGAAGCTCGGAGGAGTTTGTGACCACTTTTGTACATATTAATCGGTTTGCTTCGGGAGGTTCCACATGGAGGCGATTGCCGGGTAGTTCACCCCAAGATGCCGTTATCATTACGGATCCAGGACCTTCAGATGCCAGCAGTTTTATCTGGCGATATGAAGCGACGGAAGCGGTTCCTCCCGACCCGGATCCTGACCCGGATCCCGATCCGGATCCCGATCCGACGCCCTCACCGGATCCCACGCCGACACCCTATCCAACTCCGACTCCCATGCCGGCCCCACCAAGCGGAGATTCGGATGATGATGGTCTCAACTACGCAGAAGAAATAGCATTGGGTACCGATCCGAACGATCCGGATACTGACGACGATGGCATGCCGGATGGCTGGGAGGTATTCAACCACCTGGCGCCGCTTGATCCCGCTGACGCTCCTATCGACGAAGAACCGGATGGATTGACAAATTTATATGAGTACCAATTCCATGGAGATCCTCATAATCCGGATACGGACGGCGATGGGTTACCTGACAAATGGGAGGTGTTTCAGGGATTCTATGTCGAAAAAGCTTATGAGGCTTTGCAGGCTAGCAATTATAGAAATGGACTCAATAACCTGACCCAATTTCAAGACAGCGGTTCGGATGGAGATGGTGACGGCCTCAGCGATCTCGCCGAACAGGTATGGGAGACGCTTTCCAACGTTCCCGATACAGATACGGATACGCTTCGGGATGGTTATGAAGTGGCGAACGGTCTGCATCCAGGAAAGGTGAGCGATGCCGCCTTGGATAGTGATCAAGATGAAATCAGCAATCTCGACGAGTTTGCCGATGGCTTGCTTCCCTGGGACTACGATACCGATGACGATGGGTTATCTGATGGTTGGGAACTGGATTATGGGTCGGATCCTCGCTCCAAGTTGAGAAATGCCGTCGCCTGGTGGCGAATCACTTACGATCAGAGGATTTACGACTACAGCGGCAACGTCAACGACGGCATTCAAAACCGGAATACTTGGACATCCTGGGAGGAGGGCCATGAAGACATTGAATTGGGGCGGTATGCTGCATACCCGGACTTGGGTATTACGTCTTTGGCTCTGCGCGATAGTGACAGTTACGCGACGGTCAAGGACTCGCCGGATTTGCTTCCCGGGGAAAAATTTACAATGGCTTTTCGCATCAAGGTGGACGATGTGGAGCGTCCGGATTGGACGGCCATTTTCGAAAAGAAAGGAAGCTATTGTATTCGGCTGCTTCCGGATTGCCGCCTCGAGGTTGAATTGGACGGGCAGGGAGGCGTATCCTCGATCCAACGAAGCGTGACATCGCTGCCAATAAAACGATGGACGCACGTCGCCCTTCTCATTGAGCAATCAAGTGGGCGTCTAAGTATCTTTTTAAATGGAAGTCAAAATGTTGCACAAACGGGCATCACCGTGCCTTTTGCCAACGCGGGCTGGCCACTTATTTTTGGAAGTCCGAGGTCAATCCCCAATCGTGTTCCGAACATACAGATCGATGACGTCCGCTTCTATCGCGACATCCTGAGTTCCGAAGAGTTGCAGGCTCTCGCGGGTTCCCGACTGGACCCCATCAGTTGGGAAGACTGGGATCACGATGGCGCGAACACTTTTCAGGAGATCTACAATGCGACCAAGCTCGACAATCCCGACACGGATAATGACGGACTGACAGACGGCAAGGAGATTAATGGCGTTGTCGTTAATGGCGTCCGTTACTTTTCGAACCCGCGTCAGCCCGATACCGATGGAGACGAGTTGTCGGATTATTACGAGCTCTATACCTCCACGACAGACCCTGGTAATTCCGATACCGACGGCGATGGCCTTTGGGATGGCGAGGAGATCAATACCTACGGCACCAATCCCAAAGACCCCGATCACGACAAGGATGAAATGCCCGATGGCTGGGAGGTCGATTACGATTTGAATCCCAAATCCAGAAGCGATGCCCGGCTTGACCCGGATAACGACGGATACAACAACGTTACAGAATATTTCCTCGGAACAAATCCCCTGGTGAAGAACGGTATCGATTTTGCCGTCGATACGGATGGAGACGGTCTGCCGGACTACATGGAAATCTATATTTACGGCACCAATCCCAACAGCTCTCACACTTACACCGGACTGGATGATGCTCAAAGGGTAAATAATGATTTGCTGCCGGGATTTAGCTCCGCTGGTGGAGGAACCGGAGGAACCGGAGGAACCGGAGGAACCGGAGGTGGCGGCACAAATAATAATACCAACGGTGATCCCGGGGATGGTTATCGGGACGGAGACGATCGCGATGGTGACGGTATTTCAAATCGGGAAGAAGTCGAGAACGGCACGGACCCCAACGACAAATCGAATCAGACCAAGCGCGTCCTCGGTGCACAAACCATTCGGAAAAATAAGAAAGAAACTGTTGGTTGTAACGAGGATTATAACCCGTATTTTGAATATGGTAAGAAAACGGTCCGGATTTATGCCCCGAAAGGAAAGACCGTTCTGCTGGGTTCCTCTTTGGAATCGGCCAAGCTGCATGTTACCGGTCGCATCATCTTGAGCGCCGATGGCGCCGAGGATCAAATTCTAACCGCCGAGAGCGGTGCTTTCGCCAATCCCTTCAATCATCTCGGCCAGGCTGCCGAGAAAGCATACTACCTTGGCTCGCCAATCAACATCACTGGATTTTTGGACCCGTTGGAGCGTGATGAAGACGACTTTGTCAGCTTTACCATTAGTCGGGAGGCGCCCAAAGAACTGGACTTTGACTGCGATCCCCCGCCTTCTGGCGGTGGCGGTGGCGGTGTGCCGGGAAGCCCCGGAGGCGGCTGGATTTATTCGTGGCATTGGCGTTATGGAGGCAGGCCCTACGATTACGTTCCCACGAAAAACGAAGACTACGGGATGACCTATGCGTCCACGGACATCTATGTCATTACCTTCGATCTCGATATTGACTCGGATAATACGAATGGCACTGGTTTTCCTGATCGTTCCAAAGAAGAAGAGGATGTTGAAGATCTAACAGAAGGTGAGGAGCCAGATCCCCGGGAGCCCGGAAAAATCGTAATGGTGAGCAATGGGGATGTGGATGGCGATTTTGTGCCGGATTTCGCCGATGGCATGGACAAATTCGAAGCGGACGGTCAGCGGGCAGATGAAGAGGAATCCGCCCGATTTGTTCCCCTTATTCTTGAAATTCCTTTGCTGGCTGAAAAATGGGAAGATGTTAAAGTCCGATTTTATTATGACGATTCGAATCCGTCCGAAATTTCAAAGGAAGCCATTCCAGAGGCAACTGAGCCGCCGTTTTATATCTACCGCCCGGCGGATGGAGCGCTTCGGGTCTGGAAGCGTAATGTGGACGGAAAGCAGTTCAGCGACGATCCAGATGGAAATCACACGCGGAAAGTCGCGACCATTGAGGACGGAGGAGACTTCATTGAGGACGGAGAGGAATATTCAGCGACGGATATGGGATTCAGCGAGGAACACCTGCGAGTGCCCTTCTATGTAGAAGCCTTGGAAGGCAGTAAAGCAATCAGGGATCAAAAAATCACCGTGGAAGTCTACTATGGCGGCGAAAATGGATCTAACATTCGCCTGACTGACTCAGTGGACTGTACTCTTATTCCCGTTGACTTGGCAGTTGATGCCAATAGAGACGGAGTTATTAAGTTCGCCGGGAATTATAATAGCACCGATCCAAATATTAGGAGCAAGCCGCAGGATACAACGAGCGAAGATCGACCTTTTAGATTCTGGATCAATGATGATCAAGATAGCAATAATGAAGATGGAGGGGAGGATGTGATTCCTGTGATTTTCCCTGACTGCGACAACAGTGAGATTGGCTCGCTGCGCAACTTGGAAGACTTTGCCCGGCTGCATATCTACATAGACGGCCTGCAAGAGGCAATTGTTAATAATAACATCCAAGTCGGATTGGAATGGCGGGACGCAACGCCTGGGCCCGATGGCACCAATCCTTCGGTAAAAGTGTATCAGGCTGCGGAATTCGATGGCGGCAGCGAATACATCAAAAACTCCGATAAAAACGAGACATGGGCGAATCGCCAATTTTCGGGCCGATTTGAAACCGCTTTAACCGGAGAGGCTATTGTCGCAAACAATACCTCATTTAGGTTCCCGGATTGGCTCTGGGACTCCACCGAATACGGCCTATCCGAGTTTGATGCCAATCATCCCAGTCGCTATCTGCTCTTTGAAGGAATCACCGAAGGAAAAGGCCGACTCGTGCTCACATTCTGGAAAGGTGGTGATAAAATCGGGGAAGGCGGCAGCGTCTGGCTGGACATCAAAAACATCAAGAAAATGTATGAGCGTGGCAAAGCGCAGCCAGAAAGCATAGCTCCCCCATATAATAGCTATGACGGCCCGTATTTGGGTCCTACTTGGTCTGTCACCGATCCATTTGAAAAGAATCCTTACGAAGAAAAGAATGCTATCATTTTCGTGCATGGCTGGAGCATGACTTATAATGCCTACATCAACTTTACTGAGACGATGTTTAAGAGGCTTTGGCATCAGGGCTTCAAGGGACGTATGTGTGCGTTCCGCTGGGATCCGCTGGTTGCTAACGAAGCGGCCCTTTACGCGGGCGAATACAACCGCAGTGAGCATAGGGCGTTCCTTTACGGGCAGGCATTAAAACAGTTCGTTGAGTCGATCAAGAACGAAGGATTGGAAGCGACCTTGATCGGCCACAGCATGGGCAACATCGTGTGTGGTTCGGCGTTGCAACAGGGGTTGAGCGTGAAGAATTATCTCCTGATGGAAGCTGCCGTTCCCGCGGGATGCTTTGACACAAGCGGCGGCAATGGTGCAGGTGGCGTGAACGGATATGTGCGATTCTGGGATTTAGAAGCAAGCAGGCCAACGCCGGACTATCATAATGCCGAAAAAGGTTATCGCGGCTTCCTTGACGGCATTGGCAGCAATGTGGCCGACCAAATCGTGAACTTCCACAACCAAGAAGATTTTGCATTGTTTACCGGAACAAAGTTTTTCTGGTTTGAAGCGAATTGGGAGAAAAACCAAGAAGATTATAAGCCTGACGGGGCCAGTGACGCCCTTCACCAGGATGGTTGGAGATATATTTATGATACCAATCAGTCTGACTCTTTGAAAAAGGGGCGCCTTGAAAGCTACCATTTTCCGTCGTGGGAATTGGTTCGATATGTGAATGACTCCTACGAGACGAAAGCGTTCATTGCGCGGCCTCGATCTAAGGCTATTGGCGCGGTTGAAGCAGATCGTCCGTCAAATATGCAGCATGTGAATTTACAGGATTATGGCTTTGATCGGCGCGAAAGCGATCACAGCGGTCAGTTCAATCGTCGTATCCAGGAACTAAATGATCTTTATTTGAGAGTTGTAGAAATAGCGCAACCGCCACAATGAACCGTCGCGCCGCAATCTTTTTTAGCTTAGGCGCGGTTATTCTTCTCCTTGCCGTCATCTGGTGGTGGAACCGCCCAGGTCTTACGCCACATGCTCCGTTAGCGGCAACTCCGACGCCGGCATCGTCACCCTCTCCGGATCAGCCAACAAACACACCACTGACTTATGTGGTTCCGTCGAATGGAGCTTATCAAGGCATGAGCGATCCTCGCTGGGAGTGGTGGAGAGAAATGAGGGAACGCGATTCCAAATTTGAGTGGAAAATGCCGGTCAATTTTTACGGCAAAGTTATAGATCAGGATAGCCAGCCCGTTCAGGGAGCAAAAGTGCGGTTCCAGTGGACAGATATGTCGGCGGCTGGAACCACCGAGAAATTTACGGGAACTGATGCGCAAGGATCGTTTTCGCTAACCAATGAAAAGGGCAAACGGCTTGGAGTATATGTTTCAAAGGACGGTTATCACGCCCTAAATCAAGGACGCGCGAGTTTTGAATATGCGGCTTTCTTTGACCCCAATTATATCGAGCCTGATCCAGATGCCCCAGTCATCTTCCAACTACTAAAAAAGATCGATGCAGAGCCGTTAATAGTGGGAGATGCGCTTAAGAAAATCTCTTATGACCGGACCTATTATTATGATTTGCAACGTGGGACGCTGAGCCAGCAGCCGCCCAATGGAGCAGGACTGAAATTTACTCTTATGCGCAGCCAGGCGGCGCAAGGCCAACCTTTTGATTGGACGTGGACGGTAGAGGGAGTCAATGCCGCTGTGCAAGCGACCGCGGACGAGTTCACTCAGATTGCACCCAATGATGGATACATGCCTTCATGGAAAATCGAACAAAAATCCGATGCGGAAAACTTCCAAAGACAGGCGCAAGTGCGGCTATATCTTCGCACGGGGGATAATCGTTATGGTCGAGTGGATTTGGAATTATCGCATCCGAACGCACGCGAGGTTGGGCCGAACCTAAGTGCAAAATCCTACTTCAATCCCTCCGGCTCACGCAACTTGGAGTTCGATCCCGCCAAGGTCGTTCAATCGCCGTAAACTCCGAGTCACCGCGCTGTCACGGTCCATGCTAAGCAATGGCCCGCGCCAGTGCTCCCGGCGGCTCAAGACCACGCTCGCTCTGCCGTCAAAGTCCACACAGATCAATCAGACCCTCGCGGTGCTCGGAGGAACTGTTACGAAGGCGGCCTGATCACGGGACCTGCTGGCGATGACATCATACAACAGATGCGGGGCACAGCGCCGCCTTGTCCTGCCGCTCTCCGCTGTCCGCGGAGGCCTCCGGCAGGGGCGGTTCCCTCCATTCGCTTCGCTCATTCCGGGGTATGAACCGAGGACAAAGGTAACAGATTGACCGAGGAGATGG
>Ga0351878_1028_pt1 | contig 47610 bp, 31 predicted proteins | sample BONcelFGM3001D14_FD_206781 | JGI IMG/M metagenome (GOLD analysis project Ga0351878, IMG submission 206781) | Enriched cells from coal bed in the Powder River Basin, Montana, United States - BONCAT cells FGM rep3 HSBNCT.FGM.300.1.D14 ...
CAGCTCGCCATCCACATGCAGGAACCCGACGACCGGAAAAAAGTCCCCGAGCTTCACCAGATGTTCATCGATATCGGAGCCCGCAGCCGCGACGAAGCCGAAGCCGTCGTCCAGATCGGCGACCCCATCACCTACACCGCCGGATTCCAACCCCTTCTGGGCGACCGCATCGCCGCCCGCGGCTGCGACAATCGCATCGGCACCTGGTCCTCCGGAGAAGCCCTGCGCCGCATCGCCGCCCGCCGCGGCGAACTCCAGGCCTGCGTCATCGCCGCCTCCACGATTCAGGAGGAAAATGGACTCTACGGCGCCACCATGACCGGCTACCGCATCCGCCCCGATCTCGCCATCGTCATCGACGTCACCCACGGCACCGATATTCCCCTCTGTTCCAAGCCCCGGCACGGCGACGTCCGTCTCGGCGGCGGCCCCGTCCTTTCCATCGGCAGCTGCAACCACCCCGCCATCAATGCCCGCCTTCGCGAAGTCGCGGAATCCGCCGGCATCCCCGTCCAGGCCGAAATCAACCCCCGGCGCACCGGCACCGACGCCGACGCCATCTTCCTCCAGCGCGGCGGCATCCCGACCGTTACCATCGGCCTGCCCAATCGCTACATGCATACCCCCGCCGAAGTCATCGACCTCGGCGACCTCGACCACATGGCCGAACTCCTCGCCGCCTTTGCCCTCTCGGTAAAAACCACCGATACCTTCCGCAACGCAATCTAACGCGCCCGGTCATCCACCAGAAGCAAGGCGCCCCCCCTTCTAGGCAGCGGCATGCACCGCAACGCCGAGAGCCTTTAGTGCCCTGGCGTCCTTCGGACTCACGCGCCGATCCGTCACCCAGTCACCAAATGCGGACCATTCGGCAAACTGGACCGTGCTTGCCTCCCGCCATTTGCTGACATCCGCCAGAAGGATGCTCTGCCGGGAGCGCTCAAGGATAACCCGTTTGATTTCCGCCTCGAAAACCTCCGTCGTCGAGCACCCCTCCCAATCCATCCCGGATGCCCCAATCAACGCACAATCCACCCGGAGCACGGCAAGCGCGCCAAGCGCCGCGCCACCGACCAGCGCACCGCTCACCCTGCGCAGCTCCCCGCCAATGCACAGCAACTCCGCCTGCCCGTGCAAAGCAGCAGCCATCAGGGCAACAGAGTGGGTGAGAATCCGGAGATCCTTCCGGCCAAGCAGCACCTTCCCCGCCTCCAGACAGGTCGAGCCTGCATCCACAAAAACCGTGGCCCCGGCAGGAATCATCCCGGCCGCCTTCGCAGCGATCGCTTTCTTCGCCGTGCTGTTGCGCAGCAGCCTTTCGTCGAAAGATGTTTCCGAGCGCACATACCCGGGATCCAGCACACCGCCATGCACCCGGATGATTTCCCCCGATTTCTCCAGATCGGTGAGATCCCGGCGCAAAGTAGCCGGAGAGACCTGGATCAAGGCTTGCAGAGCCGCAAAATTCAGCCTCCGATGCTCCCGGACAATTTTTTTGATCGCGTTATGTCGTTCTTGAGCGAACATGATTAAGTTATATCAATATAATCAATCCCACCGCTTCCCATGACAGCAGAATTTTTATCCCGCCTGGCTGCACAGTTCCCCAGTATCGCATGTCTGCGAGAGAAGGAAGACCTAATCCCCTACTCCTTCGACGGCACGGCGACCTGCCAGTCCATGCCCGAACTCGTCCTTTTCCCGCGCAGCACGGACGAGGTGGCCGGGCTGGTACAGCTGGCATCCGGGCACCGGATTCCCATTGTGACACGAGGTTCCGGCACGGGATTAAGCGGAGGCAGCCTGCCTGTGGAAGGCGGCATCGTGCTGTGCCTGGCGCAGATGGACCGCATTCTCGAAGTCGATAGCAACAACCTCACCCTCCTTGCCGAAGCCGGAGCCATCACCGCCAGCATCGCGCAAGCCGCCGAAGCCGCCGGACTTTTCTATCCGCCCGACCCCGGTTCGATGAAAATCTCCACCATTGGCGGCAACGTGGCGGAGAATTCCGGCGGACTTCGCGGCCTCAAATACGGCGTAACACGGGACTACGTGATGGGGCTCGAAGTCGTGCTGCCCAGCGGGGAAGTCCTCTTTACCGGTAATAAATGCGTCAAAGACGTGGCGGGCTACACGTTGCGCGACCTGTTCATCGGTTCGGAAGGAACGCTGGGCATCATCACTCGTGTTCTTCTCAAGCTCATCCCCAAGCCGGACGAGCGTCGCACCCTGCTGGCGATTTACGACCGCATGGAAGACGCCGCCGACACCGTCTCCGCCATCATCGCCGCCAAAATCATTCCCTGCACGCTGGAGTTTCTCGACGGCGTCACCATCAACTGCGTCGAGGACTACGCCAAAGTGGGCCTGCCTCGCGATGCGGCGGCCATCCTCCTCATGGAAACCGACGGCCACCCTGCAGCCGTCGCCGAAGAAGTCGAAAAAATGGTGAGCCTCGCGGAACAACACGGCGCACGCTCCGTGCGCGTGGCCGAGACCGCGGAACAGGCTGCGGCTCTGGCCACGGCGCGCCGCGCCGCCTTCTCATCGCTGGCCCGTGTGGCGCCCACCACCATCCTCGAAGACGCCACCGTGCCCCGCAGCGAACTGGCAAAGATGATCCGCTTCATCCAGGAAACCTCCCTCAAGCATAACCTTAAAATCGGCACCTTCGGGCACATGGGCGATGGCAATCTCCACCCCACATTCCTCACCAACGAACGCGACCACGAGGAAATGGCACGGGTCGAAAAAGCCATGCGGGAAATCTTCGACTACGCAGTGGCACTCGGCGGCACCATCACCGGAGAACACGGCGTCGGACTCGCCAAAAAGGAATTCCTTCGCGGAGCCCTGGGCGATCTGAACCTCGCCGTCATGCGCAAAATCAAAACCGCCTTCGACCCTGATGGCATTTTAAACCCGGGCAAAATTTTCGATCTCTAACCGATTTGCCATGTCCGAGCACACGTCCCTTCGCTCCATCGACTACTCCATCCTCCAGCAATGCATGCACTGCGGCATGTGCCTGCCGACATGCCCGACCTACAACGCCACCCATCTGGAAAAACACAGCCCCCGTGGCCGCATCTCCCTGATGCGCGCCATCGCCGACGGACGCATGGAGCCGACCCGGGCCTTCGGCGAGGAAATGTATTATTGCCTCGGGTGCCTCGCGTGCGAAAGCGCGTGTCCGGCCGGAGTCGAATACGCCCATCTATTTGAAGTCGCTCGCGCCGAAACCGAAAAATCCGGTGCCCTGAACAACCCACGCCGCGACCTCATTCGCGCCACGCTCCTGCGAGGCCTCTTCACCCGCCCACGCCTGCTCCGATGGATCGGAAGAGCCCTGTGGCTCTACCAAGCCAGCGGCGCACAGCACTTGTTCCGCGCACTTGGACTCAATGCCCTGCTTCCAGCCCGCCTGAGGAATCTGGAGACCCAGACGCCAACCGCACAACGCCACTTCTCCTGCGACATCATCCGGAAAGCCGAAGAGCCCACCAAGGTGCGCTACCGCGTGGGAATGCTCACCGGATGCGTGCAGGACATCGTCTTCTCCGACATCAACCGGGACACCGTGGATGTGCTTCTCGCCAACGGCTGCCAAGTGCATACCCCCCAAGTCCAGCCCTGTTGCGGATCGTTGCACGCCCATAATGGGGAAATCGAAACCGCCCGCGATCTGGCGCGGCAATTAATCGACGCCTTCGATCTCGAAAACCTCGATGCCATCCTCACCAATGCCGCAGGCTGCGGATCGCACCTCAAAACCTACGGCAGACTGCTGGCCGACGACCCCGCTTATGCATCACGCGCCTCGGCATGGTCCCAAAAACTCAAGGACATCCACGAATGGCTGGCCGTCATCGGCATTCGCAGCCCCATCCACTCTTCCATCCAGCCCCTCAAGGTCACCTACCACGAAGCCTGCCACCTCTGCCACGGACAAAAAATCACCCTCCAGCCACGGCAGGTGCTCCAGTCCATTCCAGGGCTGGAACTCGTGGAATTGCCGGAGTCCACATGGTGCTGCGGCAGCGCTGGCGTCTATAACATCACCCAGCCGGACATGGCCGCCCAATTGCAAAAGCGCAAACTCGATAACATCATCGCCACCGGCGTCCACGTCGTGGCCACCGCCAATCCCGGCTGCCATCTGCAACTGCTCAACGGCGCCGCGCACGCTGGTTACCCGCTCGAAGTCGCCCATCCCATGACTCTGCTGGCAAGAGCCTACCGCAAAGAAACCGCCCTCCGGCAAGCGTAAGCCACCAACCCCGTCCACGCACATCGCGGCAAGGGTTCGCCATTCCTTCCCCACCCGGCACGGCCTCCCGAATGGAGCAGCCCGCCGCCCTCCCGGCGAAAATTACCGATAGCTCATCTTGTTAGCCGTAAGCTGCAAGTCCTGCTGGAGCGGACGCTGCGGACGGATGCCGCTTTTTTGCAGGATTCCGTGATAGATTTTGACCGCCTCCACCGGGAGAATCTCCCCGTCCACAATCCGCCTCAATAATTCGATGAAGGCCAGCGGGTGCTCGGAGAGATTGATCTTTCTGCCAAAGAGCGCCACTCGCGCTCCATGCTTGTGCGCGTCATGGATAAGCTGGAACGCATCCAGCGTGGTGCCGGAACTCCCTCCCAAAATCCCCACGATCAATCTGGAATCGTAAGCGACCAGCTCCTCCAGCGGCCCCGGCCCATTGTAAGGAATCTTCAGAAAAACCGGCCGCCCGGAGTCAGTCACCCCGGCAAGCGTACGAATAATGTGGTCGTTCAGAAATCCGGCCACCTTCTTGTCAGAAATGCCGGGATTCACATTCGGGTTAAAAACCTCGAGGAAATAGCGGAAGCGCTTGCGTTCGGCCTCCATCCGAAAATCATGAAAATCGCTCAACGCCTTGTAATCCCAATCGATATTGTTCGTAAACGTGATGGAGTACAATCCCAGATCGGCTCCCGTGAATGGACGGGAGCAATCTTCCGTCAGCCGGCCATACTTGATGTGTTCGATCGTCGCGGTCCGAAACGCACGCGAGGGGTGATCGGTCGGATATTTTCCTCCACGCACCGCCCAGACATCGGAGGTATCATTGGCCCGTGCAGCCGGCGTAATGGCGGAATCCACAAACAGCCCTTCCTTGATGGCAAGGCGTTCGAGGTTCGATGCGGAAAGCAGCACGATGTCCACAATGTCCTGCCGGATCACTGCGCGGATCTGCTCCAGATATTGATCCAGCGTTTTCCAACACCCTTCGGACTCGTTATACCCATGCCGGCACGAACCCGTTTGCGGCCCAGGGGCTGTAATACCAAAAGCCATATCCGCATCCTTCGCGTCCGCGATAATAAAGTCCTTCGCGGTCGCCTGCCCTGCATGCATGCGGTTGAGTTTTTCGTCGAGGCGTTTCAGGCGGGTGGTTTCCATGGCTAAAATAACGAACGTGCCAGAACAGGCCGTTTAAATAGATTTGATTGTTTATGATTATTTGAAATCAAAATAATCATCGTCAACATAAATCTTCCCTGTCCGATGGTTTTAGAGGGTGGCGCGGGACGCTGCTGGTTACTTTGCCACCGGCTCCACATAAGCGGGGTTCGGCCCGGGCACAACCGCGTGGGTTTCCTGGAGGAAGTCCTCAATGCGAGCATCCAGCTTTTTTACCAGATCCGGATGGGCGGCGCTGACATCCCGGCTCTCGCCAGCGTCGGTCTGGAGATTATAAAGCTCATAGCGCGGAGCCTGCGCCGGACCATCGTGAAGGAAGCGGATCAACTTCCAGTCACCCTGCCGCACCGAGGCTGCGGGAACCTGGCCGGTGTGCGGGATATGATGCGGCAGAAAATCAAAGATTTCGGCGCGAAAACTTTTGGCCGTTCCTTCGAGCACCGGCAGAAAGCTGCGGCCGTCCATGATCTGGTGTTCCGGCAGTTTCGCCCCCGCCGCGGCGGCCAGCGTGGGATAAAAATCCATGCTCTGGATCATCGCGCTGGTTTTTGTGCCGGGCTTGACCACACCGGGCCAGACGACGACGCAGGGCACCCGGGTGCCACCTTCGTACGTGGTCGCCTTGCCGCCGCGCAATGGCGCATTGCTCGTGGACGGAATATCTTCATAAGTTTTGGCCAGATCGTCAGCGGACTCGTTCAGAACTTTCGCCGGCCAATTGACACCGCCATTGTCGGAGAAAAAAACGATCAGGGTCTTGTCCATGACTCCGGCGCCCTCAAGCCCTTTCACCAACGTGCCCACCGCATCATCCAGGCTATGCACCATCGCTGCGTAGACCGGGTTGTGTTGCGGCAGGGTCTCGTCCATCGACTCCCGGCAGCGCTCCACCAGAGAGGGCTTGGCGTTGTACTTCGAATGCACGGAAAACGCCCAGTAATTGAGAAAAAACGGATGCTCCTTGTTGGCGTCAATGAACTTCACGGCCTCCGCCGCCATGCGGTCTTCGATATGCTCGCCCGACTTTTCCGGGAAATTCCCGAACCCGTATGGAGCCAGGTATCCACGCGGCAAACCGGGCGAAGGTGTATGCGGCACGTCCATGTCGAAGCCCTGCTCCAGCGGGCTGTATGGCTCGGGGCCGAGGTGCCATTTTCCGAAGTGGCCGGTCACATACCCGCCGGCTTTGAGCACTTCCGCCAGCGTAATAATCTTGGTGTCGAGGCGGGTGGCGGAAACAGCATCCAAACACTTGGCGTCTGACGGGGCGGTTCGCGCAACGCTTTCTTTCAAAGAAACCTCGGGCAGATGGCACATCGGCATGGTGATGCCAAGGCGTGCGGGATATTGCCCGCTCATGATGCTTGCACGGGTGGGCGAGCATGTGGCGTTGGCGGTATAGGCCTGGGTAAAGATCATCCCGCGCTTCGCGAGGGCGTCGATGTTCGGCGTCTGGTAATAGGAACTCCCAAAAACGCCGATATCCCTCCAGCCGAGGTCGTCGGCCATAATGAAGACGATATTCGGCTTTGCTGGCGCCGCGGACGCGGACGGAATCGCTGCAGCGAGAATCAATAAGGCCAGTGTTGCACCAGACCACACGCACTGGGATGGAGAATTTTTCATCGGTTTGGGATGGCGGGCAAGCCCGCTTTCAAAAGATTACCCGCCCGGTTGGCAAGCCGCCTTATGGGGCCCATCCGCCTCTTCGGGCTACAGCCCGGAAAGAACACATTCACACATGGCCGCCCTTCAACACCATGCCCCCTATCAGGGGAAATAGTTTCCTTCACTCGGCCGCCGGGCGCATTGCCTGCTCCTTTATTTTGACGGCTGTATTTTTTCAAAATCGGAGTCGTTAACCCATCCGGCCTGGATTTTTTCGCCCTTCATAAAGCGTTCGTAGAAATGCTGGATTGAGGAATCGGCGTATGGCTCAGCCTCGAATACTTCTCCATTGCCGGACATGCGCGGGTCGCCCTGTTGCTTGAGTTCCCGGGAAAGTTGCCTCCACAGCGCTTCCTTGCGCTCCAGGTATTCGGGATTGATTGCGAGATTTTTCAGGCAATCAGGATCTTTGCGAATGTCGTAAAGCTCCTCTCCCGCACGCTTGCCAAAACACAGCTCCCAGCAAGGATCGTCCGTGTCTTTACGGTGGGCATTCAAAATGTCGGTCTTGGTCGCTCCCCCATCGGTGTTGAGATAACCGGTCTCCGGATTTCCCGCGGGCCAGCGCGAAGGCTCGAAATTGCGGATGTACAGCCAGCCATCCTTGACGATGCCGCGTATGGGATAGCCCCAATCGTGCGGACGCCCGACATCGTGGCGTTCCTTGCCGATCAGGACATGGTCGCGACCGGATGCCGCCCGGGCGGCGACGCCTTCCTCGGAATCAAAAATATCCCGGAGACTGCGTCCCGGAGACGCCGCCATACCCGTCTTCCCCCACGGCACATTCGCGGCGTCGATAAACGTCGGGGCAAAATCAATAAAGCTCACGTAATCCTTCGCCACCCGCCCGGGAGTACGGATGCCCTGTTTCCACATGATGGCCAGCGGCAGGTGGTTCGCCATTTCGTAGGCATTGCCCTTGACGCGGGGAAACGGCATGCCGTTATCCGCAGTCACCACCACCAGCGTATTGGCGAGCTGCCCGCGCTTTTCCAGCTCGTCCAGCATGCGCCCAAGATGCCGGTCGAAATGCTCCACTTCGAACGCATAATCGAGCAGATCCGTGCGAACGGTCTCGTTGTCCGGCCAGAAACCCGGCACGCGGTCGATGTCGGCGGGCTGCTTTCCGCCCTTGGCAATACCACTGCCGTATTCATAAGGGCGATGAGGCTCCCAGCCACCATACCAGAAACACCACGGCTTGCCGGCCGGCGCGGCGTCGAGAAACTCGGTGAAATTAGCAAAATAGTCATTCGCGCTGATTTCTCGCGTCGGCGGCGGTGCCGTTCGCATCTCGAAGGGGGTCCCGGTCATCCGGCGCGTTTCCCCATCCGCATCCACCGCCACTCCGGGAGCCCATCCCTTGCCCGTCGTACCAACGAAATAGCCATTATCCGCCAGCGCTTCGGCATAGGTCTTGAACTCCGGAGGGAAAAAACCTCCGTGATTGGCCGCAGCCTTGAGCTGCCAGGAATTCCGCCCCGTCAGGATGCACGCACGCGACGGAGCGCACTTGGCGTTGGGCGTGTATGCGTTGGCAAATAAAATCCCCTCCCGCGCCACACGATCAAAAGCTGGCGTCGCCACCCATTTGCACCCATAGGCTCCGGCATACGGATACGACCAGTCATCGGCAATTGCGAAGAGGATATTGGGCGGCTCCACATCCGTCGCGGCAAACAAGCCGCTGCCCAGACTCAGCATTCCCAATACCGGCAGCAGCAAGACTTTCATGCCCCGCATGTCGCTCCCTCACTGAAACCAGGGATTGTCCGGAGTGTCATTGCCGAGAGCATCCTTCGCTTAGTCGAAGGATAACACGAGCGAAGGACCTCTTTCCGGAATATCCAGCATGCCCGGCCCCCAGAAATTATAGGAATTTTGCAGATCGTCGGTAATGTCGAGCGACTCATGGTCGGCCATCTCCAGCCGGAACGCGGCGACAGGCTGCTCGCTGCGCTGGTAATCCGTCTGGATCATTGATGTCACATCGAGTTCGAGAAATCCGGGAACCCGGCTGTCCGGCCCGCAAAGCGGGACGTTTTGCGAGAAGGTGGCGTCATCTCCAAAATGGGAAGTCTGAAGGCCATGATTGCGCCCATCCGAAGTCCATGCCTCGTCCGGCCATTCCGGGGCGTGAAAAAGAAAAGCTGGCGGCATCGGCTTGTCCGCGACCTCGTGAAGGACCTGCCCCAGGAACAAGCGCAGCGTGGCATGCTTCAGTGCTCTGCCTTCAGCGGGAGGAAGACGAAACAAAAGAAAATACTTCACCACGCACCCCGCTGTTTCCCCCTGTCTCCAATCTCCCACATGCATCGGGAAGGATTTGTCATCCATCCGGCAAACCCCGCTCTGCGCGCCGAAAGGCTCCCCGGAATTCTCCAGATCGCAAATGTAATAGGACGCTATTTGTTCGGGAGCTTCCATCAAATTCAGCCCAACTTCGTCAGCTATGGCCAAGCCGGAAAAACAAATCAGGACGGCAAGACAGGGGCGAAATAATGATTTTGGAGGCATCCGATAATGAAAATTAAGTATAAGATACTATTTATTCCGTGAAGGAAACAGAGCTATCCAAGCATTATGTGCAGGGACTCCAATTTGTGTTGGCGGCACCGATGAAGCTGTTTGTCACAGCCTTGCGGCCTTGACTTCGACACGCATCACGCCAAGTGCACATAAGTGACGGCTCCCAAGCGGGAGCGCCAGTGATGGAGAGGGCCAGCAATACCGCCAATTTATGGGCATTCACGATTGGCGTAGGATTTCACGGTTTGGTTTGAACCAAGAACCAAACAAGCGCAGCCGGGCATAGCGTATTTTTCCTATTTCAGAATAGGATTTGGTTTAAGTTATCAGTTCCCGCTAAGTTCGATAACATCATCGAATGAGAGTTTAATCACCGTCATCAACGGGTCGGGAGATTTGGGAGTCTTGATGACATAGTATCCGGGCCAGCGACCGTTGCCAGGCAGGCGGCGAAAATCCAGATCCTCTCCAGTGGAGAGCACTTCCGCCTTACGGATTTTGCTGACAATTCCACGCACGATCATGGAGTCGTTCGGCTGCCCATCCACAAAAAGATACAGAGCCTTGCCATCGGGCGCGACTGTGGTCGGCCCAAAGAAACGAAGAAAAGAAAAACCGAACTCTTCTCCCCCGAATGTCGGATAAATTGCCTCCGCGTTGCGCTGGATCCACTCGCCCATTCTCAGGAGTTGTTTGACTTCGTTTTCAGGAAGGGTGCCATCGGCCTTAGGCCCGATATTCAACAGTAAATTGCCTCCGCGTCCGATCATTTCGCTGAATATTTTGACGAGCAGCTCGGCATTTTTATCCTGCTTATCCGTCGCCACATAGCTCCAGGTGTCGCTGGAGGTCAGGCAAAGTTCCCAAGGTCCCGTCGGGGTCGTGAGAGGCATTACTGTTTCCGGCGTAGTGTAGGTGATCGTGCCGGGAAACTTTTGCACCATGCGACCGAAGATGACATTCGGATCGTTCTTGAGGAGCAAATCCACATAACTCGGGGCGTTCCATTGCTCGCTTGTTCGCTCCCAGCAACCATCGAACCACCAGATGGCCGGCTTGTATTGAAGGAGTTCCTTAATCTGAATGTCCCGATACTTAAGAAAGCGCGCCCAGCGCTCCGGCTCCTCCTTCTCGCTGTAGGAAAGTGGGAAGGTCTGGGCGTTCCGGTTTTCTGCCGCTTGATTCGGCGGAGGGGGCATCGAGGCGTAGTCTGGGTTTCCCCAATCCGCATCAGAAAAATAGAAACCAATTTTGAGCCCCTCTTTGCGCATGGCGGCAACCCACGGCGCAAGCAGGTCGCGCTTCACTCCTCCTTGATCCACCACATCCACTCCTCCAGGAGCCTTGGTATCCCACAACGCCACGCCATCGTGGTGTTTGGTGGTAAGGATCGTGTATTTGGCGCCAGCCTTCCGGAAGATTTCCGCCCACGCTGACGGATCGTAATTTTCCGCATGCCATCGAGGCAACTGCGTATAATAGACCTTCGCATCAAGAAGACCTGGCGTCGGCGGATGATTGATGCAGTTCGATACTGCCGTGCAGTCCACGGACCAGATTCCCCAGTGCAGAAAAATCCCCAACTTGGCGGTTTCAAACCACTCCAGTTTGGGGTCCCGTTCGGGGATTTGAATGGGAACCCCGTGTTCCGGATTATCATGTCCGTATTTCGGCGGTGCACCGTCGGATTTCGTCGCTTGAACCGGCGGCTCGTCGTTGCCCCCGGGCCGAAGCGCATCGAATGCCAGAATCAGTGTGGGAACTCTGTCTGATGGGGACATCTCGCCCGCACCATAGAAAATATAGGCATTCATCAGCTTGTCCCCAATATCGAGAGCCTGCTGGCCGGAAATCTCCATGCGGAATGCCGCTACGGGAATCGGATTCCGCCGATAATCCTCCTGAATCATCGAAGTAACGTCGATGTCGATAGAGCCTGGCGCGGCATCGGATTCACAAAGAACTGTCTTCTCCGAGAAAATTTCATTGTCGCCAAAATGCCATGTCTGGAGGCCGTGCCATTGGGTATCCGAAGCCCAGCTTTCATCCGGCCATTCCTTTGCGTGAAGGAGCGAAACCGAGGGTAACCGCGCATCCGTCGCCTCATGCCGAACCTCGCCGAGAAAGAGGCGCAATGTGGCATGCAGAAGTTTGTTTCCGGAAAGAGGCGGCAGATGGAACAGCAAAAAGGACTTGCGCACGCGTTCCTCGCCGTTCGGATTGGTTACATCTCCGATTTGCAATGCCCCGCTTTGAGGTGCAATCCTCCCTTGCGGCTCGCCATCCACCTCTCCTGCATTGCTGGTATCGTCAATATCGTAGGCGGCAACACTGCCGGACGCTTCCACCGGGTTCAGATGGATCTCCTCATCGGCCCGGGCACTGAGAGGGAGCATGACAATGGCTGCAAGGCTGAGGGCAATGTATCTCATGGAAAAATTATGGCCGATACCCACACAAAGTGACGGCATGAAAGCACTCGGACTGGGACAGGGACCATTGTTGTTCATTCGTTTCGCTCTATTCAAAGGAAAGCATAAGCGTGGGGGATTTTTCCGGAGCGGCCAATGCATCGGGACCCCAGAAATTATAGGAATTTTGCAGCTCGTCGGTGATGTCGAACTGCTCATGATCTCCCAGCTCCATCCGGAACACGGCCACGGGCTCGGGACTCCTCTGGTAGTCCGCCTCAATCATGCCGGTCACATCGAGTTCAATGATGCCGGGATTGTCGTCCGTGCTGCAAAGTGGAATTTTCTCCGAAAACGTCTCCTCATCTCCAAAACTCAAAGTCTGGAGGCCGTGAAAAATGGAGTCGTCCGCCCAACTCCCATCCGGCCAGTCTCCCGCATGAAAGAGCCATGCAGGAGACATTGGCCCGGCGGCATCATGCCGAATCTGGCTCAAAAACAACCGCAACGCCGCGTGTGTGAGTTTTCTCCCGTCCAGAGGCGGCAGATGAAACAAAAGGAAATACTTGACCATATATCCCGCACCTCCCTCTCCACCCCAATCTCCCACATGCATCGGCCAGCCCCTTTCATCAATGCTGAGAATCCGGTCTTGCCCGCCCATAATCTCGCCCGAGTTCTCTTTGTCGGCCATATAATACGTACCCACTCGATCGGGTGTTTCCATCAAATTCAACTCGACTTCGCCAGCCACGGCGGCTCTGAAAAAACAAATCAGGACGGCAAGACAGGGGAAAAACAATAATTTTGGAGGCATCCGATAATGAAGGTTAAATATAAGTCATTCCTATTAGGTGACGGAAACGGATCGCACGCCAAGACGTGCGATCCGTTAGTTTCCGATCCCCTCGCACCGAGGACAAGCTCTTAGTCATGCTAACTTCCGGACTCGGCGGCGGAAAATTGCCAATACCGCAAGTCCCGCCCCAAGGAAAGCCCATGTCGCAGGCTCCGGAACGGCCGTGACCTCAAGCAGGCCCGTAGTTTGCGTGAAGGTGTAGGTGATTCCACCATTCACATTCGACCAAACCCCGGCATTCTCGGTGAAGCCGGTCACGCTGAAATTCACTCCATAGCTCTCGCTGAGCGTCCCTACATCCACGATATTCCAGCTATTGCCAAGGCCTGTTCCGGCTCCGCTCAGATCAAAGACGAACGCGCCATCCAGAAACACCGTTCCCGCTCCGGTGATTTGGTTATTGACCCCGCTCGCCCCAATGGTGAAGGCCGTCTGCGCTCCCCCCGTAAGGGCAAGCGTACCATCGGAAACGGTCGTATTCCCCGTGTAAGAATTCGCGCCGATAAAGATCCACTTGCCCGTACCGGTCTTATTGATCGAGGTTGCCCCCGTCCCGTTATCTCCAATCGTTCCGGTGAATGTGTTGTTAAGCGTGCTGCTGCCGCCAAAGGTGAAAGTGCGTGCCGTGTTCGTTCCCGTGAGGGTGGCGGAACCCTGAATATCCACAACGCCCAATCCGGTTCCCGAAGCATCAATGCCGCCGCCGTTTGCGGTGACGGTAAAGTTCCTGTCCGTGGTGCCGGAGGTTCCTCCATCTACGCCGATGTAGCGCAGCGTGCCGCCGTCGAAGACGAGGTTGGCGGCGTCATTGGTCGCGTGGCCGATGCCACTCAGACCGCCCAGCGCTCCGCCATTGCCGATGTTGTCCACCTGAAGAACACCTCCACTGATTGTCGTGGCACCAGTATAAGTATTGTTCGCCGAAAGATACAGCGTGCCGGCTCCCGACTTGGTGAGAGTTCCGTTTTCGCCGGCCTTGTCCACAATGTTCACCGTGGACTGCTCCGTGATGGTCTGCCCGCTGCTCGCGTCGAACGCGTGAGTCCCCGTGCCAGCCAGAGTGATCACCAGATTGGTGGCAGAGGATCCTTTGCTGATCGCGAGATTACCACCAGAGGTGTTCGCTATTGTTCCATTGTTCCAGTTGAACTGACTGGTCCCAACACTTGATCCTTTGTTGATGGTAGTAGCAGTCAAAGTTCCTGCGTCCAAATTGAAGACGTCCGTGCCAGTGCTATTCAGCGTCACTGTCGGGGTGGTCAAGCTTCCTCCACTTAGATTGAGTGTATGCGTACCTCCCGTTGCCGACGCGCCAACAAAGACACGGCTAGCCACGGTGTAGGATTGGCCGGAGCCGATCGTGAGATCTGCACTTTGAGCACCCCCAGCATTTCCAACATCCAGCTGGTCAACCGCCACGCTGGCGGCATTGATCGTGACACCCGTTGCCTGGAGTCTGATCAACGAGGTGCCTGCACCGGCATCCGTTATCGCCCCGGCACCGCCATTGAGCGTGAGCGCGCCTGCCGCAGCAAACCGGAGTTCCGTGCCTGCCGTTCCCTCAAAGGAGAGACCCGACGCGGTGACGGTGCTGGCACCATTCCACTGCATCCACGCGAGGGTTGAACCGCTGCTGTCAATCGTGATCGCGTTATTGACCGCCAGTGGGGAGCCAGAAAGCAGCACATACGAAAACGCAGCCGCAGGTGCCTGGATACTCAGGCTGTTGATGGTATAGGAGGCGTCCACATTGGCATAGCCGCTCATTCCGGGGATGACCACGTCTTCACTGGAGACAGGGGTGTGGCCAAGCGACCATTGCGTGCCGGGGCTCCAATTGGTGTTACCGGCACCGATGAAGGTATTTGTCGCAGCCAGACTCGTGGCGAAGGGCGAAAGCGCCATGCCAAGCATGAGCGCAAAAAGGGAAGGGGCGGTCTTTTTCATGGTTCGTTCAGGGAGTTTCAACAAGGGTTGTTAAATCGATGTTTCCAGTGATTTTTGAATTGTTTATGCGGACGCATCCGGATCCGCAACATTAAAATTCCTTTTTCGGTTTTTAAAAAAAGAAACCGCTCAGTTAACGGCTTAATTTTATTAATAAATTCCAATAAGAATCTTAAATTTCCGTCTAGATCTACTCTGTCGACAGCCGTTGAAAGCACGGGTTGCAAAAACCGAACGGACAGTCAAAAACGATCGCCCTTCTCAAAACTTCGTTTCGAAATGGCGAAATCATCGATCTCGCGCCCCCCCCCTATGAATGAACCTTTCGATAAGGAGCCTTTGAATCGCGACAATGAAAGCGCGTCTTCACTGGAAGATGAAAAATAGAGCCGTACCCCCTCTTACCGCATGTTCTTACTGTCTGTAATATCGGTACAGCCTATTTTCCCGCGGAATTTTGGATGATTACATCAACATTGGATCAAGCCCCGTCACATTCCTTTGTGGAGGATTATTTCTGCGGCCAATATCCGCCACCGCCCCGTCCGGGGAAAAATCAGTATTTGCCGTTCAGCGTTATGGGCGGGAAATCGTCCGTGCGGAAGGGAGACGCCGGTAATCCGGCTCCGTTATATAGATTGCAGGTCGGATTACTTGCCCAGGCGTAGCGCACGGCGACGGGTGCGGGCACCTTGTCCGACCATACAATTACGGTATCGCCATCGATCTTTGCATCAGCCCAGAGCCACTTCCGATCTGCGCCACAAATGGCAAATCCTTCGAGTTCACTATTCGGACTGTTGGGAACAAGCGGCGCGATGGCGTTGGTATCCGAACGAACGACATACGTATCGGGCAATGGCCTGGCAATCAGGCCGCCATCGGCATGGGTAAATTTAACGAGAATCTTCCCACTCTCCACCTGCATGGACTCATAAGTCGGGCCGGAATAGGGAATATCCCGTCCGTAGTCCCTGGCCAGCGCGATTTTCGCCAGACGCTCGCCGACATCCTTCTTGTTTCGGGGGTGAATGAACCCGGCCTCGCCGATGTCGATAAGGACGGCCTGGCCGGTGTTGGGAACCCGCAATGACATGGATTGCGCCTCCCGGAGCTCCGGCCAGGCAGTTTCATCGGGCTGCGGATTTTTTTCCTGAAAGTTGGCCAGCTGGCAGAAATAGAAGGGAAATGCCCCCTGGTTCCATTGTTTGCGCCAGTCCTCGATCACCAGCGGAAAGGCGTCGCGGTATTGGTAGGCACGCCCGGCATTGGATTCCCCCTGGTACCAGATCACGCCGGTAATGGCGTAAGGCAGGATGGGGTGAATCATGCCGTTGAAAAGGGAGCAGGCCACGTTTTGCGGCATGGGCGGATTCATCGGCGGCTCGGGAGCCTCGGCAACCGTCTGCGCGTCGAGAGACGGGAACTCATATTCCGCCCTGGCCACCCATCCGTTATTGAGGACTTTTGTATCCGCCCGCGGAACTCCGGTGAAGAGGGCGGGGCCGGCCGGCTCATAAAGACGGATGGCGAGAATATTCCGGCCCTGGCGGATCTCGCTGGCCGGAATGCTGTAGGGCCCGTAACACCGAATGGAACCCTTGCCCGGGAAATCCCGGCAGGTGGTCTGCTTGAGGAGGCGCCCATTCCAATAGACACTGTCGTATCCATCAATGGGAAGGAACAGCGTGAGAAATTGCATGCCCTTGGTTGGGACATCCACATCACTCCGGAGCCAGACCGCCCCCGTCCTGGGAAGACCCGGAGCCACAACCGGCCCGGGGAGTTTCACGGGAAACCACCCTTTGGTGGAAACGTCCATGCCAGCATAAGCAGCCGCATCGGCCACCGGCTTGTCCTCCCGTCCGTTTTTCTGAATCCATGCCTCCATTCCTTCCACAAAGGCCTGCTTTTTTTGGGGATACTCCTCCAAAGTCTTCCGGAGACGGTCGCGGGTGGCCTTAAGGTCAGGCATGCTGTCAATGGCCTCCCCGCTTGTCCATGCTTCGGAATGGGTGCCCCCATAGTTATCATTAATAATGCCGACCGGGACCTTAAGCTCCTTCTGAATGGCCTTGCCAAAGTAGTAGCCGACTGCGGTAAAGCCTCCGCTGGTTTGCGGGCTCGCGGCAACCCACGAGCCTTTGCAATCCTCCGCCGGACTTTCGGAAGCCGCCTTTTGCACCAAAAACTGCCGGAGCATGGAATTGGCGGAGCTGGCAATTTCCTCCGGAGCCCCGATCGTACTGCCCAGTGTCCACTCCATATTGGACTGCCCGCCAGCCACCCAGACTTCGCCGACGAGCACATCGGCAACAACTACCTTGTTTTTACCCTCGACCGTCATGTCAAACGGACCGGGAGCGGAATTCTGAAGATCGAGCCGCACCATCCAACGCCCGTCATCGCCAGCTTTGGCTTTGAGTGTCTGCCCGTTGAGGGTCAACTCAACCTCCTCACCCGGATCCGCCCAGCCCCAAATCGGCACCTCGGCGGTTCTTTTCAAGACCATGTGATTGGAAATAATGGCCGGCAGCCGAACATCCGCCCATGCACAACTGGCTGAAAGGGCAACGGAGATCGTAAACGCGAGAAACGAGGGAACCTTCACAACGGAATAGCACATCATGAGAATTCGTTGAGCAAGTGATTAAATCACTTCTTTGCATAAGCATCCTGCGGTGTGAGAGCACGCTCGAGCAGGCTCTCGAAAACGATCATTTCTCCGTTGACCTACAACCCATATTTGCTATCGCACGCAATCCGGGCTGGCACGGATTGCGAAACCTCATCGAGCTCCATTTGTTTCCGCAAGCAAACCCAGGCGTTGCTGCTCCCTTCCCTCGGCAGTCCGATCCACTGCGCCCGCCAGGAGACGGCTGCGTTTGAAGCAGGGAAGCCTTTCGCGGACTGGCAGGACTCGAGCGCTCTCGCCGATGCCGCACAGACATTGACACTCAGGATCACGCCGCAAAGAGCGATCGCATTTTCAAGTAACTTTTGCGGAAATCTCAGATCCGGGAGTGGTCACGGGCGCATTCTGGCCTCACGGATCGCGCAAATCCATCACCACGTCAGCATGATCCGGATTGGTGTTTAAATTTTTGATTTTGACGCCCTCCGCACCTTCTTCGACTGAGGGATCGATCTGAATGACCGTCGGACGATTTTTCTCCGGATCGGAAACGGCAAGATCTTCGATCGTCACGCCCTGTGCATTGGTGAGTTTTATGAAAGGTTGTTTGCTCTTAAATTCGGATCCGGCCTCAATTTCGATCTGATTGTTACGAATTAAAATACCCTGCGCCGCTCCGATGGAAATCGCGACTCCCGGCGGATTGATAAAGCGATTTCCCTCGATCGTAATATCCCGCAGCGATCGGCTTTGTGCCAGTTGATGGCCCAGACGGAAGGCTTGAATAAGAATCTTAGGATCGCGACTCCCGCCGGTGAAGGTGTTGTCGCGAATCGTGATACTCCATGGGATCGGTCCCTCGGGCCAATCCGGCGCGTTGGCCAGCATGATGTCGTCGGATGAGGGATCGGTGTAGGCATTGCTCTCGACAAGACCATCACCCGCACGCAACAAAGTCCCGCGTCCCCGGAACCTCCCGAACTGGTTATTCCGGATCACATACCCCGCCCCGCAACGCGTCAGGTTGTAACTCGTATCGGCACTTAGGTGATCCTCACCAGCGACCATTCCCTGGACCGGTTCCGCGAGGATGATTTTTTGTTTGTCGATCTGGGACTTAATTTGAGTCACCGTCGTTTCGCCCCGCACCTGCCCGCTCTGCGGATTCAGGATCTGGAGGCGATCCCCCAATTTCATCGCGACACCACCACTAACGATCAATTCCACAGGCGAGCGGACTTCGCGGACAATCGTGGCCCGCGAATAGAGATTAATTCCATCATCAGCCATCCCATCGAACGAACAGTCCTCAATAAGCGGCCCTTTGATGTTATTCTGGCAGTGAATGCCGTCGGCATCGGTCGAAATGAGCCGATCGGCGCCCGGCTTGAAGCACACCCGCAGACCGCGCACAATTAACCCATCACTGCCTATGGAAAAAACAGAACCGGTCGGACTGCTGTAAACCATGTTGTCCTCGATCGTGCAGTCGCTGGATTCCTCCACACGAAAGACCGCTCCACCGCCGCGAGCTAATTGCACAAAATAGTCACCGGGAATCATAAAGCGCTGTTTGGATTCCTCACCCTGCGCGACTTTCAATCGCCACACCCCTCCCTCCAGTGGGGTAAAGACACCCATGAGCACAAAATCGGGCACCCCTGGTTTAAGCCAGCGCGTTTGGTAATCCATAATCATCCCCCAACGTTCATATTTAGCTGTATTCAGCGCGAACATTGGCTCACCGAGAGAGGGGTACCCAGAATCCGTCTTCATATCAAAAGTCCCCGCCTTGGAATCAACCGCCACAATTTTTCCCTGTGTAAAAGGAAGCGGATCGTAATCCACGGTAAAGCCACGAATCGTTGTCTTCTCGCACTGCTTCAACAGGAAGGTCGAAGAACGTGGCGCGGCGATAATCAACTCCGTCTTGCCCGGCTCTCCACATACAGTCAGCCCCCGGGCGTTGAAGATCGGCAGGCAGCTATCTTCCCCTTCGACAGGCAGCAGATACCACGATCCAGCCCCCACCTGAAGCACCCCCCCTGGCCCGGCGGCGATCGCGGCGGCAATGGCCTTGCGAAAAGCCGGACCGGCATCGCTCCGGCCATCGGCGACGGCTCCGAAATCAGCCACGTTGAATGTGCGACTCTCGCTCTTGCACGCTCCCAGAGGCAGCAGAGAGACGAAAAAATACAGTAACGCAAAATGTTTTGCCAGAGGCGATCGGCCTGCACCAATAAGGGGAACGCTTGAGTTGGAGTTCATAAAAAGTTTCTCGGATTTACGGTTCGAGTCTCGCCATTAACACGAATCTGCACTTCGCACGGCGCGATCGCATATCGAGTTCGCGTCGGTGGTCAAAGACCTTCATTTTCGTTTGTTCACCATTTTCGATTTCCGCGATTTGGAGATGCACAGGTGAGTGGAATTTCATAAACACGTCACCGAATGCCTGACTGGATCCGGTGTTTTTTTCCACCACCGATCCAGAGACTGGACTCGTTAAACTGGATATGTCCGCACTGAACGCCATTGAAGAAAAGGGGGCCATCCATTTAACATTTCAATTCACACAACCCGCCACACTAAAGGCGGGTGGCAAGCAATCCTTTAATCAAGTCCGCAGCCACCCAGTGGATCACGGAGCTGAGGGAGTCACCATTACCGCCTTGGAAAAATGCTCCCCTTGCTGACTCGGATTCACCGTGTTACCGGCGATCTCCACGCGAGCGCAATCCAGCACCCGGATGGCACTGCTTCCAAAGGGTCGACTGCCCTGGCGGCACGCATCCTCGATCACATTATCCCGGATGGTCAGCCCGTCCACGCCAACGACGAAGATGGCGCTTTCATTCGTGCCGAGGATGCGATTGTTCGCGAACACCACGTCGCGATGCACGCCAGGCTTCGACGGATAGGCAAAGTCTTTCAAATACGCCAAGGCACACAGGCTTCCCTCGGCAGCGGCGGCGCCATAATTGCAATTCTTAAAAAGATTGTTCCGCACCACGACATTGCGCGTGCCGATGCTCTCGAAAAAATGGACCACCTCGGTCAGCACCAGCACACCCGCCGAGGTGCAATCTTGAAAGACGCAGTCCTCGATGATCGCATCCCGCGTCTGGCAAAGCACACCCCTCGCACGGTTCGCACGAACCGTGCAACGCCGCATGCGCAACACCGGAGCACGTGAGGCATTTCCCAGCACATCCCCCTCGCGCAGATCCGTCGGCAGCGCCTCCTCGAATGTCACCCGATGCAGATGCTCCTCTCCCGGCTCCAGAACGGCCTGCCGCACTTTGCCGGAAGCAAAGGGATCGAGCGTGTCCACATGGCTCATCTCCAGAGTGTCGCCAGGATCAGGCAAATCGACCATCTTCAAGTTGTGCTGGGCAAGCACGGTGTGATCATCCAGCCGCTTGCGAATACTTAGATAAAGCCCGCTCTTGATGTTCGCGCCATCGTCCCCCATTCCCTCGAAGGTGCAGTCTTCGAGCAGCACGGTGCCCTTGCAGCCGCCGAAATGCGATCCGTCGGCCGTCGCCGACATGGGCCGCCGCGAACCCGGGCGCTTGATTACGTTGAAATTCTTAAGCGTCACGTTCTCACAAACACTCGCCACCAGCCCCATCCCCGGCACGGTGTACACGGTGCAGTCGTTTACCTCCACGTCCGAGCAGCGCCTGAACTCAAGAGCCTGCGATCCATAGACCTGGTGACGCAACACCATGAGATGTCCCACGGGCACATTTAGATTTCGGCTTAAATGCACGCGGAGCATTTGCGGACCCAGCAACTCCGTGTGCTCCACGCCCCCATAAATATCGAGCCCATTTGGCATGGGCAGGCGCGTCTCCGGATCGTAATCCATAAACGCCGGCACCGCTTCGCCACCCACCACCGGGTATTCTGGCTCCACCGCCACATCAAAGTAGCGCGCCGCACTTGCCGTCACCATACCCACGGAAAATGCAGGACGGGGGCTGTCGAAACTCAATCCCCGCACGCTAACGTTGCGGCAGCCATCAAACAAAAAGAGACCCGTAACTCCTGAGACGAGCAGCTCCGCCCCCGTACCCTCGATCTCCAGCCCATCCAGCTTGCTAAAGGGAAACAGCACACTGGGACTCTTCGGGTTGCCGCCCGCCGTCAGGTGATAGCGCCCCGGGGGGATGAGCAGCCGTCGCACGCTGCCAGACTGGATTTCATCCACCGCAGCAACAAAGGCCTGCGTATCATCACCGTCGTCGTCCGGCCTCGCTCCAAACTGGGTCACATCCACAGCCTTGCTGGCAGCAGGTGGAACTTCCGCCCATGCACAAGTGGCTGAAACGATGGCAACCACGGTTATCTGGAAATAAGAGGGCATTTTTATCTCAAAGTTTTTTGGATTTTACAATTTGGGTCTCTCCGTTGACGCGGACTTTCACATCCTGTGGTTCATTGGAGACAATCCGGTAATTGGTGACTTTGCCATCCTTCCATTCGATATCCACGGTGAATCCGCCGCGGGCGCGCAACCCTTCCACACTGCCCTCGGCCCAGGCCTTTGGCAATGCGGGCAGGAGCTCAATCTCGCCAGCCTGGGACTGGAGCAGCATCTCGCAGACGGCGGCGGTATAACCAAAATTACCGTCGATCTGGAAGGGCGGATGGGCATTGAAGAGATTGGAGTACACGCCGCCGCCGTCATCATAGTTGGTGCGGGTATCAACCACATGGCGCAGCAGGTCGCCGATGAGTTTGTAAGCACGTTCGCCATCATGCAATCGCGCCCAGAGGGCGATCTTCCACGCGCTGCTCCAACCCGTGCTGATGTCGCCACGCGCATTTAATGATACCCGAACGGCCTCGGCCAGCTCGGGTGACTCCCGCAACGTGATCTCGTGCCCGGGATACATCGCAAACAGATGGGAGAGATGGCGATGGTGATCCTGCGGGTCATCCCGATCCACCATCCACTCCTGTAGTTGTCCCCATTTGCCAATTTTAGGGGCCAGCAATCGCGCACGCTTTGCAGTGATCTCGTCGCGAAACTCACTGTCCATACCCAGCACCTCCGCAGCCTCAGCCGTATTGGTAAATAAATCCCAGATCAACTGCTGGCTATGCGAAACACCATCTTCGTCCGGAATATGGTTTTGTTCGGGCGAGAATCCGTTCGGTGCCACAAGGGTGCCGTCTGGCAGTTCCTTGAGCCGATCCAGCCAGAATTCGCAGACCTCTTTCATCATCGGGTAGGCAAGCGTCCGAAGATAGTTTTCATCACCGGTGAACGCGTAATGATCCCAGAGGTTCTGCATGCACCACGCACTATCGGATTCGATCCACCTCCAGGTCGAACCGCCAAAGGGCCCGTTCTCCGCATGCATCGTCCAGCCGCGTGTGTTGAACGCTGCTTTCGTTTCCGCCGTGCGAACGGAGCGAATGGAATTCAGCCACATCGCGAGAGGCGTAAAACACTCATCCAGATTGGCCGGTCCGGTCAGCCAGTAGTTCATCTCTACATTAACGTCCGTATGAAAGTCGGAGCGCCACGGCGGCTGAATCGAGTTGTTCCAGATCCCTTGCAAATTAGGCGGCAATGCGTCACGGGAGCAGGCAATCATTAGATAGCGCCCATATTGGAAAGCCAGTGCCTCCAAGTCCGGGTCACGCACGCCTTCGTTGTATTTTAAAAGACGCTGGTCGGTTGGCAGATTGCCAACAGGAGAGCCAAGCTGCAATTGCACCCGGCCAAAGAGGTTCTGATAATCCTCGATATGCGCGGCGAGCAGCGACTCGAACGGCTCCTCCGAAGCCGCCTTTATTTGCGCGGTGACGCGCGCATGCGGATGCTCGCCGCGCCAGCCCCGGCGGCTGTCCTGAACAAAATCCGTGCCGGCACCGAGCAGAATGGTCAGGCTGTTCACGCCCTTGAATGTGATCTTCCCGTCGTCGATTCCGAGCGTGCCTCCATCGTGGAGAACCAGCACTTGGGACTCGTAGTCCAGAGCAATGGCGTAAGGCTTGTCGTCTTTTGAGTATCGGTATCCGGCCAGTGAACCCGTCGCGGTCAGGCGGTTGCCGCTGGCAACAACTTTGCCATTGTGCTTGTCCGTCAACAAAACGGACCCCGTATAAGCACCCGGTTTGTCAGCCGTAAAACGGAACACCATCACATTGGCCGGATGACTTGCAAAATACTCGCGCCGGTAATGCACTCCATCCTTGGTATAGGTGACGGCGTGCTCCGCCCGGCTGATGTCGAGTTCGCGCCGGTAGTCCGTGGCAGCCGATTGGACGGGGTTGCCAAGTTCGATTTCGGAAACTTGAAAGTGTGTGGGCGAACCGAAATCGGAAAAGGTAAATCGGTAGTGCTGAAATTTCCGATCGTTCGCGAACGTGTATTCCTTACGTTGAAGGCGCTCGGAAAAAGGCGCTTCATTCGTCCGCTTATCGAGCAATGTCCATACCTCCCCGTCATTCGACCCCTCCAATGTCCACGATTTCGGATCGCGTTCGGGGCTGTCGGCAGCGGAGGTGAAGGCATACGATGAAAGGACTCCAGACATGCAATGCCCGATCCACACCACAGGTTTGTCGTGATGCTCCACGCACCATTTCGTCCCCGGCTTTCCATCCACGCTATCCGTGACCGGTTCCCCACCCGGAGCCAGCCCCGGCGACCCCGGTTGCAAGTAGTGGGTGCTCGCGCATTCCGCCGACGCGACGCCTCCTTCGCCGAAGTCGATGAACAACTCGCCAAAGGCCTGATAGGCCCCGGTAGCATGCTCGTCGCCGATCCATAGACTGGATTCATTAAACTGGATCTGCTCGCACCCCACACCGCCGAAGACCATGGCACCCAGCCTTCCGTTGCCAAGTGGCAGCGCCTCGGTTTCCCAATGCGTCGCGGGTTGAGCATACCAAAGTTTCAACTCCGGTTCCGCTGCTGGAAACGCCCCTTGCGCCGGGATGATCATCGAGGCGCAAGCGCCCATGACGGCAAGTTGAGTGCTGGGTTTCATATCGAAATCTTCCATTATTTTGTTCGTTGGGTTTTAGGACTTCTACTCCACACCATTGGGACGCGGCGGGATCACGGAGTGGCGGGCGTCATGAGAACCGCCTTGGAGAAGCGCGCCCCCTGCCGGGTCGGATCCACCGTGTTACCGGCGATTTCCACACGGGCGCAATTCAGCACCCGGATGGCGCAGCCACCATTAGGCAGCGCACCCCGGCGGCAGGCCTCCTCGATAACATTGTCCTTAATCGTCAATCCATCCACTCCAGCGGCAAATATGGCACTCTCGTTCGTTCCGAGGATGCGGTTGTTCTCGAACACCACGTCACGATGCACGCCCGGCTGTGACGGATACGCAAAATCTTTCAGACTCGCCGTAGCGCAAAGACTCCCTTCCGCCGTCGCAGCGCCGAAATTACAATTCTCAATCAAATTCCGCCGGACCACGACATCCCGTGCACCGATACTCTCGAAAAAACCGACCACCTCGGTAAACACGAGAACTCCAGCCCTCGTGCAACGCTGGAAGGTACAGTCTTCGATCACGACGTCTCTGGTCTGACAAAGCACCCCCCGCGCACGATTGTCCCGAATCGTGCATCGCCGCATGCGGAGCGCGGGAACTCGCGTGGCATTTCCCAGCACATCCCCCTCGCGCAATTCTTCTGGCAGTGATTCTTCGAAAGTCACCCGAATCAGATTATCCTCGCCCGGCTCGAGCGTCGCGCTGCGCACCTTGGCGGAAGCAAAGGGCAGGAGCGTATCCACATGACTTATTTCCATGACATCGGAAGGATCAGGTAAATCCACCAACTTCATATTGTGCTGGGTGAGTACGGCATGGTCGTCCAGTCGCTTGCGAATGCTTAGATAAAGCCCGCTCTTGATGTTCACTCCGTCGTCCCCCATGCCTTCGAAGGTGCAATCCTCAAGCAGCACGGTACCTTTACAGCCGCCGAAATGCGTACCGTCGGCATTCGCCGTCATCGGCCGTCGCGACCCGGGACGTTTAAGTATATTGAAATGCCGCAAAGTAACATTCTTACAAACGATCGCCGCCAGCCCCATGCCCGGCGCGGAGTAAATCGTGGAGTCGCTCACTTGCACATCCGCGCAGTGATTAAACATATAAACCGGCCCTTTTCCATAGACCTCATGCCGTAGAACCACGAGATGCCCCACAGGCACGGACACATCGCGAGTCAGATGCACCCGGAGAATTTGCGGACCCAGCAATTCCGTGGATTCGATGCATCGGTAGATGTCGAGGAAAGCCGGAGCCGGCAGGCGCGTCTCCGGATCGTAATCCATAAACGCCGGCACCGCTTCGCCACCCACCACCGGGTATTCTGGCTCCACCGCCACATCAAAGTAGCGCGCCGCACTTGCCGTCACCATACCCACGGAAAATGCAGGACGGGGGCTGTCGAAACTCAATCCCCGCACGCTAACGTTGCGGCAGCCATCAAACAAAAAGAGACCCGTAACTCCTGAGACGAGCAGCTCCGCCCCCGTACCCTCGATCTCCAGCCCATCCAGCTTGCTAAAGGGAAACAGCACACTGGGACTCTTCGGGTTGCCGCCCGCCGTCAGGTGATAGCGCCCCGGGGGGATGAGCAGCCGTCGCGCGCTGCCAGACTGGATTTCATTCACCGCAGCAACAAAGGCCTGCGTATCATCACCGTCGTCGTCCGGCCTCGCCCCAAACTGGGTCACATCCACGGCCTTGCTGGCAGCAGGCGGAACTTCCGCCCGTTTGCATCCGGCCAGAACGCTGGCAATAAGGACGATTTTGAAAAAGAAGGGGACTTTCATAGGGCAACAGAGATACATTTTACATCCGGATCATTATCAAAGCATCATTTACCATTGCACACGACTCGCATCCATTCGTGCCGGTTGGAAAGTCTGTCTAAATGGCCTCACCCCTTTCAGCCATGCACTCGCCTTCCAGTGAAGTCCACCGCGGACAGGTAGAATTGGCTCAAGGTTGTCGCTTACTGGCTTAGCCCTTCACTTTACTGATTATATTGCACCCGCCCTCCGTCCAGATTGCCGGTCCATGTGATATTTTCCCAGTACTGGATAGTGACCAGTGGTCCGGAACCCGTGGCGTTAGTGAACTCATTTCCTGTCGCAATCAGATCAGCCACACCACTTAGTTTCATTGCTTGGTTGGAAGCAATATGGAAAACATTATGACGAAGAGAAATGTTTTTCTGAATTGGCGCTCTCATCGAGATTTCTTGACCGGCAGCATTCAATTGCATCCCGGCAATATTTACACAGGGAAATAATCCTCCCGAATACGCATACCCGCAATCCGAAACCCAATTATTTTGAATAACCAAGTTCCTCGCCCAAAATCCTTCCGGCCAAGTGGGTGCATTTGCAATCCATATCCCCGAACCAGTAAGCCCCTCGAAGCAATTGTTCTCAATGACTCCATCGCTGGCTTTGATAAACATTCCGTGTCTCCGCCCGTCGTGCATGTAATTGTTTTTAAAAACAAATCCGCTGCCAACAGCACTCAGGTCGTAAGCGTGAACGTCTTTTTTGTACCAATCACTATCGCCTGCATGGGCAAACCTTGCAAGAGTCACCGGGGCATCCAGAACTAGCACATTACCAGAAAACGAAGCCACCGTCGCTTCCTCGGTCAAGCCATCAATCGGATCGAAAAACACCAACTTATCTCCAGACTGGATCGGAACGCCGGTGTCGGGGCTAACCTTCATCTGCGTGGGAGAATTTTTTTCCGTAAAATGGATGGGGCGTCCGTAGATATTCAAACAGTCGTCCGACAGTCCCTCGAAATCGCAATTTTCCACCCACGGCCCTATACGTGCGCTCTGACAATGAACTCCATCCCCTCCCGCGGTAATCAAGCGCTCCCCTTTTAACACTGCCTTGCAGTTTAAAATATTCAGCCGTGATGTCCATGAGCCAATAAATAGAGGACCAGGAGAGGCATAAGCGGTAATTCGGTCAAATGTGATATTCTCCGACCCACTTTGAAAACGCCCGACACTGCCAGCCCGAGCGACAATCACAAAAACATCTCCAATCTTAAAATTCGAAATCTGATTCTTATCCGCCAATTGGATGTGAAATCGGTTTCCCCCCAACGCATCTCTATCTTGGAGAGTATTATATACAAAAAAATCCGGGCAATTTTTCTTCAATCGCCCAGGATGAGAAGGATCCTTCAACATTCCAAAAGAATTCCCGTTATACGTATTAAAAAACGATTCATTAGGAGCAGGAAATCCCTCTTGCAGTTCAAATTCAAAGCTGCCTTGGACGCCATCCACCGCCCGCACGATTCCTTGAGAAAAAGGCAGTGGATCGTAATCCACGAAAAAGTTGCGGAAAATTATCTTTTTGGAGGCATTTGCCCAAAAAGCGCATACATCCTGCCGGTGGATCATAAGAGTCGAGCCATTTCCGTTCACAATGATGTTATTGCAAGCATGCAGTAAAATGGCGGCATTATCTGTGCTCACTTCAAAATCTTGCGTAACCCCTCCAAAATCATAAGTCCCCGGCTCAAAATCGATCTGCACTGGACCTGTTGCTTTTTGGGCTGCCGCAATGGCATTCCGAATAGCACCACGATCGTCGTTTCCGTCGTTCGGCACTGCGCCATAGTCTCGGACGCTCAAATGGACATTAACAGCCAGATTCCTCAGTGGCAATGGGCGGGCGTTTGCCAGATCCGGCAAACTTTCCACTTTGAAGTTATCAAAAGTATAATTAACGGGGCCCGTTGTACCGGAAAATGCATTGAGGTACATGGCAAACCCTTGAAGGGTCTGAGTCGCCCCGGCGGCCGGTGCCGCATTGATCACTTTTATATTGCCAACCCACATGTCCCATTTGTCATTAGTCAAAGCCGCCACGGATCCGTCTGGAGCTGTGTAAGTAAACGACGCGCCAGTATTATTAAGAAAGGCCGTTATTGTCTGGGGGCCGGTAAATGAAACCCCTCCAATCTTCCATGCCGTTGAGGCAGGCGCACCAGCGGAGTCAATGCCCCAAGCCATCCATTGCGTACTCGAATTGCCTCCGTTGCCACCAATAAACGCTGTCGCAAGCCGCACATTGGGAGTTGTCTGGCTGAACGTGAAGTTGACATCATACGAAAAGCGCATTCCTCCAACAGGAGTTCCTACCACCGCCATGCTGGTGGATCGAACAATGCTAGCGGTCGCCATACCAGTTTTGGTAAAAGATAATGCACCTGCCGCAATCGAGAATGTACCCGCGCCACCATCGGCGAGTGCATTGAATTTAAATGTATTCGTCGGAACTACTGAAGCATTGACGTAGTCGGCAAGCTTGGTGGATTTGGAGAAATCCGAGTTAAATAGAACGAATGCTGATGCGGAATGGGCACCCGCAACAAGAGCGGTCATCCATAAAAGGGTGAAAACTTTTTTCATGATGAGGGGGTATCGACGCTAGGGAGGGAATAATGAAACTTAATTCAAGTCCATTTATGGACTTATAAACGGAAGTAATTTCCAATCAACTAAATAAAATATTATTTATGAAATTTATTGATGATCACACTTCTAAAAAGAAACCGTCCTCTTCCGGCATTGCACAGTCCGCATTCAAAAATCCTGTGATGCTGGTAATTTCGCACGCCCCATCGCCCCAACGAACGGTATGACGGCTCTCCAGCCTCCGTTGTCTGCAAAAATACAGGCCAGGTCCCCGGTCGAGCATCAATTCCCGCCCAGCAGATGCAACATGGATCGGGTCTTTCCGGCAAAGACCTCCCGGCGAGAAACATGGATCGCGCCGCCACAGGCTAGGGAAATGGGCAGGGGCTGGTCCGCCGGAACCTCATCCCACTCCCCTTTCACGCGCATGCTGGCGCCGCGAGCCATCGCGGTGTAAAAATTCACTTTGCAAATGCCGTCACGGCCCACGGTTTGCAGGCGATCCCCGAGACTGCTGGTCCCGTGAAGCGCCTGGATCGGCCCGACCTCCCGGGTAATGCCCTGCGCGATGTCGCGGCGATAATCCAGAGGCGCTGTCGACAAGGTGCGATGCTCCGTTCCGAGATTCGGCACGACCAGATCCACTCCCGTCCGCCGGACAAACTCCCGAACCCGCAAGGGATCGGACAACATGCTCGACTCGTCCAGATGTTTGCGTTCGATCTCGGCCCGCTCATAAACCTTGTCCGGACAGGCCTCGACAACCACCCGCTCCCCGGCGCGTGCAACATAATCCCTGGTCAGCGCGGCATTCTCCTCAAACTCATACAAACTAGCATCAAACATAATGATGCCCATCGCCTCTTGAAACCAGGGTGCATTCATTAATGCGACATCCGCAGCCAGCGGCGCCCAGCCGTGATCCAGAAACGGAATCGCCTCCACCCGGTCAAACAACCCCTCCCGGCCGGCATAAACCTCCAGCCAGCCCATCCAGATGCGCGCCGCCAGTTCCAGAGCGCGGGAATCCGAATCCTCCTCCATCGCAAGTCGCCCAAGCTGGGGATGGTCGGGGTAGGACGCCGTTACTCCGATGCCGACGGCCACGCTCGGCATTTTCCGCTCCACGGCATACCGATGCGCTCCCGCCAAAACACCCCACATTTCCTCCGGCGTCTCCGCATTCGGGCATAAAACGGCCGTTCCCGCACTCCCCGCCTCACTGAGGCGCGCCAGAACTTCGCGTCGATCTCTAATAATTTTCATGATTCGTATATTGAGTTATGTGCTTGCAGGGAATAGTTGGGTGAGCGTGCCGAATTTGAAAGACGTGGCGAGGGAAGCCGGCGTGCATCCCACCACCGCCTCCAGTGTTCTCAATGACGCCTCGGGCAATTCCCGCTTCAGCCCCGAAACCCGCCTGCGCGTCGAGGAAGCCGCACGCCGCCTGGGCTACGTCCGCAACCGCGCCGCGAGAAGTCTGCGAATTCGCAAGAGCCATACCGTGGGCCTGGTCGCCGGAAATTTGCAGAACCCCTTCTTCGCCCTGCTCTCCCTCGAGTTGGAAAAACTCCTGCACCCGCTCGGTTACGAGCTGCTGCTCACCTGCCACGGCGCGGATAATGCCGACGACGAACACCGGCTCGCGCAAACCCTCGTGGAACGCGCCGTGGACGGGCTGCTCATCTGGTCCGAAATGCGCGAAGGCCACTCCAGCCACCTCTCCATCAAACCCGCCTGCCCCCGTGTATTTCTCGGCTGCGGCCCCGCACGCGAACCCGCGATCACCATCGACATCGAGCAAGGCATCACCCTGGCCGTGGATCATCTGCTCGCGGCAGGACACCAGCGCATCGCCTATTTTTCGCCGGCCTACGCCCGCACATCCGGCCTCCCCAAACCGCGCCCCGAACTTCTGCTGGAAGCCTGCCGGCGGCGGCGCATCCCCAAACCCTCTCTGCTTTATTACGATGGAGAAAGCTGGGATCTCCAGGCGGCTGTCGACGGCGCCACCCATCTCCTGCCCCGCCTGGACGCCGGAACCGGCGTAATCGGCTACAACGACGTGTGCGCCCTTGCCTGCTTTCTTGCCGCCCGGGAAAAAATCCAAAATCTGCCGGTCGTCGGTTTCGATGGCACCTCCCTTGTCCGCGCCATGCCCGCCCACCTGCCTTACGTCGATCTGCGCCCCGCGCTCATCGCAGAAAAAGCCACGGCACTGCTGTTCAGCCTCATGCAAGGCACCGCGCCCCGCCCCCGGCGCACATCGGTCTCTCCGATCTTTGTTGGGGGATAGGGAAAGTTGCACGGGAGAGAGAGGGAAAACTTGGAATTGCAATTGAAAATAGAACTTGACCTATCGATAGGTCAATTCTGTATTTACCCCATGTCTTATGACCTGATCGCCATTGGCCTCAACGCCGTGGATGTCCTGATGCGCCTGCCGGAAACCGTAAAGCACGACGACAAGCAATTCGTGGACGATCTGATCATTCAGGGCGGCGCGCCGGTCGGTTCGGGGTGTTGCGGCGTGGCTCGTTTTGGATTCAAGGTCGGAATGGTTGCGCGGCTTGGGAATAATACCCTGAGCGCGATCTGCCTTGAGGAATTCCGCTCCAACGGAGTGGATGACGGCTTGGTCATTCGCGACGAGTCTTCGCGTCCAGCCATTGCCCTGGTCGAGATCGATCCACGCACGGCCGCCCGCACCGTATTCATCCAGATGGACAACTATGGGTATCTGCGACCCACGGACATCCCGGGCACGGAAATCTCACAGGCACGGGCGCTTCTGGTCGACAGCTACGACCTCGACGCCACCGAAGCCGCGCTCACCGCTGCGGCAGGGAGCGCCTGCCGGAGTATTCTGGATTTCGAATCAGGAGACCCCGCCCGATTGAAGAAACTTCTCGGCATGGGCACCGATGCCATTCTCCCGCTGGCCGCAGCCCGGAATCTTACCGGGCAGCAAGTGCCTGACGATGTCCTCCGCACTCTGGGCCATTGGTGTCCCGGTCAGGTGGTAGTCACGGATGGAGTCCACGGAAGCTGGGCGTTCGTGCGCGATTCCGGAAAAATTTTGCACCAATCCGCATTTATTGTCGAAGCCGTAGACACCACCGGATGCGGCGACGCTTTCCATGCCGGCTACATCGTGGGCCTGCTCGAAGGCTGGCCGCTGGAACTCCGCATGGAATTCGGCTCCCTGCTCGCCTCCCGCGTGGCGGGCAAGGTCGGAGGGAGGACCGCCCTCCCGTGGCGGAAAGATGCCGCCGCCATGATCCGCTCCGACATTTCCCCCTCTCTCCACCAGCAACTCTCAAAACGATCATGAAAAAACAGCCCCTCACCTTTGCTCTCTATTTCGGTAACCGGGGGTTTTTCCCGGAAACCCTCATCGCCGGCGCCCGCCAGGAACTCACCGCCAGCGTCGAGGCACTGGGCTGCCAGGCCCTTCTGCTCGAAGAATCCGCCACCCGTTACGGCGCAGTGGAGACCCCCGACGAGGGCCGCGTCTATGCGCGCTTCCTGGAAGCCAATAAAGGAAAATACGACGGCGTCATCCTATGTCTGCCGAATTTCGGGGATGAAACGGGCGCCGTCACCGCGCTTCAGGACTGCGGCGTTCCCATCCTCGTCCAGGCCTACCCCGACGAACTCGACAAGATGGGATTCAAGGAGCGGCGCGACGCCTTCTGCGGGAAATTCTCCATCATGGATGTCTTCTACCAGTATGGCCTCCCCTACACGGTCTTCCCCCCGCACACCGCACATCCATCGAGCGATGCCTTCAAGGCCCAGCTCGAAAAATTTGCCGGCGTCTGTCGCATCGTCGGGAAAATGAAACGCATGACCGTTGGCGCCATCGGCGCGCGCACGACGGCATTCAAAACCGTCCGCTTCGACGAGCTCACGCTCCAGCGCTACGGCATCACTACCGAGACACTCGACCTCTCCGACGTTTTCCTGAGGGTGAAAAATTTCGACACCTCCCGGGACCGCTTCAAAGAGCGCAAGGACTTCCTCCTCGGCTACGCCAATTGCTCCAACGTCCCGGCCCCCGCGCAGGATACGATGTCCAAACTCTCGATAGTCATCGACGACATCATCGAGGAATACCGCATGGACGCCATCTCCTTCCGCTGCTGGATCGAGCTTGAAAAAGAGCTCAAAATTGCCCCCTGTCTGCTGATGAGCGAGCTGAACAATCGCGGCATCCCCGCCGCTTGCGAGGTGGACATGTGCAACGCCATCACCATGTACGCCCTGCGCCTCGCCGCCGAGACCCCGGCGACCTGCCTCGACTGGAACAACAACTACGGCGAGGACCCCGATAAGTGCATCCTCTTCCACTGCGGCCCCGTCCCTCAGGACCTCATGACGGCCAAGGGCAAGGTCATCGACCACCCGATGTTTGCCAAAGCGCTCGGCGCGGGCTGCGGCTGGGGTCCGAATGTTGGACGCATTGCCGCCTCCCCCATGACGTATGCGAGTTCGAAGACGGAAAACGGAAAGTTCCATTACTACCTTGGCGAAGGCGACATGACGGCGGACCCCATCGCGGACGGTTTCTTCGGCTGCGCGGGCGTCGCCCACATCCCGGAACTCCAGAAGAAACTCAATATCATCGGACGCACAGGCTATCGCCATCATGTAAGCATGACCTTCGGCCACGTCGCCGACGCCGTAAGCGAGGCCTTTTCCACTTATCTGGGCTATACTCCCACGGAAATTAACTGACCCTCTTCCTGCCCCCCCTTATGAAAGGCCTTCTCCCCCGCCTCATCACCGCAACCAGCCTTTGCTCCCATGCAACGGCTGGGAAAACCCAGCTTGGCACAGCCGAAACACCCGGCTCCGCGGTGCCCTACTACATCGACGACATCGGCAACTCCGGAGAGGTTGCCGGGCTGCCGCAGGGAAAAATTGGAAAGCCGGATTGGCTCCGCATCGGAGAGATCAAGGACGCCACCGACGCATTCCTGCTGGAAGTTTCAGATCGGAAGCAGATCGACGTGACGTCTCCACATGTGAACTGCCATCCTTTTTACGGACCGGGTGAGAGCAGCCTGCCGGACAAAGCTCCCGCTCTTATTCCTTCCTTGGAGTAAAGCCAGATGGCAACGCTCCAGAATGCCGCCGCCCGCACCCATTTACTAATAGCTCCCAGCCAGCTCCTGCCCCTGAACAAAAGTCATCCAAACATGAAATTTCACGTTTTATTCGCAACCATCCTGTTCGCCAGTTCCGCCTTCGCCCAAGAGGCATTCCTCGCCTGGCCCATGCCATCCCCTCTGCCCGCCGCACCGGCCGGGGTTAATTCCGCCGCCTACCCCACGCCCCGTATCGAGTGGTTGCAGCGTTTCAATGAAAACCTCAAAAACTCGCGCCCGATAGCCTCCAATATTGAGTTGATTTTCGACGGCGACTCCATCACCGACGCCTGGCAGGGACCAGGCAAACCCGTATGGACGCAACGCTACAAGAATCTCCATGCCTTCGATTTCGGAATCGCCGGAGATCGCACCGAAACAGTCCTCTGGCGTCTTTCGCAGGGCCAGATGAATGGCATCCATCCGAAATTAATCGTGCTTATGATCGGCACGAACAATCTTGGCGCAAATAGCGCCGAGCAGATTGCCGAAGGCGTAAAGGCGATTATTGCCGACTACCAAAAACTCTGTCCGGAAGCGACCATCCTTCTCCAGGCCATCTTTCCCCGCGAAGAAAATCCCGACCATCCGTGGCGGGCCAAAATCAAGGCAATCAACCAGCTCATCTCGCAATTGGGCGACGGCAAGAAAGTCATCTACATCGACTTCAGCGACAAATTCCTGAAACCCGATGGCACCTTGAGCCGGGAAATCATGCCCGATTTCCTTCACCCCTCCACCAGAGGTTATCAAATTTGGGCGGACGCCATCCAACCAACCGTCAACCAGTTCTTTCCCTGAACAAGGCACCGCGCTGGGGAGATTCCGCCGGGAGAAAACCTCCACTTCCATTAAGCAACCCATAAGAAGAGCGCCACCTTGCTCTTGAGCCACCGACTGCTTGTGGTGGCACGCCTGAATACGGAAAAACGCACCCCGCAAATCGTTCCTGTCACAAACACGATAGCAAAAGATTACGCGGTGGATTTTTCTTCGCCTGACTGCATGGCCAGATCGATCCGAAATCGGGACATCGCTACGAGCGAAAGAGCAAGCCCAAGGCTGGGAACAATGGCAAAAAGAATCCGCATATTAAAAATCGGGTGGCCCATCGCCTCAAGGGGCATGTCCGCATGGAATCCGCAAAACACAAGAATGTAGCCTGTCGTCAACAAAGCGAGCGAAGCGCCTATTTTTACCGCAATTCCATACAACGCGGTCAGCATTCCCTGGCAACTCTGCCCGGTCGTCTTTTCATAATAATCGCTGACATCCCCCAGATAAGCCGGCATCAGCAACCAGAACCCGACCAGACACAACGCAACCCCCATATCGCCTATAATGCTAAGATATGGATTGTGCGGAGTAATGAGAACCCACATGGAAAGACTGGAAAGCACCCCAACGATAAGCAGAACCTTGAAGACCCTATCCTTGCCAAAACGTTTGGCCGCCGCACCGATAAAGGGACATGCGATCACCGCCGTGATCGTGGCGATGGTGGCCTTAAGCGCCATAACCAGAGCCGCCGCCTTGAGATTCCCCCGGCAGGCATAATAGGCGACCAGATAAAAGCCAAGATGGCCAACCATTGTGCAGCCGATCATCGTACTGAAAAGCGCGATCACAATGCAGCGCATCGATCCGAGACGAAGGAGGTTTCGATAGTTTCCTTTTGTGACAGGAACCTTCCCTTCATGGACGGAGTGTAAATGGAGTCCATTCTTAAGAGCCGTTGCCACCACCACAATCCCGCAGAGGGTGACAATAATTCCAAACCCAAGTCCCACCCACTTCATACCCTCCGCCGGGGAGGGAAAACAATCTCTCTGGCAACCCCAGTAAAGCCAACTGATGGCGATACTGCTCAAATTGGCAAATGCCGTGCGCGTCGTCATTACACCAATGCGATCCGGCCCCGCCTCACTGGCCTCAATGGTGATCGCGGCGTAAGGGATGGCAAAGAAGGAATAGAAAGTATAAAATAAAATGGCTGTCACAATGAGCCAGATTCCCAGACTTTCTTTTGACCACCCAGCCGGAGCCCACCACATGGCGACGAAAAACAGAAAGCTCCCCAGCAAGCCCAAAACCATGTAAGGAAGCCGTCGCCCATAGCGACTCCGGGTCCGGTCACTAACCGTGCCTATCAATGGATCCAGAAAGAGTTCCCAAATTCTCGGAAGCGCCATTGCAACGCCAACCATTACCGGATCGACGCCCAATCCCACGTTGTAAATCGGGTTCCCCATGGTCAGCGGAGCATTCTGGAAAGAATTTTCGACCGCACCACCCGTACCCAAACCAAGATGTTTCCAAAAAGCTCGAACGGGCTTTCCGGCGGAAATCGGCGCTGACTCTTTAGTATCGGAAGGAGATTGCATAACGGAGAAAAAACTCAGTTCTCTTGCAGAGGCGCGTTATTTTGTTCGACAACGTCAATGTGTTCGCACCAAGGACCAAGAATCAGCGGCGGCACGCCACCACTCTCAACAGACGGCGTTACCGTGTTTCCCGATAGAACGACATCCTCGGAACCATAGACAAGGATTCCAGCAGGAATCGCCCGGGGCGACGCAGGTTTTTCCAGAGTGTGTTCCTGGGAGTCAAATGCCAGGTCGAGCCCCTTGCTTTCACGGCCCCCGGGCTTATTGAAAGGCGCCTCGATCCGGTTGTTGGTCACCCGTCCTGACAGTACATTGCCAAGGACTATGCCGTAGCTTCCGCTGTCCGTAACGATATTGTCTGCAATCGTGACATCACAGATCACGGGATAAGGGTCGAGCTGGGGCGGAAACAATCGCCGGGCCATGCTGGTGCAAATTTGGATGGCTCCGCCGATCCCGGGATTTGCAAAACGGGCATTCAGAACTTTCCAACCGCAATGAGAGATGGTGTTTTCGCGGATTGTCACTTTTCTGGCCATCGGCCCTTCAAGAAAAAAGAGCTCGGGAAAAACAAGCACCGCATCCGCGCCAATGCTTTCGAAGCGATTCCCTTCGATAAGAACATCATCCGCCTTGACGATAACACCACGCACATGGCCACGGCGCAGCGTATTATTCCTCACAATCGCGCCGTTGCCACAGCGCTCACTCGAAGAAACGAGCACCAGCTTCCCTGGCGGCAGATTAATATCGCGATCGAGCTCCACTTTCAACGCCTGGGTCACCGGCAAATCCCTCATGTTGAAATGTTGCTTAATGAAAGACTGGCGCACTTCGTTCGCGGAAGCGGCAAGGACCGAGTCGGGAATTTTTTCCACGGACTGCACAACCGCTTTTCCAATTGGACGCCCGTGCGGCATCTCGTGAAAAGAAATCTCCGCCCCGGCGGAAAAATCCTGTCCGAACGGACTGACAATGTAAACCGTCCGTGCCGAAGGCGCCTCCAAAAGCAAACTGAAAAAGCCCTGTATGGCAATCGTATCGTCCACCGTATCGTTAAATTCACAATTCTCGATCACCGGCCCCTTGCGAACTTGATATGAGTGAAATCCGTCGGCGACGGTGGTAATGAGACGGGTCGTCCCGGGCTTCCTAATAATACGGCATTGCGTATACCGATTTCCTCCCCCGCCTTCCGCCTCCCAGAAAGCATACCCTGGGGACGTAAACACCGTCACCTGATCCAGGCACATGCGACTGCTCCCATGGATTCCAATCGCGATGCCGTTTCGAATAAATAAGGCGATTCGATCTCCCACCTGTGCTCCTCCTGGCTGCCCGAGAACATCGAACAGGAAACCGTTTGCAGGTTTGGAAAGCGTATAGGCTTTGCCTCCGATCCGGGTGATTTCCTTAAAAGAATCATTTAAAATGGGCCTTGGCTCCGCTGTTGCAGGATCAAAAACAAAAAAGAGCTGTCGTCCGGCTTGCAACGCGGCGGCATTCGGCAGGTCTTCCAAAGCGGCATAACCATCCTCCAGCACAAAGCTGACCGATTTTCCCGCAGCATCGATTGCAGTGATTGTTCCCTGTGTGAACGGCAGCGGATCGTAATCCACCGTCAGTCCAGAAAGCGTTACATCCTCGCAGTCATTCAGATTAAAGGACTGCCCGGCCTTGAAGAGAACGGTCACTCCGTCCGCGACAATCGTGGTCCTGCGCAATCCCTGCACGGAAATTCCGGGGAGTTCGGTATCACAAAAACGATACACTCCGGGAGGCAGGACAATATGGGAGTCGTTTCCAGTCCGGGCAAGCAGACTTAGCAATGCCTGAGGATCCCGCAATTCGCTATTTTCCGGAGGTGGAGCACTTTCAGCGGAAGGATGCACCTGGTGTTTTTGGGAAAAAAACATCCCTGCCGCAAGAGCGAGCAGGACGACCAGAAAAAGGAGCTTTTTCATTAAACACTTTCCCAGACCTGCCCCGAGTGCGCAGGCAATTCGGGGAACACTACCACGTCGCCCTCTCCTCGCAAAACGTCTCCACTCCATCGCTCCCTCAAAGTCCAGCATCCGGAAAGCCCCATTTTCGCCGCCGAAATTTCCACCCGGCACGACGTGTCGCCAAAGTTGAATACTCCCGCAAGAACAGGCTTCCCACTGGCAATCAGAACGGCTGCATCAGGCGCCTCATACCAGTCAAGCACGGACACTTTTCTTCCATGCGCCGGAAAACATTTGGCAAGCATTTCCTGTCGGCTCGCAGGCAGTTCGCCCCACACTTCGGACAGTAATGCCATGCCTCCGGTCATCCATACCAGACGCACCCATAGCCCGGCTTCTTCCGCAGTGAGGCCGAAGGATGTCGCCTGATAATTCGGATTGTTAAGTTCGACTTCCTGCTCAAAACGCCCCAAAGCGTCACTTTCATATCGAGTCGGAGTATCACGCACCACGAGGCAATCCGGGTCATTTTGCCATAAATGGCCATGCATCCATTGACTCCAGAGAGACGGAATCGCCGCAGCTCGAAGTGAGCAATTACCCACCGGCCAGTCCGGCCAGCCCGGATCGAATGCCCAGCGCCCCCCTACATCGGGCCCCACCCGCATCCCGTCCACCAACCCCACACTCGCCAGCAATGGCGCCCCGCAACCAAGGATGAATTTGTCGGTCGTCGCCACCTCGTTAATGGCTTGCAACCCACGACGATACGCATCGACCGAGGTGGCGGCAGAATCCTGTCGGACACCGCCTTCCATGGCACCGTAATGCAGGAAATCAATTTTTATGTAATCGAAACTCCACTCGGAAAATACCCGCTGAAAAGTCTCCCGCAGCCAATTGAGGGCCAGTGGATGGGTGCAGTCGAGTTGGAAAATATCCGGACTGTTCGTCGGCGCGGGTGTCAATATCCCCGTTTCCGGATCGCGCTGTTGGACCAGCCAGTCGGGATGCTCAACAAAAAAACGGCTTTTCCTTGCCACCGCGAACGGAGCCAGCCAAAGCCCTGCCCGGAAGCCGAGATCATGAATCCTTTGGGCTGCGGCGGCCATGCCGTCCGGAAATTTGTCTGGATGGGCTTCCCAATCTCCCCAGGAATCAGGCAGATTCCCCGCAGATTCACGATTCCACCCATCATCGATCTGGATGGTTCTTAGGGAATGAGCCAGAGGCAAGTTCGCTAGTTCCTCCGCACAGAAAGCAACCTGCTCGAAAGTTTCCTTTCCGTAGAAGTAATACCAACTACACCACCCACTTTCCGCAGGCTTTTTCGCCCGCTCACCCATGAACGCTGCAACGGCCTCCGCTTGCTGCCCAAGCAAAACAGACAACTTCGCTCCCGTCCTTAGCAAAAGCGGCGACAACACCAGCACCTCTCCGGGAGCAAGGCTCCGCCCCTCGCGGGAGATGATCGCAGTTACTCTCCAGGTTTTTTCGTCAATCCGACCCGCCGTCACCCACCCATTCGCTTTGGAGTGATCAAGAAATCCCGCCATCGCAGCGCAGCTTCCTCCCGCGTCGCTCCATCCCATCACTCCCGACGAACGCTCTTCGGCTCCAATTTGCCGCAATCCGGTCGCCCCATTCATCGTCCAGGATTGGAAAAAAACCTTGCCGAGCTCTTCCGTCGCAACCAGGCGAAATTTTACACAAATTTCCGAAACCTTCACCGCCGACTCCCCTGTGTTTGCAATCGACCACTCGCAACGCACACCGGTCGCCGACTCATGCCACTCGCACCCCGCAATCACATTGTCCACGCCGCCTCCCACGGCATGCGTCTCAATACCTTCGTAGTGCCACTGAAGCCCCAATCCCTCATCATGCATCACCACCAGCGGCAACACGGACGCAGACTCTTCCTTTAATACCATAGCGGCACACCTACTCCAGAGAGTCTGCAACGTTCAATAATTAAATACCATTAAAGGTCACTTATTTTTCGATCGAAATCGCTTCCCGAATTTATTATCCGCCGCCTGCATTTCTCATTTAGGTCTTTAATATCCGGCAGAGAAAGGCCAGCTTTTAGCTCCATGGCTCGCCCCGCAAAACGCACGCCCGAAGTGCTGGAAATCATTCTGGAACGCATCCAGCAAGGTGAATACGCACGGAAACCACTGCCCTCCACCCGTGAGTTGGCCGCTGAGCTGGGCGTTAGCAAATTCACCATTCATCGCGCCTATTGCGCCGTCGAAGAAAAAGGCCTCATTAAGTCCTCAGGACGCAAGCGTATCGTAGCCAGCAAGGCTCTGTCCCATCCCCTTGAGGTTGTCTATATCGTGCCCGCTGCAAATGCGACGACCAGCTTCCTCTGGTTTTCCTCACTGGATGCCGTTGTCACCGCCCGGGGTGGACGTGCAACACTGGTCGATTATGACGGTCCCAACGATTCCCGGCTCATCCGGGCCTTGCGCGGAAACTTTGACGCCTTCTTCTTAAATCCTCCGCACCCGGAAATCTCCCCCCTTGTGGAACGACTTATTTGCAAGCACCGGGATCGCACCGTGACCCTTTATCAGGATTTACCGGAACTAGGCATCTGGGGCATCGACAATATGCCCGTCGAGGCCGTGGATCTCCTGATCTTTCACCTTGCCTCCAAGGGTGCCCGAGAGATTCACCTCGTCGGCTCCCAAGCCCTGTTCGGCCGCCAGCAACAACTAGCCAAACGCTGGTCCAGCCGCCTCTCCGGCATGGGCATCACCGGCGAAAAGTTTTTCCCACCAAACGCAACCATGGATCTGCCGAAAGCCGCCGCAGAGCAGACACGACAGCTTCTTTCCCAATATCCAAAGCCCATTTCCATTATCTTTGCCGACCTGCCCTCCGCGCTGGGCGGCTATCGTGTACTTTGGGAGGCCGGGTTGCTGCCAGGGCGAGACCTGCCTGTCACCGCTCTCTCATGCGAATCGGAAACGGCCTACCTGACCCCCAGCCTCACATCCATTATTGCCCCTTCGCGAACCAGCGTCATCGAGGAAGCCATCGATCAAATCCTTGCGAAGAAGATCTCCGAGCGGCGCAATTGGGCGGAACGTTCCCTCGCACATGTCCGCCTCTTCGAGGGGGAATCCTCCGACATGGCAGCGTCCTCCCTCTAATACCACTTACACTGCGCTTACTGAGTGGAATGGTGGAAAAGTAGCGCTTGCTTGATCCCGAAGTCATCCCCTGGCACCGGAGAGATGGCGCGTTCGTTTGGCGGCAGACCAGGATTGCACGCGCAGCAAAGTGAGAGCTGCTTCGATTTCGGATAGCCTCTGCCGCAAAGCAGCCTGAACCTGAAATCCCAGCCACTCCCACCAACCCTTTTCCCGTAGGGTTTTTCAAAACTTTGACCCTTGACAAAACCGTCCACCAATTTTATTAAATACCATAAATGGACTTATTCCTCCCCCCATTGAGTTCCCCACGCATCCCCTCTCCCGTCCCGCAGAACCGCAAGGGCCTCGGCTTCACTTTGGTGGAGCTTCTTGCGGTTGTAGCGGTGACGGCAATGATGGCCACACTAGCGGTACCGGCGCTTTCATCGATCAACAAGACCTCGCAAATGAACCGGGCTGTAACAGGGTTGTCGCTGGCCATCGAACAGGCACGGGCCTACGCGATGGCCAACAACACCTATGTGAGAGTGGGGCTGTTTTCATCCACCGACGAGTCACGAGTAACCCTGGCCACAATCACCGCGTCCGGAGGCGCGATGGCCGATTTCCAAACCAGCACCCGTTACCAGCCGATGAACCGCCCGCAACAATTCGAAAATGTGGCATTATTGGAAGAAAATATACCCGCTCTGGCGGAGATGCCCTCTGACGCGACGGACCTCTCGACATCTCAACTGGGCTCTTTCCAGGCCGTTGCCGGTGGCACAAACACCTCCTTCGATCACGTCATACAATTTGGTCCATCTGGAGAAGCCGTCATCGGAACTCCCAGCCAGCCGCGCTGGCTGCAGCTCGCCATTGCATCCACCCCGGAGAGCCAGAGCGGCAACTGCGCGGTGCTTCAAGTTTCCGGACTCACCGGGCAGGTGCGTATTTTTCGTCCTTGAGAAAGGCACCCAGAGGCCTCGTCATGACGCTTCGCCAAATCGAAAACAAAATATTCCGAAAAGATCATTCGGGCTTTTCCCTTGTGGAAGTCGCGCTTGCTCTTGGCGTTGCTGCATTCGCACTGATTGCTTTGCTTAGTCTGGTGCCCGCAGGCATCAAGTCCACCAAGGTAGCCGTGGAGGAAGATAGCGCGCTCAATTTGCTGGGCGTCATCGCCGCCGACCGAATGAGTACTCCTGCCGGCTCCCTCTCGGAAGTCTACGGCCTGCCCGCCCTGGTCCCGCTCCCGGCAACATCCGCCACCGGCTCCTTCGGAGCGGGAGACGACTATCGAAAAACCTCCAGTCTGCAAACCGCCCGCTTCCGGATCGACTACCGGATCACCCCTCCTCCCTCCGGCCAGCAAGGTCCCTTGGTCGGCAACTTCCGTGCCAGCTGGCCAGCCTCGGCACAGACGCCGGAAAACTCGGTGGAAATCGTAACCACCTTTCCCCAGCCATGAGAGCCTCCACCTGCTCCGCTCCCAAGGGCAAGCAAGCCTTCACTTTGCTCGAAGTTCTCGTAGCAAGCGCCGTTCTCGCCATGCTCATGGTGCTGCTGGCGCAAATGATCTCAGCCACGAGCGACACCATCGCCCGCACCCGGCGCAAAATTAATGCCGCCGCTCAGGCCCGGCTGTTTTTGGATCGCCTGGGCATGGACCTCTCCGGCCTTATTGCCCGTTCCGACCTCCCTTTGGAATTTATCAACACCACCGGCAACGACTCGCTCCGTTTCTACGCCGAAGCCAGCGGCTACAGCGGCAATCGGCGAGTCTCTCTGCTCGCCTACCGCGTACAGGAAAACAACCCGGATCGCTACTACCAGGCCGAGCGGGGCGCCACAGGAGCCGACTGGACCAGCGCCACCTCGCCCCCCTTCGCCGCCACCACCCCAGCGGCAGCAAACAACGCCGACTACGAGGTACTCTCCGCTGGCGTCTTTCGAATGGAAATTTGTTATGTGCAAAAATCCGACGGGAAACTAACCCATATCCCGCCCCCGGACATTGCTGACATCTCCGCACTTGTAGTGGCAGTCGCAACGATGGATGACGAAAGCCGCGCTTTATTGAGCTCATCCCAACTCAAGAATCTCTCCCAAGCCCTCCCAAATCCCACCGAAGGACAATCTCCCCTGGCGCGCTGGCAGGACGCTCTGCGCCAATCCGGCTTTGCTTCCAGCATGCCGCACAAAGCCGTGGAATCCATCGAGCTCCACCAGCGTTACTACCCCCTCCCTTGAAAGCGCCCCCCCTCCACCATGCACGCGCATCCGCCCTTGTGATCGTTCTTGCGGCGATCGTCCTGCTTAGTGTGATCGTCCTGGTTTTTTACGTCCAGACCAGTCTGAACCGCCAAATTGCGTTTTCCAGCGGAGCACAATACCGGGCGGAAATGGTGGCCCGCAGTGCGCTGGACACCATTGTCGGCGACCTCCTCACGGAAATCGCTGAGGGCTCCACCGTGGAGACAACCAACAGCATCCGGATTGCCATTCCAAAGACGAATTTCACCACCTTACCCACCCGCGTAGCCGATCAGGGATTTCCCAATCTCGTAAAAATCAGCGCCGGAGGATCCAACGCATGGAGCGGAACCAATTACTCCATTCCAGGCCCAATTCGCTCCGCAACCTCCAATAGTACGACCAACACCTCTGCCAATGGGCGCCATGTCCCGGCCAGCCGGTGGAACGCCAATTTCCTCTTTGGGGCAACCCTGCCCGCCGGATTCACTGCCCCGGATTGGGTTCCGGTCACCCGGGAGGGCGCTGCCACCAATGCAGCCGCGCTGCCTGCGCCTTCCATCCTGGCAGACTCCTCCACTAATAATGCGCAATACGTGGTCGGCCGTTTTGCTTATGCCATTTTCGACGAAGGCGGCCTGATGGACGTCACCGTGGCCGGATACCCCACTGGCGTCGATCCGGATTTCACCGCCCGGCGCGGCCTGCTGCCACAGGTGGACCTGGGAAAAATCCCCGGCGTGCTCGACGCGAACGCGCTTATTAAGTGGCGCAATGCGGTCTCCGCCGCCTCCGCCGAAGCCTACACGAACTATGCACTTTCCAATACCAATGGATTCCGCGCCGTCGCATCCGGCGACCAGACTTTCATCAGCCGCAAAGACCTCATTGCCTACGCGCAGACCCACCCCGACCAGCTCCAGCTCTCCGCGCTGCAATACCTCGGCACCTTCTCCCGCTCGCTTAATGCTCCTTCCTACACCCCCGATCCTAATCGTCCCAAAGTAAGCGATCCTTCTCTGATTACTTATGGCCACGATGATGATTATAACCCGAGCCTGGTCAACCTGCGCCGCCCCGACGGACAGCCCCTCCTCCAAAAGCGCTTCCCCTTGAGCCGCCTCGCCCTCATCACCCAAAGCGCCACCGCCAATGCCTCCAGCGACATCTACAAATACTTCGGCCTCCAGCGCTCCTCCGCCTCCGATCCCTGGGTCTACAACCACGGTGCCGCCAATAGAATCCTTCGTCTCTCCCAAATCGCCGACCTCGACCGGGAGCCGGATTTCCTCGAACTCCTCCAGGCCGCCATTTCCGTGGGTTCTCTCGGAAAAAGCGCCAAAAATTCACAAACAGGCATTACCGACCCCAACCACCCCGGAGGTTCCACGGATGTGGAAACCTTTGACCAAAACACCTCCTATCAAATCGTTCAAATCGCCGCCAACATCCTCGACCAATACGACACCGATTCCTTTCCCTCTCGCATTACCTTCGATAGCGAAGATTTTGCTGGCCTGGAAAACCTCCCCTATCTCACCCGTGTTTTCGGCACGCCCTACCGCTTCAGCCTGCCCTCAACCTCTCCCAATATCGGCATCTGGTACCAGCCCGAAATTTGGAATCCCCATGCCCAGGCCCAAACACCCTCCTCCGACGGCCCATCCCAATTTCGCTTCATTGCAACAGGGGAGGCTTACGCCGAATTTTTCGATGATCCGAGGACACACCCACTAACCTACACGCCATCCATCGTGGATAGCATTCATGTCACCTACCCTTCTCCCACAGCGAACTCTGGAGGCATCCGCTTCTCCGCCTCTTCCTCTGCCTCTTTCGAGGAACCTACGCTCTTAACCCCTGCCAATGCGACCGCCAGCAGGGAGGATGACGTAACGGATGGGTCAACGCGTTTTCTTGGCATCCACGTGGGGACTGCTTCCGCGCCGGATAAACGGCTTGGCTCAGGCCAGTATGAATACTGGTGGGCAACAGCACTTTCCTCCCCTGCTGTGACATTCCACCTCCAGTATCAGGATAATCAGGGCAACTGGATCACCTATCACCGCATGCGCGAAGTCACCTCGGTCGGCGCCACGAGAAATAACAGCGAAGACTTTTTTCGATCCGCAAGACCTCTGGTGTTTGAAACCCGATCCGACCCCCGCTCCGACCGCTTTGGTGCCGTTATCACGACAACGCAACCAGCCTATAATACAAATGCCTCTCTCCGGCCCGATGCGAACCTCGGCGCATATGCTTTCGGCGGAGTCACGCCCTCTCCAGGCTGGACCTATGGAGGCTCACAGCTTTCCGCTGGCTACACGTTTGCCTACTTGGGCACACTTAGCGACAACAAGTCCTCCTCCGAAACCCACTACACCGATCCGGACGGAGTATCGCGGCGTGCGGATGGCGCCTACACCACCGGCTCCATGCCTCACGGCTATCCACTCGCTCCAGGCAATTTTCCAAGCCGTCCCATTATTCTCAATCGTCCGTTTCGCTCCGCAGCCGATCTGGCTTATGCATCTCGCGACCTGCCCTGGAAAAGTCTGGATTTTTTCACTGCCGAAAGCGGCGACGCCGCCTTGCCAGACATCTTCTGCCTCAACGAATCGCCCGATCCCGCCATCGAAGCCGGCAAACTTAATCTCAACACCCGCCAACAACCCGTCCTTGCATCCATACTCTCCGGCGCCATCAAATCCGAACTCACCGACACCGCCATCTCCGACACCGAAGCCAGCACGCTGGCCGCCAGTCTCATCAACCGCACCTCCAGCGCTGCATCCGGGCAGGGCCCCCTGCTCAACCGCAGTGACCTCGTCACCCAATGGACTCCAGATCTAAGCTTGCTAAGCTACGATTCCGCAGCCGACTCCATCCTCAAATCCCACCTCGAAGCAGCCATCCGCGCCCTGTCCGACATCGGCGTCACCCGCACATGGAACCTCCTCATCGACGTCATCGCCCAAAGCGGACGCTACCCAAAAACCGCCACCAGTCTCGATCAGTTCATCGTCGAAGGCGAACGGCGCTTCTGGCTGCATGTCGCCATCGACCGCTACACCGGCAAGGTGATCTCCCAATCGCTGGAGCCCGTTTATGAATAAACTCTTCCCCACATTGCTTGTGCTTTTGCTCAGCTTTTCGCAGCCCCTTTTTCCCGCCGAAGAAGAGCCACTGCCCGTCCCTCCGCTGCCTCCCTTCCTGCGCAACGCCCCCAACGCAACCGAATGGACGATCTCCTACAAAAGCAAGCCTGCTCATGCGCCCGACGCCTTAGGAAGCCCAGCCACCGAAATGGCCGGTGGAGGCATGCCAACACCACGAATCCTAAAGGAAGTTCGGGTCACCAAAATGGCTGGCGTTCGCCGGGAAATTTACGTCTGGAGCGACGGACAAAAAACCGAACGCTGGAACTACCTCAACATGGAGCTTTCCGAACAGCCAGGCCAGCCGGACATTTATATTTTAACCCAAAACCAAATAAAAAGCCGCCCCGGATCACCTGACTATTCCCAGAGCGATTTTCCGGAAGCCACATGGGTCTCCCGCGAAACCTTTGTGGACATCGTCCGTTACAAAGATCACCCCTGCTATCACTACCAAATCAAGGAATCTCGGGTTGCCTCGCCATTCGACGTGCCGGACCAACCTGTCACGCCTCTACCCGATCCACCCACCGTCCAGGCATGGATCGACGGTGCAAGCAAACTCCCCATCGCCATCGATGACGGATCGACCCTGATCAC